>Ga0105044_10003057_pt1 | contig 22892 bp, 22 predicted proteins | sample MAT01_FD_78092 | JGI IMG/M metagenome (GOLD analysis project Ga0105044, IMG submission 78092) | Freshwater microbial communities from Lake Fryxell liftoff mats and glacier meltwater in Antarctica - MAT-01 | ecosystem: Environmental > Aquatic > Freshwater > Ice > Liftoff microbial mat | place...
AGTCAGCGGCACCCCCTGGAAGGCCAACTCGTCGATCAACCCTGGGGAGCCTGGTTGGACCGGTGCCGGGACCGAAACACCAGTCGCGGCGCCCGCCGATGCCAAAAGAACTGTCTTCGAGTGACCCGCATCCGCGCCAGTGGTTGTTCATCCCCCCTGCCACCTCCCCTGACGGCGCGGCAGTACGGGCAAGCCCCGAGGGGGTCAAGGTTCGCCGAGGCGGCCAAACCCGCCGGCGGCACCGAAGATAAGAGCAGTGCCAACCGTTCACACTCATCCCGAGAAAGGTGAAGGCGGCGGCTCAATCTGTCGAATCGACTCTGTGAGCGGCAACTCTCCTTCCACTCCGCTGTTGGGCCTTCCGGGCTGCCGGAAGGCGGAGCTGATCCTTCGAGTCGTCGCCGCGATCACCCTGATGACCAATGCTGCCTACGTCGCCTCGATCGTGGTGCCGCGCCCTGATTCGGGCTACCTCACCTTGTGGGATGGATGGCTGTTCCACCTGGCAACGACACTCCCGGCGGTACTGACTGCGTTTCGGGCGTTTCACGTACGCCACGCGTCCGGTGCGTGGTGGTGTGTCACCGCCGGGATCCTGCTCAACACCGCGGGCAACCTCGTGTACACCTACCACGACCAGAACCTGACGCCGATCCCGTTCCCTGCGTGGTCCGATGCCCCGCTCCTGGCTTCCTACGCGATGTTCGCAATCGCTGTGGTCACGCTCACCCAAGGCGACACAGCTCAGGTGTCCAAGGCAGCGCGCCTGGACGGACTGGTGATCGGTCTGGCCGCAGGGGCAGTCGCCGTGGCCATCTGGTTCGAGTCGATCCTGAGCGATATCGGGAGTTCCGCAGCAGCGGTTGTCGGACTCAGCTACCCCTTGCTCGATGTCGCGCTCATTGTGACGGTGATCGCTGGACTGGCCTCGACCCGGTGCCGGCCGACCTGGAGCACTGGGATCTTCACGATCGGCGTCGCGGCGTTCGCAATCGGCGACGTCGTGTACCTCAACCAGCTCGCTCACGACACCTACCGGCCGAACACGCCGCTCGAGTGGACTTGGCTGATCGGCATTGCGGCGTTCGGGGCAGCAGCGTGGGCCCCCGTCACCCGGCGCCGGCCGATCCCCACGTCGACGTCGCGGGTCCAGGGGTTGGTACCCATACTGGCCGCCGGGATCTCCTTGATCATCGTCAGCCTCGGGCTCTACGACCGATTTTCGCGTTTCGCATCATGGTTGGCCATAGCGGCCATCGGTGCGGCCCTCGGTCGGCTGGCCCTCAGCGTTCGCGAGCTTCGGGCCAGTGAGGCGTTCGGTCAAGCACGGACCGACGAGCTGACCGGACTGCTGAACCGTCGCGGCTTCGCCCAGGACCTGGACGCGTTGCTGGCGAGCCAAGTCGACGGGATCTCGATCTTGATGGTCGACCTCAACGCATTCAAGGAAGTCAACGATTCGCTCGGGCACCACATCGGCGACCAACTCCTGACAGTCGTCGCTGCACGGTTCGCCAACGCCCTGCCGAAAGATGCGCTGATCGGTCGACTCGGCGGGGACGAGTTCGGGATCGCCCTCGTCGGTTCCCCCACCGAGTGCGACAACACCGTGACCGCCCTACTCGGAAAGCTCGACGACCCCATCAGCATCGACGGCATCTCGATTCGCGTCGGGGCAAGTATCGGCGTCGCCCAGGCCCCCGACCACGGCGAAACCCGGGATGAGTTGTTGCGGGCCGCCGATGTCGCGATGTACGACGCCAAAACCAATCAGCTTGGTTGTGTCGTCTACTCGTCCGAACGCGACCCCCACAACCGCGACCGTTTAGGCCTCATCGAGGATCTTCGCAACGCCATTGACCGCCGGAGTTTCGAGATGCACTATCAACCCTCGATCGACGTGCTCTCTGGCTCCGTCGTCGGCATGGAGGCGCTCATCCGATGGAATCACCCCAGCCACGGCTTGATGGGGCCAGACGATTTCATTCCTCTTGCGGAACGCGTCGGCCTGATCCCAGCGATCACCAGCGCTGTCCTCGACCTGTCGATCGCATACCTTGCTGAAACCCGCCGCAACGGTCATGAGCTCGGTCTCTCGGTGAACATCTCGGCGTTGGACCTGGTCAACGACGACCTGACGAGGTACGTCGCGACGACGCTGAACGCTTATGGCGTCCCCGCCCACCGGTTGACGCTCGAGATCACTGAAACCGCACTCTCCGCGGACTCTTTTCGGGCGGTGCGCACACTCGATGCGCTGCGGCGCGAAGGGATCAGGATCTCGATCGACGACTTCGGGGTCGGATACTCATCCATGTCTCAACTCCTCAAGTTGCCTGTCGACGAACTCAAGATCGACCGCAGCTTCATCGCAAATCTGAACGAGGACGTTCGTGCCCAGGCCGTGCTGAGCGCAATAGTCCAGCTCGGACGAACACTGGGCCTCGCTGTCGTGGCCGAAGGCATCGAGACCCGAACGGCGCTCGACGAAGTCGCCCGCCGGGGGGTTGAAACAGCGCAGGGCTACTACTTCAGCAAGCCATTGCCGGCGCAGGCGTTCGAGGCGTTCCTCACATCGAGCAACCAAGCCGCCAAGGGACCGAGCGACAGTGCGGTGGGACTTCTGGACTCCGGCGACACGATGGTGCCCCCCGGTCAGGGGAGGACCGAGATGCGGGCCCGGTAGGGGCCGCCGCCGCCGGTCTGGCCGGTCGGTGGGTACAAGTAGATGTTGATGTCGAGGAGGTCACACGCTGCGCCGGTCCAGTCGAAGGTCCCGACCCGAGTCGATCGACCGACGTCGATGCTGAATGGGTTCGACTCGGCAACGGTCCCGTTTGGTTCGTGTTCGTACGCGTTTGGTGGGGTGGGGGTGGTGACGGAGGTAAACGGCGCCGAGCAGGCACCGACCGCTGGACCGGATGCAAAGGCGGTGAACGCTGTGATCGTGCCGAGACCGACATTCACGGTGATGCCCGAGGTGGTGAACGTCGGCAAGTTCCCGCTCGCGACGCCGGTGACGCCGGGGCCGACGTCGTGATGGCAATTCCGGCGGGAGCGTCGTCGTCGAGGTCGTCGAGGTCGGTGTCGGGAGGGTGCATGGTCGACAGCCCCGGGCTTGAACTGGGGAGGCGAACTGACCAACTCGAGCCGGGTCGAGAGTTGGTGTCCGAGCTTCGGATCCTGTTGCCGTGGCTGGGCCTTCGCTCGACCGAGCCCGTGGAGTCGATGCGGTCAGCGCGATGGTTCGGTCTGGTCGTCCGAGCAGGATGGTTGTCGATCGCGTTGCTCGGGATCTCAGCTCTGCTCACCGACGTCTCCCAGATCACCTCATCGTGATGCGGTCGGTCATGAACGTGACCCACCGACGAGCCGGGTCGGTCGACGCGGCGGCGGTCATGAGCGCGAAGCCGGCGAGGAGCGCCATCCAGGTCCAAGGGTGGTCACCCACGTCGTAGAGCCGCTCCTGGATCCGCGGAGCCCCACCGAGGAACATCCATGCCATGGCGACCAGAAGCCCCGGCCCGATCGAGGTCGCGTCGCTCCGGCGAGCCAGCATCGCTCCGAGAGCGAGTTGGCTCGACGCCACCACGACCAGTTCGAACAGCTCCCATCTGCCGGGAGCGGCCGTGACGTCGAACATTGACGCAGCGGCGAATCGGGCGATGATCCACGAGAAGAAGACGAGCGTGATGCCGAGGGCGCCGGCGACTCGTCGGCGAATGCGCAGCGCCGTGGGTGACGGTGCAGTGACGGCTCGCGCATGATCGCCGAACACCATCGACAGACCGACGGTGCCGAGACCGATGAGCATCGACCGTTCGGTTCCCGAGTTGAGGCGGCTCCCGAGCGACCACGCAAGACTCAGGCCTGCGATAGCGGCCAGCGTGCCCACCGGCAGCGCTCGCAACGCGTACCTCCACGTGCGTGGGGCAGCCGACCGGCCGCTCGGTCGATTCGTCCATGGCGCTGGCCGTGGCCCGGTCGGCGAGGGTTGGGCGTGAGTCACTGGCACGCCGTCGACCCAGCCATCGAGGTCGCCAACCGGGCCGGGCCGCCCGCTGCCACCCCGGCGAGCTGGAGGAATCGCTCCGTCGAGGTAGCGGGGTCGACCAGTTCGGTCCAGTTCTCCGAGATCGCCTCATCGACCTTCGACCGGTCGGCGACGAGGAGCGCCTTCGCCGCGAGCACATCGCTGCCCCATCCGGAGGCGCCGACAACGGCAAGGTAGTCCCGGGGTGTCACGCCATCGGCGGCCATCGGGCCTCCACCGACTGGTGCGGAGCCGTCGTCTCGGGCCATTTCGGCGTCGTAGTCCCACTCGACGTCCATCGACACAGGGGCAAGAGCCAGTCTCCTGTCGAAGACGTCTGCACTCCGCCGCCCGAATGCACGTTTCGTCGTCGGGGTCGCCCGCGCCGCAAGCAGGTGGGCCAGGACGAGCCGTGCCTGGCCGCCGGCCATGCAGCCGGCCGGGTGATCCCAACTCACAGCGGGAGGCAGGCCGACGGCCAGCGCCGCCACCTGCCAGGCCAGGTCAAGATCTGGGGTGTCGTCGGCGATCGACATCCGCGGATGCACTCGTCCATCCGAAGCCCACACCACCGACGGGTCGATTGCCTGTTCGACTTCGACGAGAAACTCCGTCGGGTCGACGGTTGGACGCTGCACCACTTCGACGGCGCCCGGGAGTGCCGAGGGAGGGAGTTGTGCGAGGACGGCCTGGACCGCGGGAGCCCACGAGTCGATCCAGGTCTCGGCCCCCGGATACACGCAGTATCGGACGTCTGATCGGGTCTCGCAGCGCTGGTGTGCCGTCGGGTTCTCCAACTCGTCGACGACCGCAGCCACGTCGGCCTGCGATGGGCTTCGGGTCATGGTCCAACCGACTCCGACGATCAACGCGACCGCGGCGATCGTGGCCGCGACCAGCGTCCCGCTGCCGGGGTGTCGCCACAGTGCCAGGCAGGCGCCCAGCGTGATGAGGCCGACAACGAACGCGACCTGTAAGCCGTCCCGCCGGATGTCGAACCGCGCTCCATAGCTGCCCTCCACCCCCGCTCGAAGCCATCGGAATCGAGGATCGAGGTGGTCCGGGCCGTTGTTCAGCCAGATGATGGCGACAAGCCCCATCAGGGACGCGACCACGAAGGGCAACCAGCGCGCGAGCAACACGCCAACGATTGCTCCGCCCACGCTCGGGAGGATGAAGGCGAACAGTGGGACCAGGTTCGCTGGAGTCGGCCCTGCGAGGTGGTCGTAGGCCACGTGCGAGACGCTGATCCCGAATGCCGCCGCTGCGATCACCACCGGCATCGGCGAGAGGCACGCGAGGAGGAGCCCGGCGGTGCGAGCCCGAGGTGCGGTGGGGGTCGCGGCCTCCAACTCGTCGGTGCCGTCGCGCAGCGCTCGCGTGCCGATCCGGTGCAACGAGACGACCAGCGCCAGCCCGGCGATCGGGAGTCCGAGCAGCGCGAACCAGGACGCCGTCTCACCCGCTGAGACCGTGCCGCCCTCATCCAGAAGCACGAGAACTGACACGAGCGCAACGGTGAGCGCCAACGTGATCAGCCAGGTTGGATGGGTCAGCACTTCGCGAGCTTCGAATCGGGCGAGGGCCCTGGTGGCGACCACCGATCCGGCCTCGTCGGTGAAGCGGAGGTTCCGCGACTCGTCCCAACGCCGGAAAGCGATGCCGCCGAGCAGCACGATCGCGACCACGCAGACGAAGGCGATGGTGATGCTCATGCCGCGGCCTCCGCGTCCGCGTTCTGATGGGCTCCGACCAGCAGCAGGTAGGCGTCCTCGATCGTCGGCTCGGCCAGGTCGGCTCCCTCTGGAGCATCACCAACGTTTCTGACCCGACCGTCTCCACCGACCCACGCGACGTGCGCGCCAGGGTCTCGGTCGACCGAATACCAGACCCGGCCGGCCGCGGCCTCGGTGAGTCCCACGGGGGTGCCGTCGAAGCGGATCTTGCCGGCGTCGAGCACCACGACCCGTTGGCACAGCGCCGAGATGTCGGTGGTTTGATGGGTCGACAGGATGACCGTGACGTTGGGCCCGACACCCGAGAGCATCTCGCGGAACCGCAACCGCTGTTCGGGATCGAGCCCGACAGTCGGTTCGTCGAGCACCAACAGGTCGGGACGTCCGAGCAGCGACTGCGCAATGATCACCCGTCGGCGCATGCCGCCCGAGAGCTTCCGGAGCTTCTTGTGTCGCACGTCGCCGAGGCCGACGATGTCGAGTACCCGACGGACCTCGTCGTGGCGGGCGTCGCGGTCGACCATCTCCTTGAGGATGGCCAGGTAGTCGACGAACTCGAACGCCGAGAAATCCTCGTGGTAGCCGGCCTCCTGGGGCACGTAGCCGAGCCGGCGCCGGATCTCGACCCGATCGGCCTCCTTCGACGGGTCAAGCCCGAGAATCTGCAATGAACCTCGGTCGGGCGCCATGACGGTGGCAAGGATCCGCAGCAACGTGGTCTTGCCGGCGCCGTTCGGCCCGAGCAGTCCGGTGACCCCCGGCTTCAGGTCGAGGTCCAGCCCGTCGAGCACCCTCGTGGGGCGAAAGGACTTCGTGAGTCCCTGGATGGCGATGGTCTCAGTCACGACACTCTCCTGAGTTCAAGCGTTCGGGGTCGTAGGGCGATGACGACGAGGACCGCCGCGGCGATGGTGAGATAGGCGATCTGGGGGCCCTGACGGAACGCTGCAACACGGTCATCAGTCAGCATCGCCGCCGTGGCCACGACGCTGACCCAGCCCATTGCCAGCCCCGCCACTGCCACCTCGTCGGTGACGCGACCTGCGGCCAGTGCGCCGATTCCGCTGAGGGCGAGAGCGGGACAGAGCCACACGACTGCGTCCAGCCACGAACCTGGCAGCAACGCCGACGCCACAAGCCCGATGCCCATCGACACCGCCAGCACCGTCAGGGCCCGAAGAGCTCCCAACCGAAGTCTGGATGATGCCGTGGCTCCAGCGATCTCAGCGGAGGGTTCGGATGCACCACCGAGTGCGGTGACTACAGCAACGAGCGGGACGAGGGGGGCAAAGGTCAGGAAGACCAGCCTGACCAGCGACGACTCGATTCCACCGCCCCGCCGGGCCAGGGCCGCAGCGCTGAGCAACGCTACCGACATCGCCACCAACCATGACCAGCGAAGGGCCCGATTGGGAGCGAGCAGGCGGGCGTCGCGATCGTTGAACCCGACGGCCCGAGCGAGGCGCTCGAGAGGGGCCGTCATTTCGTTGTCGAGCCGGCGTTCCAGTGTGGCCCAGCTCGAAGCGGCGGCCGGGGCCGCGGCGTGTGCGGCCAGCAGCGAGCGGCACTGGTCGCAAGCCAGGAGATGTGCCTCGATCGACACGGCGTCGGTCTGGTCGACGGCGTCGATGAGGTAGGCTCCGATGAGATCGGGGGCGATGTGCCAGGCGGTGTTCAAGTCAACGCTCCTCTGAGTTCGATCCGGGCCCGCCGCATCCGCGTCTTCACGGTTCCGGTGGGAATTCCCAACAATTGGGCAGCTTCACGACTGGTCAGCCCGTCGAGCACGGTTGCCTGCACCACGGCGCGCAGCTCCGGCGACAACGCGACCAGAGCACCATGGAGGTCGCCATGCTCGACGCCAGCGAGCACAGCGTCCTCGGCAGAGACCAGCTGTTCAGAACGTCCGGTCGCGGCGGCCAGGGCGACGAGGCCGCCGGCGGACCACGGCACAGGAGCAGGTCGACGACGGACACGGCCAACGAGTTGGCGGATCCCGATGCCCCAGATCCACGCTGCGACCTCACCGCGACCGTCGTAGCGGGATGCGCCCTTCCACACGGCAAGGAAGGTGTCCTGGACCGCTTCGGCCACGATGTCAACGTCGTTGCAGCGCCGCCGCAGGCGGGCGCTCAACCACGGCACGTGTCGGTCGTGCAGTTCGCGGAGGGCGCCCAGATCGCGGTCGGCAACACGTGCCAACAACGTCGTGTCGCTCGTCGGTTCGGTCCCCACGCTCACACTGTCGCGCCGCCGGTCCTCGTCGGTTCTCGAAAACGACATCGGTGATCACGGCCCGAAGCCGACGACGATGACGACGAGGAACAGCACCGACAGGACCAGCCCGACGACGCCGAGGAGTCGCGCCGCGCGCGGTGGCACCCATCCGTCGCGTTGCGGGGCGAGCGAGAACCCAGCGGCCCACACGATGCCCGCGTAGATGACCACCATCCACGCGGCACCCATCACCGCGCGACCGACCCCGAGTTCCGCGAACAGCGTTCCGCCGATCAACACCATCGGCGCCGCCGCAACCACCACCGCCACCGCGCGGACCCAGCGGGGCCACCCGCGGTCGGAGAGCACCAGCGGCGTGACGAGGATCGTGGGGAACAAGGGGCCACCCGCGGCCAGCCCCAACGGGAACAAGCCGATCACACCAATCGCTCGCAGCGGCGTCAACCAACGTCGCTGGATTTCGGCACGACGACCCAGGTAGGCAACGGATTGCGTCAGGCCGGCCACACCGAACCCTCCGACAATGAAGAGCGTCCCGCTCCATGTGAACTCGGGATCGGTCGAGATGAACCGCATCCATGCCCGGGCGAAGGCCCCCCACGCCAAGCCCCCCACCAGGCCGCCCAACAGGACGACCGGGAGGGGGAATCGACGCGCCGGCACGACCGCTTGCATGGTCGCCGTCGACATCAGCTCAGAGGACCATCGGCAGACACGCGAGGCGGGCGCCGGCTGTGCCGTTCGGCGCTGTCGGGGCAGCGTGGATCACGATGGAGTTCGCACCGCCAGCTGGAATCACGAACGGCACCCACGCCCACGCGATGGCATTCCCCGACCGGCCGACCCTGAAGTCGAGCCAGACTTCAGTCGACTCGTTGATGACCGAGCCGCCCGTCGCGTTGAAGTGCGGACCGGCGGCTGCACCGCTCCCGGCGACACACGGCCCGACATGAACGTGGGCTCCGTGGACAACACCCGCCTGGGCCGCGTCGAGGTCCTTCAAGATCATCACAACGCGCGTCCAACCACCATGAGAGACGGCGACCGCCATCCCGCTGGCGCCGTCGGTGGGGTCGACCGTCCCCGGCGAAAGATCCGCCAACGCTCCTCGACTGATCAGCACGTTCGCGGCAGAAGCAGAGCTCGCTCCAGCCGATGGCGATGCCACACCCAGCAGCGCGACTGCTGCCCCAATCACCAACATTGCTCGTGTCCGACTCATTTCGGTCCTCCCTCGTTTCGAGGTCCATTCGGCCCTCACACCATCTGTCGCGTCGTGAACCGCAATTGGTTTTGCACCGAACCTTCGAGACCCGCTGACGTGACAGGATGGACGTACTGGGACGCGAACCGAGGAAACACAACATGAAGGACACGGCGTTACCTGGTCCGACCGGAATCGCTCAGCTTCGATACCTCCGCCGGGCCTTCCGCGAGCCTCAGCCGGTGCTCGACGAGCTGCGCAACGACTTCGGGCCGGTCTGCCGATTCGGGTTCGGTCCGGCGAAGATGGCGATCGTCGGCGACCCGGCGGCGTTGAAAGAACTGTTCGCCACCTCATCGGGGTCGTTCCGCTGGGGCCACAAGTTCAACGTGTTGGGCTTCGTCGTCGGTGACACCTCCATGATCGTCTCAGACGGGCCCGATCACCGGCGCCGCCGATCCTCTGTCCAGTCGGCGTTCAGCCGTCGCCGGCTGAACGGTTGGATCCCGATGATCCTTGAACAGACCGATCGCACTGTTGACGCGCTCCTCGCTGGCCCAGCAGCTCCCGGGGGCACTGTTGACCTCGCCCCGATCGCTCGCTCCCTGGTGCTTGCCGTCACCGTCAGAGCGTTCTTCGGGGGACGCTTCGCCACTCGGGCTGACGAGATCGGCGATCTGTTCGAACGACCCCAGGCCTATCTGGAGTCCCCGGCGCTGCGTCAGCTCCCGCACCCGTTTCCGTTCACCGCTCGATCCCGAGTGCGGGCCGACCGTCGGATGCTCGACTCCATCATCGACGCCGAGATCGCCACCCTCCGTCAATCGGAAGCTGATGACCCGCTCGACATCCTCGGCACCCTGGTTGGCGGCGTCACGCTCACCGACCACGAGATCCGCGACCAGGTCGTCACACTCATCGGGGCCGGATACAACACCACCGCGGCGTCGCTCAGCTGGATGCTGTGGCGCGCCGTGCTCGAGCCGGGGACCTGGAAAAGCCTTCGAGCCGAAGCCGATGAGGTCCTCGGGCTGCCCGACACCGACACGTCCGCAGCGGATTTCGCGACTCTGGGACGGCTCGAACTCGCCGAACGAGTCATGCGCGAGACCCTTCGTCTTCACCCTGCTGGCGTCGTCGCACCCCGTGAGGCCGCCACCGATGTCCGCTTGGGCGGCCGGGTGATCCCCAAGGGGACGCTCATCCTGTGGTCATCCTACCTGGCCGGACGCGACCCACAGGCCTGGCCCGACCCGCTCCGATTCGACCCCGACCGCTTCCGAGACCCGACACCCCAGCAGGCCGCCATCATCGATACCGCGTGGGTCCCGTTCGGCCACGGGGCTCGTAACTGCATCGGGTTCGCGCTCGCTCAGATGGAACTCACCCTCATGATCGCCCGCCTCGCCCAACGACTCGACGTCACGACGACTGCAAGCAAGCCGCCGCCACCGGTGGGAATGGTCGTCAACCGGCCCGCCGGCGGGACCAACATGAACGTCAATCAGCGCGATTCGGCCCCCACGGGACTTGGCGGTGTCCGCTAGAACGCTCGAGTCCGCAACCACCGGTGTCCGGTCGAGCCCAACAGCGCCGCAAGCCACTGTCAGCCGAAGGGCCGAGTGCCATCCGTCCGCGAGGCAGCAGCGGCGTTGCGGATCATCTCGGCGAACTTGCTTCCGGTGATGTAGCTGGTGTGCTCGACGCGGCTGGCGAAGCGCCAACGGTCGCCGTCGCGTGCGTAGGTGTCCTCGTAGACGGCGCCCACATCGACGATCTCGGGCTGACCTTCCCAACGAGCACCGTTGCGGTTGAACACGTGGACACGTCCCGTCGCCGTGTCCGGCCCGGTGAGGCGGATCTCGTGGGTCGAGGTGGAGTGGAGGCAGAACTCGAAGGCCGCCAGGGCGGCGGGCATCCAGGCCGCCAGCTCGGCGGGGGTGCCGGCAATTCCGCCGGCCGACGTGTAGTCGATACGGGCGTCCGGAAAGAACAGCGCCTCCCATCGCGACCAGTCGCGGTCGTCGACCGCGTGGGCATACGCGGTGGCGAGATCCTGGATGGCCAGACGGTCGGCCACCCCGGCGGGGTCGAGCACCCGCCCATCGGCGACACCGGTCGGTTCGTTCATCGTGTCCACTCCTCGATGGCGGCGAAGCTCTCGAAGTCCTGCACGGCGGTGACGGCACGGGAGATGTTGGCCTCGGTGATTGGCTGCCCGTAGTTCTCCGGCGGGCAGATCAGCCACCCGATGACCAACCCCCACAGGGCAGCGGAGCGGCACTGCTCGAAGGCCACTGACAGGGACGGGACGTCGGCGACACCGGCTGCGGAGAGCCGATCGAGATACCCGCCGAGCAGGTCGAACTGATGGGCGCGGCGGACCTCGGGGTCGAGCGCAGTGACGAGGAAGTAGGTGACGTCGTGGGCCCAACTGCCGCGCATCATCAACTGCCAGTCCAATAATCCACCCCGTTCACCAGGAAGGAGGTAGGTGTTGCCCAGGTGCGGGTCACCGTGCAACAGCGTGGTCGGCGCCTGGCAGTGTCTGCGCTGCACCTGCCACAACAGTTCCCACATCTCGGCGACGGTGCGGCCCAGCGGGGCGATCAGTTCCTGCTTGAAGGGGTATCGAGCGACTTGGTCCTCGATCAGTTCCAGACCGATCAGATCGAACACCTCGAACATGCCACCGCTCATCGGTGTGGCCACCCAGGCGAGCTCATCGTCGAAGCGCGGGCTGTTCCAGAACCGTGCGTGCAGCACGGCCAAGTGGCCAAGTATCGAACGCACCTCGGCCAGACTCACCCGGTCGAGCGTCGAGGGGAACCGTGCGTCGCGGGCGGTGAGGTCCTCGAGCAGTAGACCGAAGCGACCGGTGGCGGGGTCGAAGTTGCTGGCGAAAGCGGTCGGCGCCTCTATGTCGAGCTCGTCGCGCAGCTCGCGGTAGAAGCGAACCTCGTTCTCGTACATCGCCTGGGGGGCGTGCGGCGACGCGAGCATCGTCTTGAGGATCAAACGTCCGGGGAGATCTGCCCCTGTTCCGGCGGCGTAGGACAGGTCGAGCACGACTCGGTCAGCGGTGGAGGCGACACCGTCGCCGCAACGCTTGGCGGCAACGATGTCGACATGCTCGACCAGGACACCCGATCGCCGTTCCGACAGCGCCGAGGTCAGAATCGTCGGCGTGAGATCGGCGAGGTCCGACGGGAACACTGTCGACATGGCCCCACCGTACTTGCCAGGGATTTCCAAAGGGGTTCCCAAGTGGCGTGGTCAGGCCTCGCTACCGAGCCCAGGAACGACGAAAGCTCCGTGACTCCGACTCGAGCCCCGCGCCGCCGACCGTCATGGGCGCCGGCATCACGCTGCTCGCCATCCCCGCGGTGGTCCGCCAACGCCGTCCACAAGGCCGCGGTCTACCGCCACGGCCGGAAGGCGGTCTGCCGCGCGAACCGGACATCTATGCGAACGTGGCGTCGTGAGAATCCTCCGGAACCCGGTGATGGCCTTCGCTGCCGGCGCTGCTTCGTGGACCGCAGCGGAGTACGGGCTTCATCGCTTCTTGATGCACGAGATGCGAGGCAAGGGCCTGGCGTCGGTGGAACACCTCAAGCACCACGCCGACGTCACGTACTTCTCTCCGACGTCGAAGAAGCTGCTGTCCGCCGCCGGCACAACCGTGGTGGCCTACCCGGTGGCTGCAGCGGGCACCGACCGGAAGTGGGCGGCGGCGTACACCAGCGGGTTGCTGTCCATGTACTTCACCTACGAGGTGCTGCACCGACGCGCCCATACGCACCCTCCGCGGAGCGCGTACGGCCGGTGGATGCGCCGCAGCCACATGCACCACCACTTCGGTGCGCCCATGCGCAACCACGGCGTCACCAACCCCGTCTGGGACAAACTCCTCGGGACCTACGACGAGCCTGGCGTGGTCACCATCCCGCGGCGCATGGCGCCGGAATGGATGGTCCGCGGCGACGACGCCCGACCCGAGTACGCGACGGACTACCTGGTCAAGGTCGGCCGCAACCGCGACGCCGACCAGGCCCGCCGAGACCACGACGACGCCTTCGCCAACGTTGCGCCGGAGGCCTGAGGTCCTGCGGCCTGCCGAGTTCGGTGTCGGTGTGGGTGTGGGTGTGGGATGAGACCAGCTGAACCGCCCACAGCAGAACGCTTCAGCGAGCGATTGCGGCGTGACCTGAGGGACTGTGATTCGCGATGACACGAGGGCGGACCTCAGCCGACAGCGAAGACGCCGAGCCGGATCCGACGGACCGACCCACGAGCGTCGCGCCCGCGGATGCTCAACACGCCGCCAACATCATCAACGGCCAACGCCGACGCTCACTCGGCAACCAAAGCCCCGCCACCCTCTACGCTGCAGCCACCGTGCAGTGACCGCTAGAACTGGCCGAGCCGCCACCGTTACGATGATTGACGAGGTCCGATCATGAGCAACTCTGCGCCCCACTGTCAACGATCCGGATTCGCCGGGTTCCCGCACTCAAGAGGGCCGTGGCGCGGGCTGCGGTGCCCCGTTGTCGGAGACAGAGCGTGTCCTGGAGGTCAAATTCTACGTACCGTGAGGGAAGGGGCCGCGAATGGATGACCGCAAGACCAGATTCGGGCGACGCGTCGGGGTGGAGCACGTGCTCGGCATCTTCGACGCCACCTACACGCCCCTGTCACCCCGCTGGGAGAACAAGTGGGGTCGGTACAACGTCGGCACGATTATCGTCGAGTTGACCTACTTCCTCCGGAGCCGCCTCGACACCCGGAAGTGGGAGCAGAACCCGTCGCTGCCGCGCGGCAGCTACGCGATCGCTGTGACCGAGACCGACGTGATCCTCTCGCGCTGGCGCCGGGTCCGCGCCCGCTACCCGGCGGCGACAGCCTTCGGCCTCGTGAGCTACCGATCGGTCGACGATCCGTGGGTCGAGATCTCGGGCGACCGGTTTTGGGTCTACGGAGCGAACATGGACGAGGCGCTCCGGCTCCGAAAGGCCGTCACGTCCGCTCCGGTCACGGAGAGCTGATCGCTGGCTGACTCCGTAGCCTCATTCCGGTAACCAGCTCACCTCGACGGGGACCAAGTCAGCACAACCCTGTTCAGCGAACGACGAAACCCGCCTGATCTGGCGGGTTTCAGAGGTACCCCCAACGGAGTTCGAACCCGCGCCGCCATCTTGAGAGTTCGGCCGGAGTCGTCCGTCCGTCCAGACCTGCGCCGTCACGGACAGTGGATTACCAAAAGGATTGCCAAATGGCGACCGCCCACCCATGTCGGGCGACGGCGCGGCTGTATCTTGAGTTGGAGAAACAGATCGCCGTCGTCGCCACCAAGCGACGACTCACCGACCCCGACGTCTCATGGGTCGACTACTGGCGGCAGCGGTCACCAGAGGAGCGACGCGCCATGGCGACCGAGCTCAGTTTGGAATGCGCCGATGCGACTGACTCAAGACTTCGTCGAGTTCATCGAGTGCTGCGTCAGACGTGAGGTCAGTTTCGGCTATGCCCCGATCCGTATCGATCTCCTGACCTCGATCACCGGCGTCACTTTCGACGACTGTTGGTCGAAGCGCGTGATGATCGACGTCGGCGGCGTCGAGGCCGGGTTCATCTCGGCCGAGGACCTCATCACCAACGAGCGCGCCGCCGGCCGCCCTCAGGACCTCGTGGACGCCGACAAGCTCCAGCACGAACCTGGGAGAAAGCGGTAGCTGCCATCGAGGACCTCACCGACGAGGCCTCGACCTGCAGGTCGTTCAGCGCCTGCTCAGACATCGACTCGGGCGTCGTCGATCACGGTCTGCCCTGCAGCAGAAAGTGCCCGCCGCCGATCCCACAGCTCGACCACACGGTCGATACGGGACCACTCGAGGTGCGACGGAAGCTCGACCCGTCCGAGCACGGCCGACTCTTCATGGCCGAAGGACACGTGGTCGAGGAGGGTTCCCCCGATCAGTTCTTGGAGAACGCTCGGCAGCTGCACACCCAGCAATTCCTCCAGCAGGTGCTCCGACTCGTGGAGGACTGACCTATCCGGGGACGGGGGTCTCGTCCTCACTGAACGAGTACATGCCCTTGCCGGAACGTTTCGCTCGGTACATCGCCTGATCGGCGACCCGGACCGCCAGCTCGGGGTCGGCATTCTGGCCGGCCATGGAGATGCCGACCGACGCGCCGACAACCGCCTCGCCACGTTCGGTCATGACCGGCTCCGATACCGTCGCGACGACACGGTCGGCGAGTTCTGCTGCCAGTGCCGGGTCCTCCACCTCATCGCAGAGGATGACGAACTCGTCGCCCGCCAGGCGAGCCACGGTATCTTCCTCACGGACCACCGCCACCAGGCGGCGCGCCACCTCGATGAGTACCTGATCACCGATGTCGTGACCGAAATTGTCGTTGACCGACTTGAACCCGTCGAGGTCCACAAAGAGGATGGCGACGCCGGTGGTCTGGCGGCGATGCAGTGTCTGCGCGAGGCGGTCGAAGAGCAGCGTTCGGTTGGGGAGACCGGTCAGCGCGTCGTGCAGGGACCGCCGTTCCAGCTCGACCTCACGTTCGCGGCGCTCGGTGACGTCGTGGGCGGTGATGACCGTCCCGTGGACGCCAGGCACGTCGGGGAGCGCCACTGCGGTGATCTCCATGTGGCGCTCGAGCCGGTGCGCTGAGTGGAACCGGAGCTCGAAGCGATTCGTCACGTTCGGATGGGTGATGACCTCGTGGATCCGGTTGGAACCCAGCTCCACGTCGGCGGGATGAATGAGGTAGCGCTCGATCGGGCGACCCACGACATCGTCGAGCGGCCAACCCAGGATCCGCTGAGTACGAAGGAGGTGGCACCCGCTCGGTCCCGTTGGGCGCTTGCCGTCCAGATCACCGCACGGTTTCCGTCATGGCACTGCAGTTCCGTTTCGATCGCCCAGCGTCCGTCGCGTCTCGAGTGTTCGATCAGCGAAGGTCCGAACACCGACGGATCGTTCACCGGTGCCAGCACATCCACCAAGGGACGACCGGCGACCGCCTCATCGGCAACATCGCGGAGATAGCGGGATGCTCCGCCGTTGATGCGAACGACCGCCGACTGACGATCAACGACGATGCAGGGCACCGGCGTGTCATCGATGCCCGTGTCATCGCGGCAGGCGTCGTCGCGGGGCGCCGCTGCCGCCAGTTCCTGTATCGGTTGTACCACGACCACCAGCCCGGTGAAGGCCTCGTCACTGACGCTCGACGCCACCAACTCAAGTCGGATCCAGTCACCTTTGGCATGCGTGAAGCGCAGCGTGATGGGTTCCGCCGGTCCGACGCGATCGGCGGTGCCAGCCATCGAGATGAGTGCCGCTTCCAGATCGTCGGGGTGCACGAACTCGACCACGTTTCGACCCAGTTCCCGTTTGGTGTACCCCAGTAAGGCGTGGGCTGCGGCCGATATGTACCGGAACGTCCCCGTCTCATCGACCGCGACGATCACGGCTGGAGCGCTCGCCAACACGAGCGCTTCGAGGGCAGTATCCCGGCGTGCGGGAACCATCGAGCTCATTCGGCCGCTAGGTCAACATCGATGAACCGGATACCCCGACCATCCTGCGCTTTGGCTTCGTACATGGCCTGGTCGGCCAACCTCAACAGATCGGCCGCTTCCAAGGGTCCGTCCGCCAGGCCATGGACCAACACCAGACCGATACTTGCGCTCACCGAGGTTTCGGGTCCCCGCGACAACGCCACGGGGATCTGAACCTGCTCGGCGATCCGTTCGGCGAGCGTCTGAGCCAGTGCCGCATCCTCGACGGCGGGACACAGGACGACAAACTCGTCGCCGCCGACCCGACAGACCAGGTCCCCGTGGCGGACCGACTCGCGCAATCGCGACGCAACCGCCATCAGGACTTCGTCGCCCGCCTCGTGGCCCCAGGTGTCGTTGATGGCCTTGAAACGATCGAGATCGCAGAAGGCCAGGGCCAACCCACCCTCGAAACGACCTGACGCGCGATTCAGCTCGTGGTTGAGCGCATTGAGGAGACGCGCCCGGTTCCCGAGCCCGGTCAGCGGATCGTGCACTGCGCGATGAGCGAGGAGCCGCTCGCGTTGCACACGACGGGCGGTCATCAGCACGATTCTCGCCGCTGCGTCGAGAAGCGGGCTGTTGCCCTCGTCCCAGTAGCGACGCGCCTCGGGGGTGTGCCACGACAGGGTCAGCATCCCCAGGACGCGGCCATCATCATCGACGACCGGCTGCTCGACGATGCCGGATACCGACAGACCGAGCGACGCGCGCAATCGCGAGGGGTTCTCCACACACAATGCCTGGTTCACGGCGTCCTGCTGGCTCGTCGGCGCGGTGAGCTCGTCCGTGGCGCCCGCCCTGATCCACTTCCATGAGGTGACCTCGTCAATCGCAGCGCCAACAGCGACCACCATCACCTCGTCCGCATCGACGATCTCACCCAGTGTCCCGATCACGTCCGCCACGGCGTCCTCGAGGTCGTCAACAGAGACACCAGCGCACTGGGCCCCGATACTCAGCGTCGTCTGTTCCAGCTTTCGACGTCGTTCGGGCAGATCGTGCACACGGGCGATTCCACGAATGGCGATCACCATGCGACCGTCATTGTCGTCCGGCGAGTTGTAGGTCATGACCTGAGTGTGAATCCACGATCCATCCGCGCAGACGAGGCGTAACTCGGTGGCCCCGTGCTCACCGGGATGCATGCTCGCCTCCAGCAACGAACCGAAGGTGTAAGCGTGGTCATCGGGGTGGACGAGTTCCAGCGCGGATCGACCGATGAGGTCCGCCACTTTCCAGCCGCCGATCCGTTCGATGGACTCGCTGATGAGCGCGATGTTGCCTTGACTGTCCAACACCACGGTCACATCTGGGTGGTAGCGGTCGGCAACGTCGCGATCGCTCAACGGCGACGTCACATTTCCGTCCACCATCTCTAGATCGGCTGATCCGGAGCCTTCTTGAATGATGCCCTGAGGGTCGCCCCTACAGTCCAGGTCAGGGCGATTTCAACCGGTCATCGCGTCTCGATGAAGTTCTCAGGGCCACCCCTTTCGTGCCGCACGGCTTCGACCCGACCCGGGGTGAGGCGGTCTGGGCGGACGCCCCGCTCGAGGCGGTGTTCGTCGAGCTCGTCCCGACCATCTGAGGGAGATACGCCATGTCTGGCGAACGTTCGGCACCGACCGCCATCGCCAGCACAACAGCGCCGAGTGAGAACCTCCCGAATGCAACGATCGTACCGGCCTCAGATCCTCAGCTCCCGAAGCGCATCCTGGAGCGACCGGGTGAACGTCTCTGCCCGCTCCAGTTTGAGCGACTCGTACCCGCGCACCTGGCGCGGCAGCTCGGCGAGGTCGATCATCGGGCCCAAGCGAGCGGCGTCCGCCGGGCCGGTGGAGGTGAGGTGAGTAGCGACGCGATCGAGCGCGTTCTCGAACTCGGTCAGAATCCGGCGTTCCACCCTGCGCACCTCAGCGCGGCCGAACGGGTCGAGCACCGTCCCCCGCAGCCGTTTTCCACGCTTGAGCGCCGCCATCATCGGTCGGCCGACGCCGGCCGGGATGCCGATCTTATGGTCCAATCCCAGCGCGTTGAAGGTCGGTGGGTGCAACTTCCACGTCACGGTCGCGCCCGGGCCGCCAACGGCGCGGGCCGCGGCATCGGCCTCGGGTGACATCAAGAGGCGGGCCACCTCGTACTCGTCCTTGTACGCCATCAACTGATGCAGACTGCGGGCTGCGGTCGCCGTCAACACGGGTCGCTGATCGTGCACGGCGCTCTCGCCGTGCACGGCGGTCTCGGCGGCCGCGATCCGTCCGATCCGGTCCACGAAACGGGTCGCGTAACGGGCGTCCTGATACCCGATGAGGTCGGCCGCCAGCAGCTTGACGAGTTCGGCGGCGTCCGCGTCGAGCGACGTGATGGCATCGATCCTCGTCGCCAAAGCCGGCGGGAGGTCGGGCACGATCATGGCGCTCGTGTCGACGGCGGCCTGCTCGGGGCCCGCGAGGCGGGCCGGGTCGACGACGGCCCAGCGACCCCATGTGAATGCGGCCAGGTTGGCGGCGACAGCGACACCGTTCAGCCCGATGGCCGTGACGATCGATTCCGCCGAGATGGGCAGGACTCCGGCCTGACATGCGACGCCGATCATGAAGATGTTCGCTCCGGCCGAGCTTCCGAGCAATGAACGGCAGTGGCCGGCGGCGTCGACCAGGACGGGATCAGCGGCCACTGACCCCGATGTCCGTGATCGCAACGTCGCCACATCGGGATACTCCCGCTCGGGATGGCCGACCATCGACCCCGTCGGCGTTTCCGACGTCGAGCCGACGAGACGCGTGCGGCTCGGATCGGCCACGGCCAACATGTGGTCAGTCGAGGCGACCAGGAGATCGAGCGCAATGATCGCGTCGCAGCCGCCGGCGCCGATGGAGTTGGTCGGCGCCGGGCCGCCGCGTGTGAACCGGAGGTCACTCACGACCGGACCGGCTTTCTGCGACAAGCCGGTCTGGTCGAGCCCCTGTACATCGAGCCCGTCGAGCATGGCCGCCGTCCCCAGGATCTGCGACGTCGTGACCACACCCGTGCCCCCGATGCCGACCAGTCGCAGGGCCCACGGCGCTTCGGCCGACGCCGGCGGCGCGGGCAGCGGATCGTTCGGCACGGCCGGCGCGACGGCCGGTTCCCGCGCGCCGATCTCGACGGTCATGAAACTGGGACAGTCGCCATCGAGGCATGACAGGTCGAGGTTGCAGGTGTCCTGATCGATCGTGGTCTTCACGCCGAGGGGAGTGTCGATGGGCTGCACCGACAGGCAGTTGCTGGCGACCCCACAATCGCCGCACGCTTCACAGATTCGGTGATTGATCACCACCCGCGTGGTGGGCGTCGGAAGTTTGCCGCGCTTGCGCAACTGGCGGGTCTGGGCGGCGCACGCCTGATCGTTGATGAGCACCGTGACACCGGGCGTAGCAGCCAGTCGGCGTTGGGCCTCGTCAAATCGGCGGCGATCCCACACCTCGATGGGACCGCTCGGGCCGGGCGGCAGCATCACACCGTCGTACCGCGATCGATCCTCGGTGATGATCAGCACGTCGGTCACGCCGTGGGCGAGGAGCGCTTTCACGATCTGGGGAACGCCCACCGCACCGACGGCATCCTGGCCACCGGTCATGGCGACGGTGCCGTTGTAGAGCAACTTGTACGTGATGTCGACGCCGGCGGCGACGGCAGCCTGCACGGCCAGTTGGCCGCTGTGGAAGTACGTGCCGTCGCCGAGGTTCTGCACGAAGTGGGATCGCTCGATGAACGGCGACATGCCGATCCACTGCGCCCCTTCGCCGCCCATGGCCGTGATGCCGCTGATGTTGCCCAGCCGGTCGTCGTCCATGAGCAGGATCATCGTGTGGCAGCCGATGCCGCCACCCACCAGCGACCCGTGCGGCACCCGCGTGCTGCGATTGTGCGGGCATCCGGAACAGAAGTAGGGCGATCGGACGACCTCGTCCGCTCCGGGTGCGGGGCCGAGCACCGATCCCGCGATGGGGATCAACACGCGCTCCCGCCGAGCCATCGGGGGCGGAGTCATACGCGCCGCCAAGCGGGTGCCCAGTCGTTCACGGAGTCCGTCGATGATGGCATCGGCGTCCAACAGCCCGGTCTCGATCATCAGGCTGCGCCCGTCGGGATGGCGCTTGCCGTACACCTCGGGCCGGTTGGAGAGACTGTAGAGCGCATCCTTGACCAGCAGTTCGAGCGTCGGGTTCTTCTCCTCGATGACCACGATCTCGGTCAGTCCGCGGGCGAATCGACGGATCAGAGCGGGATCGAACGACACGGGCATCTGCATCTGCAACAAGGCGATGCCGGCGCCGGCGACCTCGGCATCGGTGGCGAAGCCGAGCCGCCGCAGCACGTCGCGCATCTGGTGGTAGGTGTATCCCGACGAAATCAGACCGATCCACGCGTCGGGCGGCGCGACGGTTGGGCGGTTGAGACGGTTCGCCTCCGCGTAACGGCGGATCAGTTCGGCGCGGACGATGCGAAAATCGCGTTCGAGTTCGAGCGTATGCGGGGCCAGGAGCATGGCGTTGGGGTGATGCACATAGTCGCGGCCGTCGGTGCTGCCGGGCGGTACGAGGTCGGGAATCACCGGCTCGACGCGTCCGAATTCCAAGTTCACAGTGGAGGTGCCGTCGGCGACGGCCGCGACGATCTTCATCGACGACCAAGCGCCGGTGATCCGGGAGACGGCGACGGCGTGGACGCCCAGATCGAGCACCTCCTGCACGTTGCCGGGATACAGGATCGGCATGTGCAGGTCGACGAGCGTGGCGTCGGAACTGGACGGCAACGTGGAGCTCTTCGCCGCCGGATCGTCACCCACCAACGCGATGGCTCCTCCATGACGCGAGGTCCCGGCGAACGCCGCGTGGCGCAGAGCGTCGCTGGCGCGATCCAGCCCCGGCGCCTTGCCGTACCAGATGCCCAGCACACCGTCGTAGCGGAAATCGGGCTGCTCGGCGGCCAGCTGGCTGCCCATGACGGCCGTGGCGCCCAGTTCCTCGTTCAGCGCGGGCCGGCACACGATGGGAAGGTGGCCCACCAGTCGCGCCGCCCGAGCGATCTCCCGGTCGAAACCTCCGAGGGGCGAGCCCTGATAGCCGGACACGAACGCCGCGGTGTGCAGTCCGCGATCGCGATCGAGGCGGAGCTGCTCCACGGGAATCCGCGCCAGCGCCTGCACGCCGCTCATGAACGCCCGGCCCTCGCGACGGAGGTAACGGTCAGTCAGCGCGTACGGCGCCGCGTCAGTCGTGCCGTCAGTCGCGCCGTCGGTCGCGCCGTCGGTCGTGGCGGCACCGCCGATGATGGCCATGCGTCAACGTCCCACCCGCGCCGACGCGAGTCAAGGGGGTCTGTTGGGTCGTGGTGGTACCGGCCCCGCGCCGAGCGGGTTCCAGCCATTTCAGCGACGGCGTACCGATCCTCGAGGCGATACTCACGACCAACGCGCAGTGACCGTGAGAGCTGGCCGAACTCGTCACCAACAAGCGCGCCACCGTCCACCCTCAGGACCTGGCGGATGCCAAGAAGCTCGAGCAAGCCTCCACCGCGCACGAGATCGGCTCGTTCCAGTGGGCGCATGGCGCGGTGAGGGGCACAGCACCGACCTTGCCGTCGGGGTCTCGCCAGGTGGTGGCGAGGCTCGAGGTCGCAGAGCGCCGTCATGGTCCCCGCCCGAGGCCGTGTCGCTTGAACGCCCCGAACGCGCCGCCCCCTGGCGAACCCGATCAGCCTGCCCCAGCGTGATCACGCTCCTCACGTGCCCTGGCCGGCCGGCTCGATCCGAGGATGAGTTTTGTTCAGATGGTCTGCTTCAGTGTCGAAGCAATGGCACCAAAGGAGAATCCACATGCGTCGTCGTCTACTCACAGTCGTTGCCTTCACTCTTGTTTGCCTGCTGACTCCTGCGTGTCTTTCGGCCCGCGCCGGCGCGCGGTGTGCCACGAAGCAGGCCGGACAGGACGCCACCCATGTGCTGGCGTGCAAGAACGGGCGATGGGTCCGGCTCATCTCCAAGGCGGATGGGCTGAAGCTGCTCGCCGAGGTCCGTGCTCGCAATCAGGCGACCACCATCCCGCCGCCCAC
>Ga0105044_10003058_pt1 | contig 22892 bp, 15 predicted proteins | sample MAT01_FD_78092 | JGI IMG/M metagenome (GOLD analysis project Ga0105044, IMG submission 78092) | Freshwater microbial communities from Lake Fryxell liftoff mats and glacier meltwater in Antarctica - MAT-01 | ecosystem: Environmental > Aquatic > Freshwater > Ice > Liftoff microbial mat | place...
GAAAGTTGGGGCCAGCTTTCGTACGTTTTGCGGGCTGGACAGTTCTGGCTATCGAGTCGAAGCCGTCAGCCCGCCGGTACAATGCGATTCCGTAGGATGGACATTCTTGTCCGTCGTGCCATGAATCTGTGTCGAAGGCAAAACTTTTTTGTGAAACACAAGCCTTGCGGGAGTATCGTTTTTCTTGCTATGGCTCGGACATGAATGTCCAAGCTACAGAAATCGCACTCGACGTGCAGAGTCAGGCTACTGGATCCGCAGCCATGCGACCACAGCAGCAGCCGTGGCTTTTTTGGTAGCGAGTGGCACGTTGTGAACGTCACAGACTCGCATGAGAGCTGAAACGTCCGGTTCATGCGGCTGAGCCGTCAGCGGATCGCGGAAGAACAGAATCCCTTCGATCCTTCCTTCGCCGACTCGACCGCCCATGATCAGGTCACCGCCATACGGTCCATGTGCGACTTTTTCGACATCCAGCCCGAGATGTTCCTGCAGCATCTTTCCTGTGTGTCCCGTCGCTACCAATGATGCGGTCCGGAAATAGTCGAGGTGTAGGCGGACAAATTCCAGCAGGTCATCTTTGAGTGCATCGTGAGCGATCAGGGCAATCATAGGTGTGTCCGGAATTTCTACGCCACGCGCCGCAGTTGACGTTGTAACTGTCGCTGTACGAATGCCGCATAGTCTTCGGGCGTATCAATTCCTGCCGCCGCGTGGTTGACGACTGACACGGCGATTGATGCGCCGCTCTGCAGCGCTCGAAGCTGTTCCAGCTTTTCCATCTGTTCCAGCGGTGATGGCGGCATGGAGGTCAGCTTCAGCAGAAAGTCGCGGCGATACGCATACAATCCGACGTGCAGCAGCCATGGCGATGGCTCACCATCTCGAAAGTACGCTTCGATGGGCTGGTCGCGGCTGAACGGAATCGGCGAGCGGCTGAAGTACATCGCTCGACCATTTACATCTGTCACGACTTTCACGCAACCTGGATCACGCACAACATCGGGCGACGTAATGGGTGAAGCCACCGTCGCCATCTGACTGTTGGATGTTCTCAATTCGCGCACGAGTGATGCCACAACCTTTGGGTCAAGTTCCGGTTCGTCGCCCTGCAGATTGACGATCACATCGGCATCAGAAAATCTGCGGCGCGTGAGTTCTGCGATGCGGTCTGTGCCGCTGTTGTGTTCTCCCGTCATTTCGGCTCGACCACCAAACGACGTGACGACATCGGCAATTTCCTGACTGTCCGTGGCGACGACAACATCGTGCAGTTCCGGGCATTGGCACGCCGTTTCCCAGACATATTGGATCAAGGGCTTGCCCGTGGCTTTCAGCAGCAGCTTGCGAGGCAGTCGGGTTGACTGCAGTCGTGCGGGGATAATTCCAACGATTTTCATGCCTGACATCCTTGTTTGATCGAAGGACGAGGTTCCGAACCCGGCCCTGGTGCTTTGTCAGGGAAGTCTAGACCATTTTGGCGGTTCCTGTCAAAATCAACATTTGCAGAGGGAAATTCAGCGTGTGACGGAACGGCCGCCGCATGTACGATTGTCGCAGCGAACGGATTCCACTGATGAAGATTTTTTTTTCCGCTGGTGAGCCCAGCGGTGACCAGCATGGCTCACATTTGATTCAGGAACTGCGTGCCCGGCGTCCCGATTTTGTCGCGGAAGGCTTTGGTGGCCCGCATATGCAGGAGGCCGGATGCCGACTGTATTTTGAGCTGACCGAACTGGCCGTGATGGGCTTTCTGCGTGTCATCCCGATGATCGCAAAGTTTCGGCGACTGGTGAAGCAGGCGGAAGCACATTTCGCCGCGAATCCCCCCGATGCTGTCGTGCTCATTGACTTTCCCGGCTTCAACTGGTGGATTGCGCGGGCGGCAAAAAAACATGGCATCCCGGTCTATTATTATTTGCCTCCACAACTCTGGGGTTGGGCACCATGGAGAATCAAGCGCGTCCGCAAATGGGTCGATCATGTGATCTGCGCGCTGCCGTTTGAATATGACTGGTACAAATCTCGCGGCGTGCAGGCGACCTGGGTCGGACATCCGTTCTTCGATGAAGTGGCCGATCGGCAGCTGAATCCTGAAATCATGCGGCAGCTGAGTCCGGATAGGCTCACCCGCTGCACGGTTGCTGTGCTGCCGGGTTCCAGGAATCACGAGATCGAAAAGAACTGGCCGGTCATGCTGGAAATCATCAAGCGGGTTTCCGGAAGCGCCCCATCGGTACGGTGGATTGTGGGCAGTTATCGTCCGCAACAGCTTGCGCGCTGTCGTGAAATGCAGATGGCGGCGAATGTGTCTGCTCCGATTGAATACTTTATCAACAGCACGTCCGAAGTGATTGAATCCGGTGATTGCTGTTTGATGGTGAGCGGTTCAATCAGCCTTGAACTTCTCGCGCGGAAAACCCCTGGAATCGTGCTGTACAGAGTCGCTTCGATCGGGCGTTTCATGTCACGATTCCTGATGAACTGTCGATTCATCACGTTGCCAAATCTGATTGCCGATCAGGAAGTGATGCCCGAATTCATTTCCCATGGAAATCCCGAGCCTGACATCCGAAGGATCACGAGTCTGCTGACAGAATGGGTATTGAAACCAGAAGTGGTCGCAGCTCAGAAGGTAACCCTGGCGCGACTTGCCGGTCACGCGACGACTACGGGAGCAACCAAACGTACGGCTGAATTGCTGCTGCGACGGATGAACTGCGATTCCTCAGCAACCGACGCCGATGCTCGGATGATCATCCCGTTTCGCAAAGGCGCTGCGTGATTTGTGGATGAACCTGATTTCTATGGCGGTCCGCACCCTTGCAGTTGCCGCGCGAAGGGACATACTTCGTCGCTATGCATGTCGTTATCCTTTACAATCGTGTTTCACTGCATGATTCAGCGGGCGATCTGGATGTTCTGAAGCAGGTCGTGGCGGTCGAGCAGTCGTTGGTGCGGCTTGGGCATTCGTCGGCGCGTGTGAGTTGTCATCTGAGACTGGATGATGCGCGGTCAGTCCTGAAGACCGAACGGCCGGATGTCGTGTTCAATCTTGTGGAGTCGCTCGGCGGTACGGACCAGCTGATGCCGCTGGCGACGTTGCTGCTGGAATCGATGCGGTTACCCTTCACCGGGGCATCGACCCTCGCGATGCTGAAAACAACTCAGAAGCTTCAGGCTAAGCGGCATCTGCTGATGTTTGGGCTTCCCACACCGGCATGGATGACGGACCAGCACGCCGGTTGGCAGGGTCTTCGCAGTCCTGACGCGATCCCTACCACCGCAATTCTTAAAGCCGTGGCCGAACATTCTTCACTTGGGATGAATGACGACAGCGTTGTGCGGCTGGCGGATCTGCGAGGGGATGGCGAATCTGTTCAGATTCGACTGGCGAATCTGATTGCCCGCAAAGCAGCCGATCTTGGAACTCCGCACTTTGCAGAAGACTACATCGATGGTCGGGAATTCAATCTGAGTGTTCTGGCGACTGAGTTCGGCCCGAGCGTCCTGCCGTCGGCAGAAATTGAGTTCACGGATTTTCCTCACGACAAGCCAAAGATCGTGGGTCATGATGCCAAGTGGAACGAACACACAGCGGAGTACATCAACACGCCACGGCGTTTTCATTTTAATCACGGCGACCAGCCGCTGTTGGACGAATTGCAATCGCTCGCTCGTCGGTGCTGGGAAGTGTTCGGCCTGCAGGGTTATGCGCGAGTGGATTTCCGAGTCGATGCGGACGGTCAGCCATGGATTCTGGAAATCAACGCCAACCCGTGTCTGTCCCCCGACGCCGGTTTTGCCGCAGCGGTGGCGCAGGCTGGACTCACGTTTGATACGGTGATCGAGCGGATCCTGAACGACGCTATGCACTAAGGCGAGCGGCAGATTAGGAACTACCGTGCCGAACAACCGACATCTAGCGCGTGGCGGCTGATTTTATGAGCCGCAGGGCGCTAGCCCCCGGTTTTCGACGGTCACCAGAAATCTGCCGCTCGCCTAAGCATCGCAAGGACGTGCGAGAAATCAGTGTCGCATCGACCGCCACACGTCAGCGCGACGTCAATGTTTGATTTTTTGGTAAGACTGAACCCAGATTCCTGGTCCTGCGCGGTGAAGAGCCTTCGTCTCCACTCGTAGTTGTCACACTAAGCACCCATGCACAAGTTTTCGCACACAACTTGTTTAACCGCGTGCCCATCGGGCCGCGTTTTATTCGCGAAAGCGCGGGGCGATGCCCAAGCGGTTAAACGAAGAAACTTATGAATGGGTGCTTAATCAATGAACGGGGTTTCGTGAGAACACTGACAGCCCATTTGCAGGAATACGAATCGTCGCCGAGCAGGGCATTCCATCACGGGGCTCAGAGAACGCTTCAATCATGCTGGCATTGCCGGCAACCCACGGATTCGGGAAGTTGTCGTAAAAGTCGCTGTTGAAGACCTCGAACCATGGGCCAGATTGCGGGAAACCGAGTTCGTACTGATCAAATGTGGATTCGTTGAGACTGGCAACGACGATGACGTCAAGACCGATGCCCTCAATCCAGCGATGAAACGCAAGGATGCGATTGTCGTTGTGTACGTAAAACGGATTGACGAATCCTGCCTGGAGAGCCGGATGCCGCCGCCGCAACCAGATCAGATCCTGCATAAACTTCAGATGATCCTGCATCGACCGGTCGCTGCTGAGTCCGTCCCACCAGATCAGATTACCTGGATGGTTGTCGGGATCGTCAGTCCAGTACTTGTCTTCCAGGAATTCCTGTCCCATGAACAGCATCGGCAGACCAGCGGCGGTCAGCAACAATCCATTCGCTACCCGCGATCTGCTGCGAGCGTACCAGGAACGGGCGTCTGTGGAATCAGCGAGTGCCGCAATTCGTGGTTCGCGATCATTATCGTTCTGCACGCGCTGACGGTCGTGTGTCTCGAGGCAATTTACGACCTGATTGGCGGCTGCGAATCCGAAGGGATGCCGCAACGAGTCGCGGACAGAATCCAGATTCACCTTCGCGCCTTGACCGCCAGCTGCCCGCGCCACAGCACGTCGCACTGCATCCCGGATGCCTGGTGTCAGCACGGTATTGAAGCCAGCCCCGTTTTCGTCGCGCGAACGAGTCGCCCAAAACGGCTGATCTTTCCAATACTCGGCATGATGCAGACTCGACGGACGGTGATGTTTCACAGTCGCCGTGAGATCCTGACAGAAGTGCCAGCCGCCGAATTGATCGATCACAGAAACTTCATCATATCGGAAACCATCAACGTGGTATTCGTCCAGGAAGAAGCGCGCGTTGTCGATCAGGAACTGACGCACACCGTCGTTGTTGAAGTCGAAGACCAGACCACCTGCCCAGCCCTGTTGCATGAAGTAGAGTTCGCCGCCGTTGTCATCGCGGAACTGGTAGAGATTCTGTTCGTCGCCGAAGAAGCCTCCTGCATGGTTATAAACCGCATCGAAGATCACAGCCATGCCGGAAAGATGGCAGAGATCGACAAACACCTTCAGCTGGTTGACCTGCGGCACCAGATCCTTCAACTCCAGCGGCGGCTGTCCTTTGTCTGCCAGGAGCCGGTTGACCATGATGAGATACCGCGGCAGCTCTTTCTCTTCCACGCTGTAATCCATCTCCGGGGAGAACATGTCCGTTCCGTTATAGCCGAGGCTGCGCGGTGTCGGATCAAATGGATTCGGCACGGAATTGAACTCCGTCACGGGTAGCGGCTGGATGAAGGTCACACCCAGTTCGGCGAGGTACGGGATCCGTTCGACGGCGTCCAGAAACTTCCCAATTCGGTTCGGCCGCTCATCACGACTCTGGTTATCGACGGCATACCAGGTCCCGAAGTGAAGCTGATAAATGATCGCCTCGTGAAACCATGGCGTCCGGAATCCAGTGTCATGCCACGGGTACGAAGACGACGAACGGACAATGCAATCGACGTCCGGCCAACCCTGAAAAGCCAGTTCCCGCGCATACGGATCACGGACAAGTGGCTGTGGATTCCCGATCACATGAAAGCGATAGCGGTCACCATCCTGCACACCCTGCACAAAGCCTGTCCAGTGACCATCGGCACCTAACTGCAGTTTTGTGTCCGGCGACGGTCTGAAGGGATCACCGTCGGCATTGATGGTATTGCCTTTCCGTGCCATGCGAAGATGGACCTCCAGTGCCTGAGGAGCCCAGACACGGAACGTCGCGCCACCCGAGATAAGATTTGCGCCCATCAGCGTTGCATCGGAGATGCCCTGCTGGCTCACTGGCCCGAAATCGGATTTCCGGGCATGATCCTCCAGCGGGTTACTGGATTTTCGCAATGTGGTTACCATTGTCACCCCCTTCAGATTAGTACGCATCCTCCTGACAACACATGGCTGACAGTTTACCGCTCGTTTAACGACTGGCTAGCGCGAATCGCTTTACCGGGACGCTCAATTGTGACACAGCCGTATTTGACGCGATTCGGTCTTGACAGACGCACTCAGGAATGATCTAGCCCCGACGCTATGGATATCGATCGACGGGGCGAGGGCGGTGTCGATGTATTGCGTTTAACGGCAAGCTGCAGGCGTCGGAGCCGCGTTTTGCCTGCCCCTGCGGCTCGCCGTTAGACTAAAATACTGACTCTGTTGTTGAACCAGACGTTTCGGGGATTACAGATCGATGTCGTCGGCGAAGCTGGCGTCTTCCATGATGATCCGATATCGCTCGCTGGCGTCTTTGCCGAGGAGTTGATGGAACGTGGTGTCAGCTTCCAGTTGGCTGTCGATATTCACTCTCAATAAGACGCGGGCACGCGGGTCGAGTGTTGTGTCGCGTAATTGAGCGGCGTTCATTTCTCCGAGTCCTTTGAAGCGGAGCACGACTGCTGTGCGGTTGGCGGGGAGTGAAGCGAGGATCTCTTCCTTTTCCACATCGTGCCGGGCATACATCACGTCTTTGCCGACTTCGATGCGATACAGCGGCGGTTGCGCGATAAACAGTTTTCCCTGGCGAATCAGTTCGGTCATGTGTCGAAAGAAAAATGTCAGCAGCAGCGTGGAAATATGATATCCGTCGCTGTCGGCATCCATCAGCAGAATGATGCGTGCATAACGCAGTTGATTCACTTCGAAGTTTGAACCGACGCCTGCCCCCAGCGTTTCGACGATGTCGCGGATTTCGTTGCTCTCCATGATCTTTGACATGGTGAGCGATTCGGTGTTGAGGATCTTTCCTCGCAGCGGCAGCACGGCCTGAGTCTTCGATTTACGACCCATCACTGCTGTACCACCAGCCGAATCGCCTTCGACAATGAACAATTCCGATTCCGCCGGATTCTTCGACTGACAATCGACCAGCTTACCCGGCAGATTCGTCCTGCGACCTCCGACAGTCTTGCGTCGCACCTCAGAGACGGCTTCACGACTGGCCTGCCGCGCGCGAGCGGAAAGGACCATGCGACCGAGAATGACATCCGCCAGAGATGGATTATTGTTCAGCCAGTTTTCCAGCGCTGGCCGCACGACGCCATCCACGGCGGATGACGTTTCCGGATTGTTGAGGCGTTCCTTGGTCTGTCCCTGAAACATCGGGTCGCCGATAAAGATACTCAGCACACAGACGATACCTTCGCGGATGTCTTCTGCCGAAATCGTCACGCCGCGCGGTTTAAAGCCATGCACATCCATGTAATTGCGGACAGCCTTGTTGACGCCGGATTTCAGGCCGTTCTCATGCGTACCTCCGGCGTACGTGCGAATTCCGTTGACGTAGCTGCGAATGTTTTCCTCGGTCGAATCCGTCCAACGCAGCACAACTTCAACTTTTGCATCTTTGTCGTCCCTGGTGGCGAAAAACAACTGCTCATGCGCAGGCTTCTTACCTGTATCCGTCGTCACCTTTTCAATATACGCGACGATGCCATCAGGATGATGCAGTTCATGCGTCTCTTTCTTTTGCTCGTCATGGAAGACGATCGTCAGGCCGCCGTGAATGTAGGAAATATCCTCCAGATGCTGCCGAATCGTTTCACCGTTGAACAGCGTGCGCCGGAAAATGTCGTCGTCAGGGCGGAAAAAGATTGAGGTGCCTCGTCCGCGAAACGGTTTCACCTTCTGGACCGGACTACTGGGCTTGCCGCGGTGGAACGTCTGGACCCATTCGAATCCGTCGCGATGAACCGTCGCGATCAGTTCAGAAGATAAGGCGTTAACGACGGACGAACCAACGCCATGCAAACCGCCGCTGCGCGTGTAGTTCTTGTCACTGAATTTCCCGCCCGCGTGCAGCGTCGTCAGGATCACTTCGAGTGTTGATTTCTTCATCTTTGGATGCTTGTCAACCGGAATGCCGCGACCGTTGTCCTCCACGGTGCAGGAACTGCCATCCTTGTGAAGCGTGACGGTGATGCGATCACATTCGCCCGCCAGAAACTCATCGACGGAGTTATCGACGATTTCCCACAGCAGATGATGCAATCCGCGTGAATCCACTCCGCCGATGTACATCGATGGTCGCCGGCGAACGGGTTCCAGTCCTTCGAGGACTTCGATGTCTTCGCCGGTGTAGCTGGAGTTTGTTTTGGCGGGTAATGCCATGTATGCGAGTTCCTGTGTGGTGTGTTCGTTGTTTATTCTGATCGACCGTCGCGCTCCGGTGTCGTCGCGTGTAATTGTGAAATAGAGGGGGGCGAGGCTCCTGCCGGGAAGGCGAGCCCCGCCCTCCGAGAATCTACGGCGACTAAACTAACCGGACATCGCCACTTTTTCCAAAATCGTAACCCGAAGCGGAAGCGAGGGAATGAGTTAACTACAATCCCTCGCTCACGCTTCGGGTTGCAAAAACGCCCGGTTCCCACCAGAATTGGCCCTGTCCAATTAACCCTCACCAACACCGCCGAGTTCGCTCCAGTCAATCAGTTGAATGTCGGGCTGAATGAGTTCCACGAAGCCGGTTCTCGAACTGGTTTTGACTCCGCGACCGCCGCGGGATGTGACCTGATACTTGGTCTGACCGAAACTCAGCACGCTGTCGTTGTCGTTGCGAACTCGAAGTGCATCGCCGGGACGCGAAAGCTGGACGACCCCGAGCAGTTCGTCACCTGCCTCCAGCTTAATACCGCGAACGCCCTTCCCTGCATTGCCGAGCACGGGAACATCCTCAATGGCAAAGTGCAGAATGCGGGCTTTCTTTGAGGCCATAAACATAGTCTCAGCATCGCGGACCAGATCCACATAGGCGACCTGATCGGTTTTCCCCAGTCGACAGAACTTGCGTCCGGATTTTGTGGAAGGTGTACGAAACGCTTCGAAAGGCAGACGCATGACCTGACCGGCTTTCGTCGCGATTAACAGGGTCAGTCCGACACCATCGCCGACTTCGTCCAGACTCATGACAAAGCGCGCATCGGTCGTCAGTGCGGCGATGATGCCCACGCCGTCCTTCATCTTCGCACGTTTGGCCAATGGTTCGCCGTAACCGGATGACACCGGCAACTGATCGATCGGCAGCGTGTACGCGATGCCATCGTTGCAGAAGAAGACGACATGATCGAGCGTACTACCGGGAACGACGGTCAGTACCGAATCACCTTCGCGAACTCGCGTCTTCGAAACACTGCTCATCTGGCCGACACGTTTGATCCAGCCATCTTTCGTCACCACGACGTTCGTGTTTTCCTTCACGATGTACGCCTGCGGATCGTACTCGACGATTTCTTCCGCGGAACCAAGCTCGCTGCGTCGGCTGTCAGCGAAGTCCGCAGCCACCTGTTCCAGTTCCGTGGTGATCAGCTTCCACATCTTTGTCTTTGATTTCAGGATCGCTTCCAGGGCTGCGGCTTCGGCTTTCTTTGCAGCCAGTTCTTCGCGAATCTGACCGATTTCGAGCATGGAAAGGCGGTACAACTGCAATTCCAGAATCGCATCGGTCTGGATTTCATCCAGCGGAAACTCGGCCATCAGCCGTTTGGCGGCGTCCTTCTTTCCGTCGCTCGCACGAATGATTTTGAGAGCTCGATCGAGCCCGTCGAAAACGATCGCAAAGCCTTCCAGGATATGAATCCGTTTGCGAAGCTGAGCGAGCTGGTATTCCAGCCGCCGCCGCACAGTTTCGTGGCGGAAATCGAGAAAGTGCTGCAGCAGTTCTTTCAGATTCAACACACGCGGCACGGTGGAACCACGATCGACGGGCACCAGACACGTCGCGTTATAGCCAAAATTCTGCTCAAGCGAGGTGTGCTTAAAGAGATACGCCATGACGGCGGCTGAGTCCGCTCCGGATTTCAGATCAACGGCGATACGCAGACCGTTCTCTTCGTTGGTCTCATCGTTGGCGCCTTCCAGTTGAGGCAGTTTGCGGGCGGCAATCAGTTCGCCAATCTCGGCCATGAGCGGGCCGGTCGTCGCTCCATAGGGAATCGAATAAATGATGATCCGGCTCGTGTCCTGCTTTTTTCCCTGCTGATCGAATCGCCATTCACCGCGAACCTTGATTGAGCCACGTCCGGTTTCGTACATGTCCTTCAGTGCCGCTCGATCGGTCATGATGCGGCCACCGAGGGGAAAATCCGGGCCTTTGACGTAGCGCATCAATTGCGCGACAGAAGCGTCAGGATTCTCGATCAGATGCACGCTCGCCTTGATGACTTCACCCAGATTGTGCGGCGGCATGTTGGTCGCCATCCCGACTGCGATGCCGGATGAACCATTCACCAGCAGCGCGGGGTAACGGGCGGGCACGACCACGGGTTCTTCGTCTGCGGCGTCGTAGGTCGGACGCATATCGACCGTCTGAAACCTCAACTCCGTCATCAGATTTTCGGCAAGTCGCGACACTTTGGCTTCGGTGTATCGAGAAGCTGCCGCTCGGAGTCCCATGATGGAACCGAAGTTTCCCTGTCCGATCACCAGCGGATAGCGAAGCGTAAAATCCTGCGCCATGCGAGCCAGAGCTTCATAGACGGCGATGTCGCCATGCGGATGGAACGAACCTGTCGTGTCCCCGCAGATCTTGGCACATTTGCGTGTCTTGCCGTCAGCCGTGAGTCTCAGACGATCGTACATCACATACAGGATGCGGCGTTGAACCGGCTTCAGGCCGTCGCGAACATCCGGCAGCGCGCGGGATGTGATGACCGAGAGTGCGTAGTTGAGGTAGCGTCGGCGGGTCTCTTCGCTGATCGGCACAAACTGCACGTTCGCGTCGGGTGCCGCGTTTTCGTCAAAGAGTGAACTGCCTTTTCGATTGGAAGATTTCCGTTGAGCCACTCGGGCTTCCTTTGCCGTAAGAGCATCCTGTCATTTCCTCGGAAGACGAGGACTGCCCACAATTCGGTTGATTGCACGGCGAAACCTGAGCCAATCCTCGCCAGCACATAAAAGCAAGGAATGAAGTGTAATCAACAATCCCTTGCGGCGGCAGGGATTTACGATAGGTAAATGGGGCAAAAAAAGCTGATCGCGGTGCTTTTTTGGATTGAGAAGACTCATCCGAGCGAACCTGTTCTGATGCCAAAATCATTGATTCTACCGGTACGGAATGGTTCATCCGCACGATCGATACTGGCCGAACAACAAGAGTGTCAGAACAAACGGGCGTGTTCAGGTTGGTGTCAACCTGCCGCCAATGCGGACCACCGGACGATCCGCGGATTCCATGGAGGGGGCTGAAATGCTACGCAAGGGGTTAGTCGCGCTGATGATGGGCGTCATTTGCGCAGGCAGCGCGGTTGCCGCAGATTCGGCAGCACGTAAGCCGAATCCAGCACCAACGGGTTTGGTTGGCTGGTGGAAGAATAAGATCTCGGGCCATCATAAGGCATCCGCTGTTTCGAAGCCCGCTCAACAGCAGACGGTTCGAACAAAATTAAAACCGAAGTCAGGTGGAATCGAACGAGCCGTGGTGCAGGACGCTGAGCGTCAGTCTGTCGCGGTTCGTCAGACATCCGGAAGTCCGCAGGACTCTCAGGATCAATCTGCGCAGGCGTTACCGTTACTGCCGCAGTCTGCACTGCAGCCTGTTCCGATTGAAATCGCGCCGGTGCTGCCGAACATTTCTTCCGAGTCAGGACCGCAGTATTTCAGTGCGATGCCGGCAGGATCGTCCAATGTGATCCCTGTTCATCCGGGATCCAACTGGCAAACATATCAGGCTCCGACGCAGATCCAGCATGTCTCGCGCGGTCAGTACGTCTATCCGGCGAGTTCGACGAGTCCCGCCGGACCAGCGAACACGGGCGGGGGCATGATGACTCCGCAACCGCAAGGCGGATACTACCGGATGTCGTCGCAAGGCCGGTATCCTCAAACCGGAGCGGCACTGTATCCGTCACCGGTTCCCGGCGTTCCTCAGCAGATGGGCGGAGCGGCCATTATGAATCAGGCCTTCCATCCGCACGAAATGCTTTATCCGCATGAATACCACGCGATGTATCCGCCCTATTACTACAAAGTCAATGGTGGATTCATGGTATCGCCGTTCGGTGTCTGGTCTCACGAAGACTGGAAACTGGAGGGCACGAAGGTTGACGTGAAATACAACTCTCACATCAGTCCTTTCGCATTGTTCCATCCTCCATTCAGCCGTTCACATAATAACCGTTCATATGATCATTCATATAGCCATTGATGCTTGTGACGACCTCGACGGGAAGTTAGAAAAAACAACTTCGGACGGCGGTCATTTGTCTGCTCGCCGACGCCACTTGGATCACTCAGTCTTCTTGATCAGGTAGAAGCCAATATGATCTCCTATTCAAAAACCTTTCGTGCGACAGCGCTGCTGTGTACGATCCTGACGGCGGGACTTGCCGTCGGGCAGGACGGCGTCGTGCGGATGTCGGATCGGTCAAACCAATCGTCCTCCGATGTCGGGGTCGTACGAATGTCTGCCCGGCAGACAGGGCCACAGATCCAGCATGTCAGTCACTCCCAACCCGGCTGTGGTGAAGGATGCATTGCGGGACCAGGATGTGCCGTGCCAGGCCAAACCGGAAGTTGCGGTTACTGTCCGCAGCCGTGCCAGTTCGTTTACAATACGGGCTGTACCTCAGGCCAGAATGCCCGGTGCGGCCAGGGCTGCCAATGTGGCCAGGGCTGCCAATGTGGCCAGGGCTGCCAATGTGGTCAGGGATGCCAATGCGGCCAGGGCTCGCATGGCGGCCAGGGTTGCCCGTGCGGCCAGGGTTGCCAGTGTGGCAACGGCTGCAACGGAGGAAGTTGCTACGCGGCGACGGACTTCAACAACGTCTTTTCGTCAGGAGATTCGTCGGGAATGCCCGCCGGTTGGTGCCAGTACTGCAATTGTGTGCCATGTCAGTGTCGAGGCCATCGTGGTCGCCGGCATTGCCATGGAAACGCTGGGTGCGACGACGGTGTCACGCTGTTTGCTCATTCGGTCGATTCCGGGACGGGTTCTGCCTGTCGGGATTTCTGCCAGGGACAGTCGATGAGCTTCCGCAACAAGAACGCTCGACTGGCTGACAAGCTCTTTGGCTGGATGATTCCATCCGGCTGCTGCGGTCAGGGTTGTCCACCGTTCGGCGCGTATCACATGACCTATGCGGACCAGCCGGATTACATCAATCCGAACGACACGCAGATCTACGCGACGCACCAGTATGGAATGCCGATCACGGTGCCTTTGGCTCCGAATGTCAACCATGCGTATAACTACAACTCCGGCATTCCATCCAGCCGTATCACGATGATCGGCAACTACAATCCTCAGACTGCACCACAACGTCTGCCGCATCAGACATGGTAAATCGCTGAGATCTCGGTCGCATCAAGTTTATCGCTCTGGATTTCAGAGGAAGGACACCATGAAACGTTTGACTTTAAGTCTGGTGGCAATTGCCGCCTGCATTGTCAGTGATGGCTATGCCTTCGGGCAGGTGCCGCAGGGTCGTGACGGCCACCACGGCAACGGTCAGTCGGATGGCATTTACCAGTCGACTCAATGGAACAACTGTCAGTCATGTAACATTCGCGGCGGCCATCGAATTGCGAATCCGTGTGGTTCACGCTGCACGTCGCTTTGGACTCAGCCGTTGTTTCCTCATAGCTGTGCCGCGAAGTGCTGTGCGACCAAGGCGTTTCCGGACGCAGGCTGGAATCCTCCAGCTCATATGCCTGTCAACTATGACGGAGCCTGGTACGGTTCTTACCTGCCACAGCATGCCTACGGAACTCCCGAGGGTGGATTTATTGCCAACTATCCGACGGTGTACCAGCCAACTGATACGACTCAGTTGGGGTATTACTACAACAAGGTCCCGACCTGGCAGTCTCGTTCTGACATGATTCCTGGCGTGCCGTATCCGAGCCGTTTTCATGCTCGCGTATGCCCACAGGGCGGCACCGGCTGCCATGGATATCAGGGAGCAACCTACGGCCCGGTGAATTACGGGCCGGTCCCGGCGTCGTGCCCGAATTGCAACACCGGGCACTATTCCGTGGCGCCGCAGTCCTCCCCATCCAACGGACATCCGGTCGTGCGGCCCATTCAGTCTAAGTCTCAGCGTCCGGGTCTGCTCGGAGGGTTCCGACTGGCATCAATGACTGAAGTATTTGACTAAGGCGAGCGAAAGATCAGGAACTACCAAGCCGAACAACCGGACGCTAGCGCGTGGCGGCTGATTTTATCAGCCGCAGAGCGCTAGCCCCCGGTTTTCGACCGTAACCAGAAATCTGCCGCTCGCCCAACCAAGGCTGAGAGTCCCTAAAATCTCCTCCTTGAGAGCCCGGCAAGTCACCATGCTTGTCGGGTTCTTTTTCGTGCCGGGAGCCAGGAGTCTGTCACTGATGGATTGATGGGTGGCCGGGGTTGGAGGGCGCTAGCCCGAAACCCCGGGGCTTCCTTCGCTCCGCTCAGTCCAGCCCCGGCCACTCCATCCATGAAAGTAAAAGTCACAGAGGTATGGTGCGGCTCAGAGAATATCACGGATGACTTGTCCGTGGACATCGGTCAGACGGCGCTGGATGCCGTTTTGATAGTATGTCAGTCGTTCGTGGTCGATGCCCAGCAGGTGCAGCGCGGTCGCGTGAAGGTCGTAACTGTAGGTTTGGTTTTCGGCAGCCTTAAAGCCGACGTCGTCGCTGGTGCCGTAGCTGGTGCCGCCGTTGATACCTCCACCGGCAAGCCATGACGTAAAGACGCCCGGGTTGTGGTCGCGGCCGAGCTGCTTACCCTGCATAAAGGGTTGCCGACCGAATTCTGTCGTGCAGAAAACCAACGTCGAATCCAGCAGGCCACGCGATTTGAGATCACTCAACAGAGCATGCACGCCGTTGTCCAGAATGCGGCCCCAGTAACCGTGATCGCGGACAATGTCTTCGTGCGAATCCCAGTTCGGGCGGATTTTTTTGGAACTTGTGTTCTCCGCACCACAGAAGATCTGCACGAAGCGCACTCCACGTTCCACAAATCGGCGAGCCAGCAGGCACTGCCGACCGAACGGGCCGACGTCTTCGTCGGCCAACGCATACAACTGGTGAATGGATTCCGTTTCGCGCGTCAGATCGACTGCTTCAGGAGCGCTCAGTTGCAGCTTCGCGGCAAGTTCGTAGCTGGCGATGCGTGCGTCGAGCAGTGAATCTGTCGGACGTTCATCTGCATGTTGCTTGTTCAGAAATCGCAGAAAGTCCCGCCCTGCCCCGTCGAAATGGCTGTGTGCGCTCGGCGGAAACAAATTTGCGATCGGCGGTTTGTCGGCGGCTGTTTCAATGATGGTGCCCTGATGCACAGCCGGGAGAAAACCAGCGTTCCAGTTTCCAGCCCCGCCTGGCGGCAGGCCACGCACGTCCGGCAGCACCACAAACGAAGGGAGGTTGTCCGTCTCGCAGCCAAGTCCGTACGTCACCCACGATCCCATGCTGGGAAAGCCGGGGCGAATGAATCCGCTGTTCATCATGAACATCGCAGGCCCGTGCAGAGCCGACTTATTCTGCATCGAATGGATGAACGCCATGTCGTCCAGGTGTCGGCTCATCAGCGGAAACAGATCGCTCAGCCATCGACCGCATTCCCCGTGTTGCCGAAATCTCCAGAAACTCTTCGCATACGTTCCGGCGACTCCGGCGAACGTCTGCTTGCCAAGTTCCGCATCGAAGGCCGTTCCATGAGCCCGTTCCAGTTCCGGTCGGTAATCCCACGTGTCCACATGACTCATGCCGCCCGGACAGAAAATCTGGATGACACTGTTTGCTGTCGGACGATGGTGACACTTGCCAGCCAATGCTGTTAATTCGCTGCCGCCCGAAATTCTTTCGCTGGCCGCTGATGCGGATTTGTCCGCCAGCATGGTCGCCAGCGCCGTCGCACCAAATCCATCGCCAAGTTGGCTGAGGAATAGTCGTCGGGGAGCCGGAATTTCCCTTCGATGCCAAGTTGTCATTTTTCAGTTTCTGGCAGAGGTCGGGTTGCGAATCAGCCACATCAGAATTTCGGAAAGCTGAGGTGTTTTTCCCTGCCACAGAATCCCGATACGGTAAATTTTTGCGGCCGCAGTCACGCCCATGACTGTGGCGAGAATCAGCAGCACGAAACTCAGCACGATCTGCCACGCAGGAATAATCGCGCCGGTGGCCAGTCTCAGCGTCATCATCAAGGGAGTCGATGGTGGAAACAGACTCAGCGCTGTCGCGAGCATACTGTTGGGTTCTCGCACGACATTGAACCACACAAACATGGGCAGCAGCATGACCATCCACACCGGCAGAAGCAATCCCTGAGCCTCTCGAAGCTGACTCACCGATGCAGCAATTGCCATAAAAATCGAGCTGAACAGCAGCACGGCCAACAGCAGATAGATCACGAACCAGGGAAGAATATGAAACGGGATGCTGTCCGCATAGCCCTTCCAGTAAGCGGCGGCCAGACCGCCGCCTGCGTACAGACCGAACACGGTCAGTGATCCTGCAACATTCCCCAGCAGCTTGCCACTCATCAATTGCTGAGCATTTGCAGAACCGAGGAGCACTTCAGAAATCCGCAATGTCTTTTCTTCCAGTACGCTCTCCAGCATCGGCTGCGCCGACATCATGACGATCATAAACATCAACATCATCAGCCCCATCGGCAGAAAAATGCTGGCCAGTTCGTTCGGCTTTACTTCACTGTGGATGTGGCCCGCTTCGTCACGGGCATAAAGACCAGATCCCACGACCGGTGCTCTTCGCTCCAGTTCCAGCAGCACGGTCGGCGCGACTCCAGCCGCGCTGAGTCGATTCGCACGTATCAATTGATTCAGCGCCGTATCGACCCATCTCTTCGCGTCTGCCAGTGCAGCGTCCTGAGCGACGTATTTGATTTCGGGTAATTGCAGAGACGCTGCCGATAATGGACCAAGCGGCTGGGGCAGCAGAATGTCGGCAGGAATTTCAACGAACGCATACAGATCCCCGCTCCGGATTCTCTCCGACAACGCCAATCGCTGCGCATCACCGAATTCTGCCGCAGGAATTGATTCCAGCACGTAGCGATGAATTTCCTCCAGCCCCATCGCTTTTCGAGCCTGTTGATCCTCTTCTTTGTCATTCTGCCTGGGGACAGATTTCGACGTTCCGCCACCGGCATCGGCCCCCGTTGGAGAGTCTGCCGGGGTTGGTTCATCAGTGACCTCCTTCAACATCTGATTGCGTTGATTGGCAACCATTTGTAAGGATTCGAAGAGCTGGCCAGATCCATCCACAATCGCAATTCTGCGATCTTCGGCACGTTCCATTCCATTCAAAAGTCCCGGGATCCACATGCCGCCGAGCATCATCACCGGCATCAGCGCGATACCGATCACGAACGCTTTTGTGGCAACCATCGCCTGATATTCGCGTCGGGCGATTGTAAGGATTTTCTGCATCGTTAGATCTCAGTCGTGAGTGTTGTTCAGTTGGATGCTTAGGCGAGCGGCAGATTAGGAACTATCCGGCCGAACAACCGGACGCTGGCGCGCGGCGGCTGATTTTATTAGCCGCAGGGCGCTAGCCCCCGGTTTTCGACGGTAACCAGAAATCTGCCGCTCGCCTTAAAGTCTTGACGTGTCAGTGAGTTCAGAAGCGACAGCCATCGGCCCCGCCATGCGAATGAAGATATTGTGCAGCGACGGACGCAGCAGCTCAAAGTGTTCCAGCTGACTCTCATTGGCCAGCCGCTTCAGGAGTGCATTGGCTTCCGAGCCGTCGTGCAGCTTCAAGTGCATATACGCGCCGCGTTCTGCACGGGATAAGACTCCGGGAATCTGATCCGGTAATCGCTGTCCCTCAGAAAGTCGCACACGAACTTCATCAGCCGGGTAACGCTTCTGAATCTCACCGACTGTTCCATCCAGAACTTTGTTTCCGTTGTGGATCATAAAGACTCGTTCGCACATCCGTTCGGCCACGTCCATTTCGTGCGTCGAAAAAATAATCGTTGTGCCGCGACTGCGGATTTCCAGAATGGCTTCCCGTAGCAATTCCAGATTGATCGGGTCGAGTCCGCTGAAAGGCTCGTCAAGGATCAGCAATTTCGGGCGGGCAATGACAGCGGCCATGAACTGTACCTTCTGCGTCATGCCCTTCGACAGTGTCTCGATTTTCCTGGTCGCCCAATCGGCAGCGCCCAGACGATTCAGCCAGAAGTCGATTTCTCCATTGCAATCACGAAAGCCCTTCAGCCTTGCATAATATTGCAACAGATCGCGTACCTTCATACGGCGGTAGAGACCTCGTTCTTCAGGCAGATAGCCGACGCGATCATCCGCACATTTGCCTTCAGATTCTCCGAGAATCGTGACTCGGCCCCGGTCCGGAAAGAAGATCCGCAGAATCATGCGAATCGTCGTGGTCTTGCCAGATCCATTGGGACCGATGAAACCGTAAATTGACCCAGTGGGAATCGCCAGATCCAGGTCTCGAACCGCCGTGTTTGTCCCGAACGTCTTGGTGACATGCGACAGTTCGACTGCAAATTCTGTCATAACTCAAACATACCTGAGAAATCGGCCACGGTCACGGCCAGTTGACGATCCGGCAAAAAATATGTGAATGCGGTTGATTCGAACAATACGCACGAACATTCTCGTCGGATTGTGCGAGTTTTACAATTCGCGGAACTTTTTGCGTATTCGACAAGAGCCAGTTCTGTCGGTTCAAACATCATCCTCATTGAACAATCAGAAACACTCTGAGTAGGATACACCACTTGTGAGTTTCCGAAGTAAGAAGCGACGTCCATGAAAATGAGAACAACTCTTTTCCTCGCACTCTACATGGCTGCGTCCGTCTGCCATGCGGTGTTCGTCGGTCAGGCCGTTAACGCCGCGGAGCACGAGATCAACTTTAACCGCGACATACGCCCTATTCTGTCCGACAAATGTTTTCAGTGTCATGGACCGGACGAAGCGGCGCGCAAGGCCGAACTGCGACTTGACGATGAATCGGCCGTCAAGGCAGTTCGCGACGGGATTGTCATCGTCAGTCCTGGTGATCCTGCAGCAAGTGAAATGATCCGGCGAATCACTTCGGACGACGAATCCGAAGTCATGCCGCCGCATGAGTCCAATAAGCAGCTGACTGAAAGTGAAAAGCAGACGCTGCGGCAATGGATTGCTGAGGGAGCAAAATGGTCGCAGCATTGGGCGTTTGAAGCTCCCGTGAGGCACGAGGTTCCATCCGTGAAACGGCCGGACTGGCCTCGAAACTGGATTGATCACTTTGTCCTTGTCCGACTTGATCGTGAACAGCTCGCACCTTCGACCGATGCAATTCGTGCGACGCTGTTACGGCGTGTCTGTTTTGATCTCACTGGATTGCCGCCGACAGATGAAATCGCGAATCAGTTCCTGGCGGACGATTCGGACAACGCTTATGATAACCTGGTTGATCAGTTACTGACGTCGCCCCAATATGGTGAAAGGATGGCCGTCTACTGGCTGGACCTTGTGCGATATGCAGATACAGTCGGGTACCATGGCGATCAGACTCAGAACATTTCACCGTATCGCGACTGGGTCATCAACGCTTTCAACACCAATCAGCCGTTCGATCAGTTTACCCGCGACCAGATTGCAGGCGATCTTGTTTCGTCCCCTTCAAACGCACAGCTCATCGCGACTGGTTACAATCGCCTGCTGCAGACGACTCACGAAGGCGGCCTGCAGCACAAGGAATACCGCGCGATCTATGCGGCAGATCGCGTCCGCAACGTCTCGGCTGTCTGGATGGGAGCGACCGTCGGCTGCGCGCAGTGCCACGACCACAAATTTGATCCGTATACCGCACATGATTTCTATTCGCTGAGTGCGTTCTTTGCCGATGTGGACGACGAAAAACATTTCACAACTGGCTCAAACTCGAACCCCACGGCCCGCGATCCAGAGCTGGAATTGCCGTCCGCAGAGCAGCAGACGCAGCTCGCGGAGATCACTGGTCGCCTGGAATCAGCGAAAATGGAACTCGAGGCCGCAGGGTTGCTTGAGTCTGAACTGAAATCTATTCGCAACGGCATTCAGCAGATCGAAGCAGAATTGAAGCGATTTCAGGCAGGAATTCGCCGTACGCTGATCACGGTAGCGCTTGAGACGCCTCGCGTTGTACGAGTGCTGCCGCGAGGAAACTGGCTCGACGAAAGCGGACCGATTGTGGAACCTGCGGTGCCGAAATTCATGGGATCGCTTGCCGCGTCTCAAGCGGATGATCGCCGCCCGAATCGACTTGACCTCGCGAACTGGTTTGTCGATGCGAAACACGGAGTCGGGCTGCTGACAGCGCGCGTGACGGTCAATCGGCTGTGGTCGCTTTGCTTCGGCAGCGGGCTGGCCGGAAGACTCGATGACTTCGGCGGACAAGGAGAACCACCCGTGCATCCGGAACTGCTCGATCGGTTGGCTCATGCGTTTGTTGAGAGTGGATGGGACACCCGCGCGATGCTGAAACAAATCGTCACCAGCCGCACGTATCAACAGTCATCTGTTGTGCGATCCGAGTTGACTGTCATCGATCCAGATAACCGGTTGTATGCACGGCAATCAGCATATCGTCTGCCAGCGGAAATGGTGCGGGACAACGCTTTGACAATCAGCGGGCTGTTGGTGCGGCAGACCGGTGGCCCAAGTGTGAAGCCGTATCAGCCGTCCGGTTATTATCGACATCTTAATTTTCCGGAACGCACGTATGAACAGGACAGCGACGACCGGCAGTGGCGTCGTGGCGTGTACGTTCATTGGCAGCGGCAGTTTCTGCATCCGATGCTGAAGGCTTTCGACGCTCCCAGTCGTGAGGAATGCACGGCTCAGCGAGCGCAATCGAATACACCCATGGCCGCGCTCGTCCTGCTCAACGATCCGACGTTCGTGGAAGCAGCTCGTGCTTTTGCCACGCGATCACTCGAGAGTGACAGCGATACAGATGATGAGCGACTTGCATGGGCGTTCTATCACGCGGTTACTCGTCAGCCCGCTGCGTTGGAACTCAATGTGCTTCGACGGTTGCTGAAAGAAAATCGCGAATCCTTCGAAACGCGACCAGACGATGCCACGGCGTTTCTGAATGTCGGCCTGACGAAGCCGGCTGTCGGTCACGATGCGCGTGAGATAGCTGCCTGGACGGCTGTTTGTCGGGCAATCCTGAATCTGGCTGAAACGAACTCAAGGAATTGACCGAATGCGTGCACCACTCAACGATTCCATGATCGCAGCTCTCAAACGCCGCGCGTTCCTGCGTCGCATGGGAGTCGGTGTCGGTGCCGCAGCGTTGCAATCGTTGATGCGCGGCGACGGTTCAAAAGCTCTTGGCCACGGGACCGCCGCAGCGCGCGGAGGACGCAACGATTTGCCGCATCATCGACCGCGAGTGAAGAATGTGATAGTTCTATGCATGGCAGGAGGCCCATCGCACCTGGAGACCTTTGATTATAAGCCGCAGCTCAATGCCCTGGATGGCAAGGCGATGCCGGAGTCGTTCACGAAAGGCCAGCCGATTGCGCAGTTGCAGGGACAGGAGCTCAAGGTGCAGGGACACCTCACCAAATTCAGGAAATATGGTCAGAGTGGTCAGTGGGTGAGCGACTTTCTGCCACATCAGGCCGGGATCGTGGACGACTTGTGCATTCTGCGCTCGATGAACACCGAGCAGATCAATCACGATCCGGCGCACACCTTCATGAACACGGGAACAGCGATCAGCGGGCGACCGTCGATGGGTGCGTGGGCGACTTATGGTCTGGGAAGTGAGTGCGATGATCTTCCCGGCTTCGTTGTGCTCACCAGCGTCGGTGGTCGTAACCCACAGCCAATTGCGTCACGGCAATGGTCGGCTGGTTTCCTGCCGAGCCAGTTTCAGGGAGTGGAGTTCAATTCGAGCGGTGCTCCGGTGCATTACGTCAGTAACCCGCCCGGAATCACAAACGCTCAGCAACGATCACTGGTGAATGCTGTGACTGAACTGGATCGCCTGCGGAATTCCGAAATGCACAATCCGGAAGTGGATTCGCGCATTGCCGCGTATGAGGTCGCATTTCGCATGCAGTCTTCCGTTCCTGAGCTGACCGACATGTCGCGCGAGCCAAAGCATGTCCTGGACGCTTACGGCGCCGTTCCCGGGGACGGATCGTTCGCTTCGAATTGTCTGCTGGCACGTCGGCTGATGGAACGCGGCGTGCGCTTCATTCATCTGTATCACCGTGGCTGGGATCATCACGACAATCTGGTCAAGTATATGAATATCTGTTGCCAGCTGACAGATCTTCCAGTCAAGGCTCTGATCACAGACCTGAAACAAAGGGGCCTGCTGGACGAAACACTGATCATCTGGGGCGGCGAATTCGGTCGTACTCCAATGATTCAGTACAAAGGTGGAGTTGGCCGCGATCATCACATCAAAGGCTTCTCCATGTGGATAGCCGGTGGCGGCATAAAATCCGGAAC
>Ga0105044_10003060_pt1 | contig 22889 bp, 20 predicted proteins | sample MAT01_FD_78092 | JGI IMG/M metagenome (GOLD analysis project Ga0105044, IMG submission 78092) | Freshwater microbial communities from Lake Fryxell liftoff mats and glacier meltwater in Antarctica - MAT-01 | ecosystem: Environmental > Aquatic > Freshwater > Ice > Liftoff microbial mat | place...
ATTACAAAACCAGTAACCATACTTGCAATTAAGAAACCAACCATCCAGCTTAAGAATCCAACGGTATAAATCGGCAGTACAATAAACAAAACGGCGTACCCTACTTTAGCGGTCCAAAATCCAAGGTGTTCTTTCACACTTAATTTCTTAATCGGCACAGAGCCAATTCTCTTTTTAAAATATTTTTGATAATCGGTTAAGAAAACCCAGATCAGGTGAAGTAACGTGTACAAAAACCAAACATAATAATGTTGAAAACGATGCATCCAGTATTTCTTTTGAGTGGAACACATTCTCAGGTAAGGCTTTATTTCAATGTCATCATCAATACCATCAATATTAGTGTAAGTATGATGAATGATATTATGCTTCATATTCCACATAATACTACTTGCACCCAGAAAATTAACTGAGATAGCTGCCATTCGGTTCAATGATTTGCTTTTGCTAAAACTACCGTGGCCGCCATCGTGCATCACATTAAAACCAATTGCTGCAGTAAAACATCCCAGCAATACGCATTCTAAAATTGCTATCCATGCAACCGGTGTAAAATAAACCAAATGAATATACAGGGCAATGTAAGCAGAGAAAAAGAAAATAGCTTTGAAAAACAGGTTAAAATTTCCTGTGGAAGATTTTTTTCGGTCAATGAAATATTGATTCACCCTTTTCTTAAGTTCCTGGTGAAAATCTGTACTGTTTTGAATGAATTTGGGAGTTGCCATTAACTTAAATTTTGTGCGTGCAAGGTAGGTTATTAACAAGTTTTATGACTGTTTGTTTATACCCAAATCATGTATTTCTCTTAATAAATGCATCAAAGGTGTTAAATCCTATCATTTTCTTACTGATGAACCCTTCAGCATAATTAACACCGATCATTTTACCAAACATTTTTGACCGGTAAATTACGCTCTCCAAAAAGTCAGGGGAGGAAATATAAGTTTGTGGCTCATTGTTATCAGTACTATTAAACTGAGTTGTGTAAGCTTTTATAGCCTCCAGCTTTTTATCCATCACTTCAGAAATATCTATTACAAAATTTGGATGAAGGTATTTGTCCTGAATATATTGAAAGACATATTTGGCACGCCATGGGGCCTGCGGAAGACCATCAATGACGGTTTCGATTTTACGTAAACCAGATAAGAAAGCAGCATCTTCCACTAAACCAGAACTTCTGCCATGGTCGGGATGCCTGTCTTCCGGGGCATTACAGCAAATGATCTCTGGCTGGTATTTCCTGATCGCTTCGATTATTTTTCTTTGATGCGCCTCATTATTCACGAAAAAGCCATCTGCCATTTGTAGATTTTCCCGGATATCCACCTGCATTATTTCAGCAGCAGCAGCAGCTTCTGCTTTCCTTGTGTCGATGGTACCCCGGGTACCTAATTCTCCCTGTGTAAGGTCAATAATACCGGTTTTTTTCCCATTCAACTTCTCGGCTAACAGCATTCCACCGCAGGAAAGCTCCACATCATCGGGATGAACGCCAAATACAAGTATATCTAATTTCATGAAATTGTAATTGATTTTTTTTACTGCAATAATAGATTCAGAAAATTAAATTGCAATGATTGAAACGCAGAATAAAAGGTTATGTGATTCATTAACCCCGATATCCATACATTCTTTCTACTTCCTGTACAATTTTCTCCATTTCCAGATCTTCACCGCTTTTGTCATACGGTTGCTTTAAACTGCTACTAAAAAAAAAGGCGACCGTTTGGTAAAAGCGGGCTGTAAGTCCACCTTTGTATTCTTTAATAATCTCGTAACAATTATTGCCGGTTTCCCTGTTTATTAGTTTCATTAACACCTTCCCCTGGTAAATCGAAAGATTGGTCAGCGGATCTGTAAACTCTTTTTTTAATTCTTTCTCTCTTGATTGAATGTATTTTTTACGGGCTTCTTTTGTTGGGATATTAAGCAATTGTGCATTGATATCATTCATCACAAAGCCAGCTCTTTTAGCATAAGGATATGTTACATAAACTGCATTCCGAAGTCTTGTCCATTTTGCCCTGTCTCGTCTTTGCTGATCGGTAAGCCTCGTGTAAAAGGGGATTGCTTCCAGGGTTTTAGCTTCAATGGTATCCCCGTTGTATATCACTGCAAATGAAACAATGGTATCGTTCACACTTTGCTGCGCAAGTAACGTTGTCTTGTTTGTTACCAATAAAGCAACAAACAAGGTTGTACGCAAAAATTTGTCGCTAGACGAGCAGATCATTTGAACATGAATTTACAATATCTGACAATACAATTTAGGGCATCTCTAAAAACTCATTTTTTTTATTTGACCTCACCTTTAATTCCTCTCCCCCGAAAAATTCGGGTCTTCGACAAAAGAGAGGAAAAGGTAAGTTTTTAGAGATGCCCTTTAATTAAACTGAAAATGTCTGTTGCCGGATAAAAACATAAAGTCAGGTTTGATGTCGTTTATTTACGTTTAAAGCAGCACTACGGATTTGTGAAAAATGGTAGTACTAGTAGCTTGACAAAAATTTAATTCGCCAGTAAAAACATGTAGAACAATGCAACGGCTCCAAGTATCAGGATAACCGCACCCGCTCCCTTTGAAAGGCTTGCCCTGCGAACCATACTCATCAAAAGTCCAACTGCCATTATGATTAAACCCAGCCAAACAAAATTAATATAGGGAAAAACAAAAGCCTTAATGGTAACAAAATCAATCATTTTATCCGATTCCTTTACCCCAATTCTCAGTTTTGTTTGATCCTGCGTAATACCTGCAAACTTCACAAATAGATTTTGGGCGTACACGGTATCATCTACCTGGTTAAGACCGAAACTATCTATAATAATCATTGGTGATGCATTGTACCTTGAACTATCTTTCGCTGTAACAGTGAGTTCTGCCACCACTGAAGGGCCGTTAACCGGTATCTTAAACTTATTGGCTGCCGGATTTTTGATAACCTTATCTAGCACCATATATCCTTTCGAATAAAAAATAGTATCACCTTCAGCCACTTCATTTATTTTAAACTGGGCGGTGTCTTTATTAGCTTCCGGATTTATAGCGTAGGAGATGTAAGTAAATACATCATGTGTGAGATAGTTCTTCGTGTCGGGGTTGCTACTCATATTGTTATCCTTCATCAGGTAAACATCCGGACTGAGAATAAAGGATTCTTTTATTTCTTTTGAATCATTATCTTTTCTTTCAAAAGCCAAATGATAGAAACGCCTTCCTGTTTCATTACCCAAACTGTCGTGTAAATAGGTTACATCATAGGCCCCCATTTTTTTAGAAACCTGCCGAACCAAGTTCATGTTTTCAGCGGCAATATCCTGTTGTTTGGTGAGCGGATCAACTCCCATTTCAATCTGAAAATCTTTGAAACGCTCTTCACTGATCACTTTCTTGTTACCTGAAGAAATCAATATTCCTACAATCATCATCGCAAAACCAAGGTGAGCAATTGAACCGCCGGCACCTTTTAATTTACCATTTAAACCAGTCCATATGTAGGTTGCATTTGCAATTACAGCATAGATAGAAGAAAAAAGTGCCAGATAAACAGCAGCCAAAAATCCAGGTCCTTGTTTGGTGTAAGTAATTGGATAAAAGAAAACTATCAGCAGCGTGATTATTGCAGCAACCAGGGTTGGTAAAGCCAGCTTTTTTATGATTGCGGATGTAGGGGTGCTTTTGTACTTAAAATACTGCGTAATCGCACTTAGGATACCAACAATGATTGATACCAGCACAATCACTTTGTTATAAGAAAATTCGATGTCTTCCGGCGGAGCTAACTTAGACCCAAAGATTGCATTGATTACAGGGGTAGAGGTTTTTCCGATAATGAACATTGCCGATAGGAAGAAAACCAACGATCCGATAAACATCCAAAACTCACGGGAGTTAGTAGTCTCCTCTTTTTGAACACTTGGAATTCTTTTAAAATGAATGAAAAACAACACAAGTGCCGGTGCTGTAAAAGCAAATAAGAAAATCCGGATCAGGTTAAACATGGGCCTGCCGGATTCGGCAAAAGCATGCACTGAGGTATCTCCCAGTATGCCCGTTCTAGTTAGAAAAGTAGAATATAAAACGAATACAAACGAAAGAAATGAAAAAAGATAACTCGCTCTCAACGAGTGACCGGTCGCCTTGTATATAACCATTGTGTGAAGCCCGGCAATCAATATCATCCATGGCACCAATGATGCATTCTCAACCGGATCCCATGCCCAGTAGCCTCCAAATGACAAAGACTCATAAGCCCATTTTCCGCCCATCATAATACCTACGCCTAAAACGCAGGCACTAAACAAAGCCCATGGAATAGCAGGTTTAACCCAATCGCCATATCGTTTTGTTTGAATCCCGGCATAAGCATAAGCAAACGGAACAATGGTGGTGGCAAAACCCAAAAACAAAACCGGCGGATGTATCACCATCCAATAGTTCCTTAGCAAAACGTTCAATCCAACCCCATCTTTTATCATAGAAAGGTAATTGGGCATACCAAATATGGGCCCGGCAATTTCATTTCTTGTTAATACAAAGGGGCTGTTTCCGATCTTGGTTCCCAGAACATAAGTTCCCATGATCATCATTGCCAAAAATAATTGGGCAAAACTTATTACCGACATTACCGGTGCTTCCCATTCTTTACTTTTTCGCATCAATACAATTCCTAATACACAATGCCAAAGAGACCAAAGTAAAAAACTACCACTTTGATCTTCCCAAATGGATGCAAAAAGATACTTAAATTCTAATTCCTTTGAAGTGTGCTTGTAGGCATATAAATATTCGAGGTAGTGATTTAAACACAAATAGAAAATGGAGGAGAATACAATCAAAACAGCAGCAACCTGGGTTATAAAACTGATTCTTCCAAACTTAATCCAGGATGATTTTTCTTCGGAATTGCTTTTTCGTGAAGCTGTAAAATAAGCGATGGTGCTTAGCAAGGAGGCCGTAAAAGCAACCAAAACAAAAAAATGCCCTAATTTACCAATCCATAAATGTTCGCCTTCAAATAACATATTTTCTCTTTTTTTTAATACGATGCCTCACCATTTGGCATAAGTCAGTTAATTTATTTACCGGGAAATAATCAAAAATTGATTTTTGCAACTGTTAGGGTACTTACAATTATAAGTTGCATTTATGTAATTCTGTATGTCATTGAATTATTTAGACTCTACAACAGTTTTTTCCAATTGTTGTTTATCATCTTTGTATTTGCTTGGGCATTTTAATAATATATCACTGCACTCAAACACATCACCCTGCATTTTACCTTTCAAAACAATTCGTTCGCTGTGTTCCAGTTCAGCAGGTTTTGTGTTTAAATAAACAACCTTGGCAGTAGAGCCCAAACTGTCAATTGCAGTGAATGACAAATAATTTGGATTTTTTGCAGGATCATAATCCAGTGGTACAGACTTGTCGAGCTTTGCAATTAAGTGAACAAACTTCCCTTGTTTTTGCTTTGCAGAATTAATCGTATCGTAAGTAGAAAAATCCACAGACATCATCAACAATACCCCGATGGCAATTGCAATTCCTACCAAGACAATTATATGAGTTTTTTTCATAGTATTTATTAATTTAGCCACAAAGGTAATGCAAAAAATCGCTCTCCTTTTATGATTTTGAGCCTGATTAACCGCTATCAATTTATTGTAATAAATTTAACATTAATGGGTTACGAGCAAGTGCTGTTGTCTTTTAAAATAGTTGTGCATTAACAGAAATAAACTATCAAACCTCAATCGATCATTTATTTATGTTTTTCATCATGCGTCGACTAAAATTCATCCGGCTGTGTTTGCCCTTTCCTTCTATGTTTTTTAACCCTGGTTTATTTCAATTACTTTTATTAATTATAGCAACCATTATTCTATAGAGACTTATCTTTGCGAAGTTTTTGCTAAGCCTTGGCTTAATTCCATTTTTTACCAACAATTACGTAATGACCGACTTATCTCAATTTGATCCAAATACGGTAGGAAATCCTAACAATAATATCTTCGGTTTGCCCTTTCTGGAGGATGATGCCCGCTTAATCATTCTACCTGTTCCATGGGAAGTTACAGTGAGCTACAATGCTGGTACAGCGAGAGCTCCCGAACATATCTTCAAAGCCAGCTTACAAGTTGACTTGTTTGATCCTGCAATCAAAGATGCCTGGAAACAAGGCTATTTTATGCGCCCGGTTGACAAAAAGATTTTGATGAAATGTGATTACCTGCGGAAAGAGGCTGAATTATATATCAATTATATAGCCGAAGGAGAGAATGTGTTGGACAATAAGTTTATGTGTAAAACACTGAAAGAGGTAAATGCAGGAAGTATCTATCTAAATGAATGGGTTTATCAGCAAACGAAAGAATTATTGGATGCAGGGAAACTGGTAGGCTTATTGGGCGGAGACCATAGTACCCCTTTAGGATTTTTTAAGGCAATCGCCGAAAAGCATGGCGATTTTGGTATTTTACAAATTGACGCTCATTGTGATTTAAGAAAAGCGTACGAGAACTTCAATTATTCGCATGCATCCATCATGTACAATGCCCTTGAGGAAATTCCGGCGTTGAAAAAATTGGTACAGGTTGGTATCCGTGACTTTTGTGAAGAGGAATGGGATTATATTCAAAATAGCCGGCAACGCATAGCCACTTATTTTGATACAGATATAAAAGCACGCCTCTATGAAGGGGTATCATGGAAGATATTGGTGGATGAAATGATTGAACAATTGCCACAGAAAGTATACATCAGTTTTGATATCGACGGACTTGATCCGAAATTATGCCCTAATACTGGTACACCTGTTCAGGGTGGTTTTGAATCGGAGCAAATTTTTTATCTTTTCAAAAAACTAATGGAAAGTGGCCGCCATTTTATTGGGTTTGATTTAAATGAAGTAGGGGTTAGTCATGATGAATGGGATGAAAATGTTGGCGCAAGATGTCTTTTTAAAATGTGTAATATGTTGATTGCGTCCAATCCGCTGCCGATTGAAACGTTAGAAAAAGAATCAGGTTTATTGTCTGGAAATTAATCGGATAGAACTTTTGGTTTATCTGACCTTTCTATTAAAAAAGCCTGGTCCGTAATATTTTAGTTGACGTATGTACACTTTTATTATTAAAGAGGATGGGCCTGATTTAGATGTGATCATAACCAGGTCGATGTTAGTTTTAGCAGCCGTTGCTTCGCTTTTTTTTAGGACGGATACTTACTTTATCATCAATATTTTCGCTGCCCTTGTACTTCTTTTTGGGGCTGTTTTTATTAAAGTATTACTCGTTAAACTTAAGGGTAATAAAATGGTGCTGCTTTTATTTTCCGCCATACTTCTTTTCATTGCCACACAAGCTATTACTTTCCCATTGATATTATTGTTTTATGGCTATCTGGCTAAATTTTTAAAAAAACAACCAATCATTCTGATTGCCGAAAACGGGGTTACAATTAAGAAGCTACTTTCAAATACTACATTTAGCTGGGCTGAATTTTCAAATGTTGTATTAAAAGATAATTTGCTAACGCTGGACTTTAAAAATAATAAATTGATCCAGGTTAAAGTAGACGAAAAGCAAACCACCATTGATGAATATGGGTTTAATGAGTTTTGTGTGCGTTGTATTTAATGGCGGGGATTGAAATGTTGAATGGTTGAATGGGCTGGATTGTAAGATTTTAATTTTATCAAAAAGAGTTGCTTTTCTTTTCGAAAGTTGCCACTGGTTTATTGGTCTCTTTTCTCCAGCAGGCTTTCCATTTATCGTAGGTTTCCCAAGGTTTTATTTTTTGTTGGAGATTGATATGGAATGCAATCGTATTTGCATCTCAGCAAAAAACATTACCATGATTACACAATACTTCCTGCCAGTTATCCATCCTGCTTTTGAAGTACTAAAGAAATCTTCACGTGTACTTCATTTCATTGGAGCTTCAATAATTTTAATCAATGGATTACACCTGCTGGAAGAGCATGCATCCGCAAAACTGCTGTGCTATTTTCAATTAATTATAGCAACTGAGATTTACCTGGTGCTCTTCTTTGCAAAAACGTTATTGATTGACTCACAGGGATTGAATGTGTTTTTTCGAATCATCGAAACGATTACCCTGGTAGGTATTGCTTTCACTCTTTTCTCTTATGATCACCTGATTTCAGGTCGGATTCATTTGTTATTGTCAGTAGGTTTTTTCTTCTTATTTTACCGTGAATGGAGAATCATGCGATCTGAATCCATCCATATCAAGCAAACCGGTGTTTCAATTCCTAATTTTATTAAAGATGAAGAAATTGGGTGGCCGGAAATAAAATCAATTATTCCCAGATATCAATCAATCATTATTGAAACTATCAGGAATAAAAAAATACAATTTCAACTGCGTAGAAATTTAAAAATTGAGGAACTGCAACAAATTGACGAATTTTGCCGCCAACATTTAATAAGCTCACCGTGATTATAGCAAGTTGATTGAACCAATCTGCTTTTATATATCGGGGCAGCCATCAATCAGACAATATTTACTATGCAGTTAGAACAAAGCCCTTACATACTTTACTCCGATGGAGAAGGAAAAATTTTTGAAGATACCACGCTATTTGCAACTGGCAGAAGCGGATGGGACGCTTTACCTGTTCCGCTAGACGAATGGATAGAGTTACCTTTTGGTGGAAATATGTACGAATTACCCGGTAGGAGAGGAATTGGCATAGATGTGAAAACGGGCGATATGAGATTGTGTGACAAAGGCTGGGCAGTTGCGGCTTTTATTCCTCCGGCTCATACCGGTTTGTACATGGCTGCTTATGAAACGTCAACAGATGCACCCACCTTACCACTCTTCTGTTACACTGCGGCTGGATGGCTGGAAAATAAATTTTATGTACCGGCAGTTCGGATAGAACAGGATATCAGGCAGGAAACGATTGGGTATGATGAAGGAAAAATAAAAACAGGAACAGCGCAATTGCTGGAAGCATATCCCCATAATCGGCTCGTGAAACATTTAATGGAAAACTGTTGCATGACTTACAACTGTCCCGCAGCAAGGAATTTCGCTTTAGGCAGATGGGAATGTCCGGTGCCTTCCTCGCCGGCTTGCAATGCCAACTGTATCGGCTGTATCAGTTTCCAACCGGTAGAAGAAACCATCGTAAGTACACAAGACAGACTTACTTTTAGACCTACTCCTGAAGAAATAGTTGAGTTTACCGTACCACATCTTGAAACTGCTCCATTCCCTATTATAAGCTTTGGCCAGGGTTGCGAGGGCGAGCCCTTATTGATGTGGGAAACCATCCGGGAAAGTATCATCGAGATTAGAAAACATACCACCAAGGGAAGCATCAACATCAATACCAACGGCAGTAAACCGGATGCTGTAAAAGCCTTGTGTGAAGCGGGATTAGACAGCATGCGCCTTAGCACAAACTCAGCAAGAGAAAGCATTTACACACCATACTATCGTCCAAATAATTATGTATTTGCAGATTTAATAGAGAGTTTGAAAATTGTGAGAAGTTATGGTGGTTGGACAAGCATTAATTATTTTGTTTTTCCCGGCATGACGGATAGTATTGAAGAATATGAAGCACTCCGAAAATTAATTAGAGAGACGGATCTGTGTATGATTCAATGGCGTAATTTCAATATTGATCCTGATTGGTACCTTGGAAAGATTGGAGTAACAGATACCGGCGAATGTATGGGAGTGAAACAGTTTATGGAATTGATTCGTGAAGAATTCCCGAATCTTAAGTTCGGCTATTTTAATCCGTCAATTGAAAGAATTAAAGGAGATTATGAACTGGACTTTGCACATTAATCTGCAAACATGAGTGGATAATATTTTAAAATAAATGAGGAACAAAGCAATTGGTTCCTCATTTATTTTGCAGGGGAATTACTACATCTAAAAGATTAAGTTGGTTTTTATCATAGCCAACATTGGTTGTACCTTTCTGGATACCAATTCTTGTTTCAATATGGTTTAAAAGCTGAATTCTTTCCAGATCAGCAGGATCTATCTTTCCATCATCCGTTATTTCCAGATGAATGCCATCCCCCGTATTAATTTTAATGGTTATTCTTTTTGCTTTACAATTTTTTGCAATTTTCAACTGGTATTGAATAACCCTGAACAGGCAAAGACCAATATTAGCAGTGTAGCAATCTAATTTTCCATGGTGACGGAATGAAATTTTTATGTTGTGCTGGAAACCATATTCGTTCAACATCTCCTGAATGAATTCCAAATAGTCGGCATTTTCATAAGTACTCGGCAACATCGATTTTGATAATGCTTTAATGTCTTTTATTATTTGGGTTATATATGACTTTCCCTGCTTTATAAAAACAGTGCCAGTGCCCTTTGAATGTTCTGCAAAATCAAGGTAAAGGTTGGTAGCGGCAAGTGTTTGAGCAAAATTTTCATGTAATTCATTTGCTATAAAAACTTTTTCTTCATCATGGCCGGTTAGTGTTTGTTGGGCAATCTTTTGCGCTTCCGCTACAATTGCATCTTTTTGTTCAGATACCAATTTGTTTTTCACTCCCAACTCTACTAATGTTGTCACCTGGCGAGCAATAATTTTAAGTGCATTTTTTTGTTTGGAAGTGAATACATCTTTGGGCTTTTTATCTAAGGCACATACGGTTCCGATTTTAAAACCTGCTGCACTTATGATAGGGGCGCCTGCATAAAAAGAAATTTTGTACCCCTCTGTTACAAAAGGATTATCAAAAAAGCGTTTATCCTTTTTGGTATCCTTAATTACCATCACTCCGTCTTGTATTATAGTGTGTGCACAAAATGAAATATCTCTTGCACTTTCTGATATTTGTATTTGCCGGGTCGATTTAAACCATTGTCTTTTCTGATCAATGAAGGTGATCAGGGCATATTGACAATTACTGACATGGGCAATCAGTTCCGCTAAATCATCAAAATGCTTTTCTCTTTTTGTATCAAGTATTCTATAAGACAATAGGTTTTTCAACCTGATCGATTCGTTCTTTGGTATGGGAGCTACCTGCATATCGTTTAATTTATAAATTCTACAATACTTTTAATTGATTGGTTTAAAAGCTAATCTCAGAATTTTGCTAAATGCGGATTTAACAGACTATAATTGGAAGTGAACTATTGAAACTTCGTTCAAAAGATTTAGAAAGAGTTTATTAGTGCAGTACTAAGATATACAAATGTTTATAAATTTAAAAGCAGGAAATTTCTCAAATAGTCAGTATTGCCCCATCTTTAAATAATACCTCAGAAGTTAAAGACAATTTATAAAAAAAATATCGTTTTCAACTTCCATATCTAATTAAAAAAGCCACTGAATTTCAGCGGCTTTTTTAATTATCGGCACGATAGTTTTATTAAAACTGTTCCAATTTGCTAAAAAAGAAATCACCTTCAATGGCGGCATTGGCATCGCTATCACTACCATGAATGGCATTTTCGCCGATGGATGCTGCATATAATTTACGGATGGTACCTTCTGCCGCTTGAGCAGGATTGGTAGCTCCAATTAAAATTCTGAAATCTTCTACAGCATTGTCTTTTTCTAAAATTGCAGCAGTAATCGGACCACGACTCATAAACTCTACCAATTCACCATAAAAAGGTCTTTCTCTATGCACTGCATAAAATTCGCCTGCTTTTTCTGCAGATAAATGAAGCATTTTCAAGCTAACTATTCTAAAGCCTGCGCCATTTATTTTTTCCAAAATTGCACCGGTGTACCCCTTCTCGGTTGCATCGGGCTTAATCATTGTAAAGGTTCTGTTACTCATGTTTATAAATTTGAGGGGCAAAGATAATAATTTGACAGGTGATGTCTGATTTTTTGATCGGTGATTTAATTTTACGGTAAAAATATATGAGATGGTTACGCTCCAGATGTACTTTACTTTTCGTTTGAAACCGTAATTTTAATTATTAGCCATTACAAATGCAATTTGATTAAACACATTTCTAAAACCCCGTTGTTTTGGTTACTTTATAAAGTGTAAACAACCGATATATCTTCTGCTTTTAGAAAAATTTAACAGTATCATTTCATTGAAATGCCTTCATCTTTTTGATACGATGCTTTAACTGATATAATTATCCTACTTTTGCGCCGCTTTATGCAAGAGATAAACCAACTATATACATTATTAAGTGAGCCAAGAAAGGTAGTAATTACGACCCACCAAAAGCCGGATGGCGATGCAATGGGATCATCACTCGGACTGTTTAATTTTCTAAAACAATTTGGTCACCAGGTTACCGTCATTTCCCCAACTAACTGGGCTGATTTTTTAGATTGGATGCCGGGCGCTAAAAAAGTGTTGGATTATGAAAGGCAAACAACTGAAGCAAATGCTGCCATTGATGCGGCTGATTGGATTTTTTGTCTTGATTTCAATACACTAAGCCGCACCAGACGTATGGAAGAAAAGCTTGGCAACGCAACCGCCGAGCGTATATTGATTGACCATCACCAGGAACCCCAGGTTGAAAAGTTTGCTTATGGAATCAGTGAGACAACAAAAAGTTCTACCTGTGAAATGGTCTACGATTTTATTATAAACTCTGGTAATGATGATAAAATCAATGAAGCAGTTGCGGAATGTTTATATGCGGGTGTAATGACCGATACCGGTTCGTTTAGATTTCCAATTACCTCTGCAGCAGTACACAGGATGGTGGCAAACCTAAAAGACAAGGGTTTACAACATAGCAGGATACACGAAGAGTTATTTGATAACTATCTTGAAAACCGTTTTCGTTTTATCGGGAATGTTTTACAGAACAGGATGGAGATTTTTTACGAATACAATACTGCCCTGATTGCAGTACCGCAGCAGGATTTGGTGAAGTATAATGTTATAACCGGCGACACAGAAGGATTGGTAAATTATCCATTGAGCATAAAAGGAATCAAACTTGCGGCAATTGTAATAGACCGGGGAGAAGAGCGTAAATGTTCTTTCAGAAGTAAGGGTGGTTTTGATGTAAACACTTTTGCCCGTAAATATTTTAACGGTGGCGGACATTTTAATGCGGCGGGTGGGCAGAGTAAAGACCCGTTGGAAGAAGTGGTGGCAAAGTTTATAATTGCCATGAAGGAAAATAAAGATCAACTTAGCAACTATCAATTTTAAACAAATACAAATGAAGCATTTTTTTTATTTATTAGCAGTAACAGCTTTGTTATTTGCAAGCTGTACCAAACCTTTTAAAAAAGCAGAAGCTGGAATGCAGTACAAAATTATTTCTGACGGAAAAGGGAATACTATTAAAAACGGGAATTTCTTTGAAATTGAATTTGACCAAATCTACAGTGGTGCAGGGAAGGATTCTGTTTTATTTGATTCAAGAACAGTTTCAAACCAGATTGTAACGATGGATTCAGTTGGAATTCCACCCGTTTATTATAAAATATTCAGCGAAGCAAGAAAAGGTGATAGCATCATTGTTAAGCAGATGACCGACAGTTTGATGAAGAGTGGCAATACACCTCCTTTCATGAAAAAAGGTGCTTTTATCGTTGCTCATTATAAGATCATCAATGTATTTACCACAAAGGAAGCTGCTGACAGTGCCTACCAGATTCAAATGGTAGCTGCAAAAACGAAAGACTCTTTGAAAGCTTTAGAGCAAATTAAAAAGGATGATAAGTTAATCACTGATTACCTCGCTAAAAACAAAATACAGGCAGTAAAAGCTCCGCAGGGAACTTATGTTGAAATCATCAATCCCGGCACTGGCGACGCTGTTGATACAACTAAAACTTTAAAAGTATTTTATACCGGAAAAACACTGGTGGAAGGTAAAGTTTTCGACTCTAACATTGATACAGCTTTTGGACATACAGATGTATTTCCCGTAAATATGGGCGCTTTACCAGGAATGCCGGGTAGCGTGATTAAAGGATGGACAGATGGTTTGTCGCTTTTGAAAAAAGGTGGTAAAGCAAGGTTGTATATCCCTTCTGTACTTGCCTACGGTTCACAAGGAGCAGGCGGGCAAATTAAGCCCAACGAATGTTTATTGTTTGATGTGGAAGTTGTTGATGTAATTGGCAGTGCTCAGGCTGCTGTGGAAGCTGCTGCACAAATGAAAAAGCAGGAAGAAAATCAAAAGAAAGCAATGGAAGAAATGCAAAAGGCTCAAAAAGGTCAGGGTGCACAAGGAAATAAATAGTAATTATCTTTTATAGGAAATAAAAAAGACGTTCCACTTTTGGAGCGTCTTTTTTTATGTATTTCAAATTTTAAACGAACTGAGATTGGATTAAGTGCAGGGATATTCGGATGATCTGTATCAATCCACAATCAAGTGGAATGCTTTTCACCACAAGCAAAATTATTATTGGTATCTATCCTATTGAAGATTTGAAATTGCAGTTACCTTGCTGTTGGCAGGCGGTTGAGCATTCTTTGCATCAAGGTGCTTTTTTAGTACAATAAAACTGATTACTACTAAAATTAAAATAATAATGATGGTAACGTAAGTATAAGGCTGTTCTTTTAAACTCCGCTTTTCTTTACGGTTTTTGTTTTTAGCTATCTGTTTATGCAGGTCGTTATTCAATTGTTCCACAAAAGCCTGCATGTCTTTAGGATGCTCCATTTTTTGCAAACCTTCCACCGCATCATTCATAAACTCATCATCTACCATATCTTTCTCCATAGCATGACTATCTGCCTTTGATAACTGGTTACTCAGGTAATCCATCAACTGCTGGTTATCAATATCCTTATTGCTATTAGATAATATGTCTTTCAGATCATTGCTCATTGTGTTGTAAACGCTCCAACATTATTTTTAAATTTCTCTTTCCGTTTTGAATATGGCTTTTTACTTTTAAAAGAGGGTAACCTGTTTGCCCTGCAATATCCTGGTAACTTTTCTTTTCAAGGTAAAACAATTGAATGCACTGTAGTTGTTCTTCATTCAGCAACTGAAGTGCCTTTTCCATATTGGTCAGCGTTGCATCTTTCTCCAGGTGTTTAATGGTCGCTTCCGTTTCGTCCGGTGTTAAAAAATGTTGTTCATTGATTTCTACCGGGTGTTTGCCCTTGTCCCTCAGTTTCATCAAACAATGATTTTTTGCAATCATGTAAAGCCAGCTTTTAAAATAGTCAACTTTATATTTATGCAATTCTGTAATGGCCTTTAAAAAAACCTGCTGAACACCATCTTTGGCTTCCTCTTCATTTTTAAGATACTTCATACATACACCCAGTAACAGTAGGGTATAGCGCTGTAGCAATATACCAAGCCATTCATTATTTTTATCTGCATAAAAATGCTGCAATAGCTGGTGATCTTCAATATGTTTATACTTGTCTGTATTCAAAATGGGTTAAGTATATCCATTAGATGTAATCATAGGTGAAATCCATAAATCTTTTTGCAACTGCACTCATATTTGCCAAAATACATCGGCAACCAACCTGCATTCCTAAATAAATCAATCAGTTTATAATTATTTAAATCGTTCTGCTGCCATCAAAATTTTCTAATTCTTTTGATACCGCATTTAAGAATGTACTACCCAATGCGCCATCAATAATACGATGATCATAACTCAATGAAATGTACATCATGTGACGGATAGCAATGCTGTCGCCCTGTGGTGTTTCAATTACCATTGGCCTTTTTTTAATGGCACCCACCGCCATAATTGCTACTTGCGGCTGGTTGATAATAGGGGTGCCCATGATGCTTCCAAATGTGCCCACATTGGTTAATGTAAATGTTCCGCCAGTTGTATCATCTGGTTTTAATTTACCTGTTCTTGCTGCGTTGGCCAATCCGTTTACCTGTTTGGTTAAACCAGCAAGGTTTAATTGATCTGCATTTTTTATAACAGGCACAATCAAATTTCCGTTTGGCAGGGCAGTTGCCATACCAATATTTAAGTTTTTCTTAATGATAATCCGATCTCCATCAATTGAACTGCTGAGCATTGGAAATCTTTTAATACACTTTACAATGGCTTCAACAAAAAGGGGCGTATAGGTTATTTTTTCGCCTTCTCTTTTTTCGAAATCCTTTTTAATTTTCTCTCTCCATAAAACAAGATTGGTAACATCACATTCTGCAAAACTGGTTACATGAGCGCTTGTATGTTTACTATCTACCATGTGTTTGGCAATCAGTTTACGCATGCGGTCCATCTCAATAATTTCTACATTTCCGGGATAACTGCTGGCAAGTGCTACCTGTGTATCCTGAACCTTTTCTTCCGAGCGTTCAATCTCTGCGGGACTCACTACTACTGCCTGTTGATAATGGGGGATGGCTATTGATGGTTGAGTTGCTGCCGACCTTGATGCTATATACGCCAGCATATCTTTTTTGCTTACCCTGCCATCCTGCCCGGTGCCGGGAATTTTTTCGAGTTCTACCATACTAATTCCTTCCTGCTGTGCAATATTAATTACCAGCGGTGAATAAAATCTAACAGCATTATTAGCAGCGGCAGTCGGTGTTGAGAATCCGGATACGTTAGGTTGAAAGGGAATGTCTTCTATAATTCTGGCTTCTTCATAAGCAGGCTTTACAGGCTGCGGTGCAGGCTGAGACTGTGTTACAGCAGAGCTGGTACCTACCCTGATTCTTGCAATGACTGCCCCTATTGGTACTACATCGTTTTCCTTAAATAATATTTCTTCTATAATGCCTTTCGTAGTTGAGGGCACTTCACTGTCCACTTTATCTGTAGCAATATCAAGAACGGTTTCATCCTCTTGTATGGAGTCTCCAGGGGTTTTATGCCACTTTAAAATGGTGGCTTCCATAATACTTTCCCCCAGCTTTGGCATTACCAGATCAACTAAAGACATATAATAATTTGAAGTTTGAAAATAATAGACAGCAAAATCTTGCAAGCCTGCTGTTCATTTGGTTAACAATCGGCGATAAAGGTAATTATTTCCTTTTAATACGGTTCACATCGTTCTGAAGCATTATAAAATAACAGGTTTATTGCGGTGACGTATGCAAAACTAAACTGGGTGTCACTTACAATCCGGTTTCTATAAATCCGATAAAATAAATTTACGTAACATATTCAACGCATAGGTAGCCGTTAGTTCAATATTTCTTTGGCGGTCGAACCTAAACTGGAATTTTTCCGTAATGATTTTATTAGCATTGCCAACTGCTACCCAAACAGTGCCTACTGGTTTTTCGGTTGACCCTCCATCCGGCCCCATAATACCGGAAACTGCAATCGTAAAGTCTGTTTGTATATTTTTCAATGCTCCCATTGCCATTTGAATTACGACTTCTTCATTTACTGCACCGATCGATTCAAGGATATTTTTATCTACCTGCAATAAATCCTCCTTTGCCTTATAAGAGTAAGTCACCACACTGCCGCTGAAGTATGCTGAAGCGCCTGCTTTTTCAGTCAATAGATGAGCAATATAACCACCCGTGCAGCTTTCGGCAGTAGAAATAGTTTTGTGTTTTGCCACCAAAAGTTTCGCTACTACCTGTTGCATCGGTTCATCTTCATTGGTAACAAGGTATTGACTTACCAGTATTTGAAGACTGTTAAAATGCAGTTGAATTTCATTTTCAATTGCATCTTTAACAAACCCTGAAGCCGATAAACGTAAACGAACCATACCGTAATTTGGAAGGTAAGCGAGTTTAATGTTGGAAGGGAGAGCGGTTTCAAAATCGTTAATCAAATCGGCCAGGAAACTTTCGCCTACGCCAGCCGTAAGTAAAGTTCTGTGGGCAATATGCGGGAACAGGTAATATTTGCTGAGTCCTGGGATGACAACGTCTGTCATCATACCCTTCATTTCATGCGGCACGCCGGGCATACTCACAAATATTTTACCCTCTTTCTCAAACCACATACCTGGTGCCGTGCCTCGTTTATTCAAGATCACTTTGCAGTTGTCCGGCACTTCCGCCTGTTTAAGATTTCGTTCTATCATTGGCCGCTTCAGAATATTGGTAAAAATGTTGGTTACATTTTCAAGTGCTCCTGCATTCACTATCATATTTCCATTAAAATATTTACATAGCAGTGGCTTTGTAATATCGTCCGCAGTCGGACCAAGGCCACCCGTAATTAAAATGATAGCTGAATGTTTGCTTTCGTCATCCAGCGCATGCCATATTTCCTCCCATACATCGCCAACGGCAACACGCCTTGCCACACGAATGCCCGCCTTATTTAGTTGTTGCGCCATCCAGGCACTGTTGGTGTCAACTACCTGTCCTATCAATAATTCATCTCCAATGGTAATGATGGTTGCTTGTGTCATGTTTATATTTAATGGATTTTTAATTGAAGAAAATTTCGTTTTTTAAAAACGAAGGTCCGCTCATAGCAAAAAATTCAACAATATGGTACACATCGTTTTCAAACGCTGGTCTTTATTTGTTTAGGTATTCCATTTCAGGGGTGTAATTTAAATCGGGTATTGTCATTATTGATTAATTTCAGCCTTCAAATTTAATCAAAATGTATCAAAGGGGATTCGCTTTCATAGTGTCAATGTTTTTGTTTACCAACAATTGTATTTGCCAGAGTCTGCCGGCCGAGATGGAGATTGCCATTCAGAAATTGTCGAAAGATGAGCAGTTTAAACATGGCATCCTCGGTTTGTATGTGATTGAAAGCAAAACAGGCAGGTTGGTTTTTGAAAAGAATGGAGAGCTTGGATTATCACCTGCAAGTTGTCAAAAAGTAATTACCAGTGTAAGCGCTTTTGAACTGTTGGGAACTGTATACCGCTTTAAAACTTTTATAGGAACTGATGTGGAGGTGAACAATGGTACTTTAAATGGAAACCTGTATATCAAAGGAACAGGTGATCCAACGCTAGGTAGCGATAGATGGCCAGGTACTACTGAACCAATGGTTTTAAAAAAAATAGTTAGTGTACTTCAGAATGATAAGATACAATTCATCAATGGCGATCTCGTTTGCGCCGACGATGCCTTTACCACAGAGACCGTGCCTCGTGGCTGGGTTTGGGAAGATATCGGGAATTACTACGGTGCTGGCGCATGGGGATTAAACTGGTTGGAAAACCAGTATGAGGTGACGTTTAAAACCGGTAAAAATATCAATGATGCAACAGAAATAATAACAACAAATCCTTCTTCTATTAAAAAGGAATACCGGTTTGCAAACTTTGTGAAAACCGGCGGTAAAACTTCCGGCGATAATGGCTACCTTTTTTCCGCTCCGTTTAGCCAACACATCATTGCAAGAGGCACAGTCCCTATGACTGAAAAAGGCTTTACAATTTCAGGTTCAATGCCCAATCCGGCGGCTACTTTTTTATTAAGTCTTGATGATTGTTTAGATAAAAACGGGATAAAAATTTCAGGAGCTCACTGGAGTAATTCCGGGCATCTAATTGATAATAGGCCAACACAAAATCCGAAGCTGATTATTGATTCTATCCTTTCACCCACTTTGGATTTGATCAATTTTTGGTTTCTTAAAAAGAGTGTTAATTTATTTGGGGAGGCATTTGTAAAAGCGATTGCACTTGAAAAGAAAACAGTAGGGTCAACCGATTCAGGTATTGCCATTATAAAAGAATTCTGGAGCAAACGTGGGATTGAAAAATCTGCATTAAAAATAATTGATGGAAGTGGGCTGTCTCCGGCCAACAGAGTTACTGCACATTCGCTGGTAACCGTAATGCAGTTTGCAAAAAGTCGCCTGTGGTTTGAAGCATTTTACAATGCCTTACCAGAAATGAATGGCATCAAAATGAAGGACGGATACATCAGCGGCGTAAGAAGCTATACAGGTTACATAAAAAGTAAAACCGGTGTTGAATACACCTTTGCATTTATGGTAAATAATTTTGATGGAAGCCCTGGCGCTGTTAGAGAAAAAATGTGGAGCTTGCTGGATATTTTAAAGTAACTTTCTCAAAAAATATAGAGATGAAAGAACAAAATTTCAAGAATCACGCTAGGTTAGTTCCGCTGTTTCATGGGTTAACCTTTGTTTTGATTATGACTGGCCTTATTGGTGCAATTGTAAATTACTTTCGTGCGTATCACAATGGCGGCGGAAGAATTACTGCAGCCCTGTTGGTTTTGCTGTTTTTAATTGGTGGCTTATTCTTCTGGTTTATAAGGTCATTTGCTTTGGGCGCACAGGACAGAGCCATTCGGGCAGAAGAAAACCTACGCTACTTTTCCATCACTGGAAAGCTGTTTGATAGCAAGCTGACTATGAAACAAATAATCGCTTTGCGTTTTGCACACAACGATGAGTTTATTACTTTAGTAGATCGTGCAGTAAAAGAAAAATTAAAACCAAACGAAATAAAACAAGCGATTCAATATTGGAAGGCTGATTATAACAGAATATAAAAGGGTATTCCTTAAAAGTATTGCTCCAATTTCGCCTTTAGTTCAGCCGGCATTTCACATCTTTTCATTCCTTTAACCTCCATAAAATAGAGCGTTACATCGCCGGTATTCAACAGGTCGCCTTGTTCATTGTATATCTCTGAGTGAAATACAATTTTATGGTGGACAGGTAATTCTTTTAGGGTCGTTTTCACCGTAATCAGATCATCATATTTTGCCGGACGTAAGAACCTGCTGTGAATATCTACTACCGGCAGGATGATACCCATTGATTCAATATCTTTATACGTGTAACCAATTTGCCGGATGGCCTCACCTCTGCCAATCTCATAAAACTGTGCGTAATGTCCATGATAAACTACGCCCATCTGATCGGTTAGTGCGTAATGAATTCTAATTTGCGTTTCGGTAGTGTACATTCTTTATTGATAAATGATAAGAAGGTTGATTGATAATATTTACAATTTCAGACAGTGTTAAATTGAAGATAGATTGCTGTTTTTAGTACGAATCAATTGTAGCCGGCAAATCATACTTTAAGTTTTAAATGGATTGGTAAATGACATTCGAAAAAAGCTTACAACTCAAGCTATGTTGAGTTTCACAAAAGCTTCCATTGTTAATTATTTCCCTGTCATGCCATCCACACTTATCTTTCCCGGCCCAAGCAACAGTAATACCGCAAAGCAGACTAAATACAAAGTAGCCACTTCTCCATTCCCAAAAAAATCTGCATTGTTGGCTTTAAATAATGCCACCGACATTGCAATAACTAATGGGATGGTTGAAAGTCTTGTAAACAATCCAATTATTATAAAAAGCGAGCAAAAGAATTCTGCAAATATTACCAGGCTAAGCGATAAAGTACTGCCTATTCCTAAAAAATTCATGAAGGTATTATGCCTGCTGCCAAAATGTATCAGCTTATCATATCCATGGCTCATCATTAAAACACCGGCACCCAATCTTAACAATAACATAGCTGTATTGAATGCACCAGCGGAATACTTTGTCGACAACAATTTTTTCATTTCTGTACTAACTTTTATTTAAAAATATTTGATGCTGAATCCTGACTTTTTTTATCATTTCATTAACAGCTATGCAAATGTACATTCGTTTTGTTTGCATCAGTTATCCACTTATTAACAAACGGTTTGGAACGGTGTTTGCACAAGTGGCAATATAGCTAATTTTGCAGCATCAATAATTTGATCGTTATAACCCATACAATGAGACAACAATTTTCATTTCTATTACTTGCATTGATATTTTCAGTAAAGGCTTTTTCGCAGCCAACACATGTATTTACTGATCAGGAAAAAAAGTTTAAAGAGGCAAAAGAGTTGTTTGTAAAGCAACAGTATGCGCTTGCCTATCCTTTGTTGCAGGAAGTGAAACAACAAATTCCTGACAATCAAAAAACCAATAATAACTATTTGTATGATGATGTAAATTACTATTACATCGTTAGCCGGTTGAAGTTACAGTTACCCATAGCCGAAAACGAGGCTACCCAATATATTACCTGGGTAAATAATGAACCTCGCATACAATTGATGAGTTATCACCTTGGTAAGTTTTATTTTTTAAAAGATGATTTTACAAAAGCCATTGAAAACTATGAGAGAGCAGGACTCGATAATTTGAGCAACGAGGAAATTGCCGATGCTAAATTTGAAATGGGATATTGCTATTTTAATTTGAAACGTTTTGATGATGCCCGGCCATTGTTCAATGAAATTCACCAGTTGCCGGAAAGTAAATATTATATCCCTGCCAATTATTATTATGGATTTATCAGTTACTACGATCGTAAATACAACGATGCTTTGAATTCATTTAAGCTGGTTGAAAGTAAAGAGGAGTACAAAGGAATTGTTCCATATTATATTGCAGAAATTTTTTATTTTCAGAACAAAAAAGATGAATCACTCCGATATGGTGAAAGTATTTTAAGCAGGGGTGGTTTATATTACGAGAAGGAGATGAAACAGTTGATGGGGCAGATTTATTTTGAAAAAAAGAATTTTACGAAAGCCTTACCATTGTTGGAATATTATGTAAAAAACAGTACCAAAGTAAGCAAGGAAAATTTGTATGAAGTAAGCTATTGTTATTATGAAGCCAAACAGTGGAACAAGGCCATTGAAGGGCTGAAACAGTTAAGTAATGAAAGTGATTCGCTGGGTCAGAACAGTATGTACCTGCTGGGCGATTGCTATTTAAAAACAAATCAAAAAGCAAATGCCAGAAATGCATTTCAGTTTTGTGCATCCAATAGCAGTAATAAAAAGCAACAGGAAATTTCGCTTTTCAACTATGCCAAGCTTTCTTACGAATTGGGCTTTCAGGATATTGCGCTAAATGAAATGCGCAATTTTATCAATGATTATCCTTCATCGGATTACAATACGGAGGCAAAAGAGATCATTGTAAACCTGCTTGCCAATACCAATAATTTTAATGATGCGCTTACACTCTACGAATCTTTCCAGCGGCC
>Ga0105044_10003061_pt1 | contig 22885 bp, 19 predicted proteins | sample MAT01_FD_78092 | JGI IMG/M metagenome (GOLD analysis project Ga0105044, IMG submission 78092) | Freshwater microbial communities from Lake Fryxell liftoff mats and glacier meltwater in Antarctica - MAT-01 | ecosystem: Environmental > Aquatic > Freshwater > Ice > Liftoff microbial mat | place...
CCAATTTTTCAACTCCTTCACCATTTAAGTAGCAATTCCCGATATAATAACTAGCCGCAATGTTTCCATTTTTTTCTGCTTGAAGGTAAGATTCAAAAGCTTTGACTGCACTTTGTTCAACTTATTATATATTCATTATCATATTTTTATCCATAATCGCAAGAGCCCTTCTTGCAATCCTCGCAAAATCCCAAAACTCCTCAAGAAAATCTCACGAATTTCAAACGAGACAATACCTTAAGTTAAGATTAAGGATTTTATTCCTTGATTCGATTAGGGCAAAGGAGACCAAAATGTTCCGAAAAGGACTCAATATATGCAACTCATCTCAATTGGCATTTCTTTTTGTACCGAATTCAAGCTCACATTTCAAAAATTAAAAAGTTTACAAAAAAACACCTGCAATCTTCTTATGAATATGGCTGAAGTGCACTCTACAAGTCGAAGTATCTATGTCTTTGTTGAAAATGCCAATACTCAAGGAACTTAGCTGGGTGGTCGACGGGGGTCAACGAGCTGATATCAAATTAACGAAGCCACCAAAAATCAATTTGATAAGGCTTTTAGCCGCTGTTATTTTACTCATTATTTTAACCCTCTCTAATGTAGCTATGGGATGGATGGGTGTCATTTCAGTGAGTGCATTGTCACCTTTCAGCTTTACGATGGTGGCATAGGCATTCACGAAAGTGAGGTGTATACCCCACAATTTTTAATTGAAGACATGCATGTGTATGATGAAACTTTATTAGAGAAGTGGTCCTATGCTTTGCATCGAGTCTATCCAAGGTTTTGTCCAGACTTTAATCGAAAATTTGTAGAACACATTGTGCATGCCCCACCTAAGATCTTTAAAAGATCTCAGCTTTTAATATTTATTTAGCATCTTTTCTAGTAATGAATATCAATTACTGGATGAATTTTTTGAGAAGTTAAAAATAGCAAAAATTTTTATTATGTTTGGGCAGTTGGGTCTCATTTAGAAGAGAATTTTGTATAATGTTGTTCCTTACTGTCAGTTGTAGTGAAATCAAACAAATTCTTAAGTAGCTTATAATATACTAGCTGGAATCCAGATTTAAATCTGGATTCCAGCTGCGGTCTAAAGGATTTGTCTGTTGGGAAGCTGATGTTTTCTTCTAGAATTTCCGCTAAAGTTTTTGTAAATCATAAAAAGAAAAAGGCCTGTTATAAGAAAGGCCATGGCCCCTATGAATACGGCCTTGTGGTTTGTTTTCTTAGGAGGTAACTCCAAAGTAGGCTGTGTTACATTTGGATTAAAGCAATTTCTTAAATTCCCATACCCGTCCAGTTGGCATAGTAAAGAATTTGGTGCTTTGACCAAAGTGATTGGAAGGGTTTTTCCTAAGCCTGCTTCTCTTCCAATTCTGCCCATATCAAAATTAGCCTTTTCAATATCTGCGCCAATTAAAAGATGATGTTTAAAGTTGGGGTTAGATTGTGCGGTAGAAATATACGTGTCAGCTTCATCAAAAAATGTTCCGGAGACAGTGATGTTTTGTGGCAAGGCATAACAAATTTCTTCTAGAAATTGCGCAATATACTTTTGATTGCCTACCGCCTGTTCGAAAGAATACCCCTGATAAGAATTTTCAATGGCGGTGTTATAGCATCGATCAATTAAAAATAGCTCTATGTGTCCGCTTAGGCTGCTTTTATTTAATTCATTTAATAACCTAAATAGCAAGATCTGCTCACCCAATAGTTCTCCAGAGCAGAATATCCCCAGTTTTAAATGAAAAGGATTTGCGCCATTTTCCTTTAAAATTTCATAGATCGCACTGATCACTTGATTTTCGTAGGCGAAGCGAATTTCTGGGTGATCTATACGATCTAAAATTTTGCAACGACATTCAGATAAATGTCTTCTTTGATTTCCACAGCTACTTGTCACTTTATTGTGAGGGCATGTAGAGTTATATGTCATGTCTTGTGCAGCTTTACCCAGGATCGCATTCGTGTAAATAGCTGAAATTCTCGGGTCTATGTAAGGAGCATAACGTTTACATCCAAAGGAGAGGCCGATTTGTTTAGAACCTACATTTAATTGTTCTACGTTTACGGTAGCGTCAGTAATCACCCTGTTAGGGTATGCATAGGGTTGATTAATGTTAAAATAAGATTTAGTTGGAGGTGTCATAATAATAATCTCCGCTTGTACAGAGTACAGATGGTTTAGCGAGATGTTTAAAATTAATTAAACTTTTATCGAAAGCTGGCTTTCTAATTAAAATTGGATAGCAGGTTAGTTCCATATTTAGCAAGGGTAATAACTTGCTAAGTGAAGCAAATCGTTTCCAGAATATTCTATAGAGTGTGAATAAAATTCATTTTCAAAGAGGAACGTTTATCAGTAAGTCCTTAAAAAGTTATGGCATTACCTACCTTTCGGCGTGAAGCGCCAAAAGGTAGGTAATGCCATAACTCTTTGACGAAGCAAAAATTTGAAGCTCGATCACTATCTAAGAGTCGATGATTGATAACATTGTCTGACTAACTCAGAAAGATCGGGTGGGTCACCACGAAACCACCGCTGCATGTAATCCCAAAAATTATAACCCGCCTTAAAACATGTTTGTTTTATGCTTTGCAGTCCATCTCTGAATTTTCTTCCAAGATCGCTTTTGGTACTCCCTGAAATATTGCGCCTTTTTGCCACGCCCCTTATATCACGTTCACTGTCATTGTTGTGCAGAGGAAGTCCTGGGTGGTCTAGAGCTTTCAACATCTCTTCACGATACACAGAAAAGTTAGCTATAACTGCATTAATTTCAGGACTATTTGTTTTCATGGCAATTAGAGTATCATATAACTGATGCACATTTTCCTTGCCAACTTGGCTTAAAGACACTTCCTTAAGCATATGATAAAGCTCCCAAATCGCATGCCGTACCCCTTTCAACTCCTGCTCTACTTGATCACTTGTGCAAATAATTTTCCGCAAAGGGCGCTCCATATGTACCCAACATGCTGAGTGATTGAAAAGAGCGAATTGTCCGGCTCGATCAGACATAAGCATTTGTCCGGGTTTCAAGATAGTGCTCTGAATAAAACCCACCAAGGCAGCCTCAATGTACTGTTGGCGTAGTTTTTTCGCCTTCAACCCCAGGGTATTCAAGAGTCTATTTATCCCATTTTTTGACCTGTACGATTTCTCTCCATATTCTTCAAAGAGATTTAAGATGTCATCCTCTACACCACTTTGGAAAAGATGCCAAATCATTGCCTCATTGATGTGATAGCCCTCTTTGCCTTGAAGGAGAATCCTTAAAAAATTTTCACGTGATTTGCTGTAGGATGTCTTGTAATAAGCAAAATATTGACCACTGATATACGTGCAGTAGCCGCTTTTGTGTTGATGTTTCTCCCCGGTGTCATCCGCACCAATATGAGAAGCTGCTTGGAGACCTGCGCTCAGAATTGCCTCGCTTACAGATGAATAGTCCTCCGCTTCATTCAGAAGAATATGGTTGACTTGTCCTGACGACAAATCTATTCCAATACTTCTTAAAAACTCATGAAACGCCGGTTGAGTCATTCCTTGCGCTTACAGATTGGTTGTAAAGGCTCGTAACGTTGATCCAAAATGTTGTCCTTTCAATTCTTCGGGTAGCTTACCCCTAAAAATGTCACCATTAGGAGACAACCAAACCTCTAATTTATAGACGATTTCCTTAGCAATCAGACTGATATCTTGAATTGCAAATGCCTGATACCCCTTGAATCGAGAGCCGTCAGGGATGTTAAGTGGTTTGACTATCACTTCTGAGATTTCATTTTTTGCTAGCGAAGAGTTATTAGAGGGAGGTGTCTTGTCGCCGTTCCTGCCAGACCTCTTTCCTCGATCTCTTGGTTGCATGCCATTAGGTCGAAATTTCGGTCTTTTTGGGGTTTTTCGCAACTTTGCGAGCTCATCTTCCAAGATTTTAATTTTTTCCTGGGATTTTGTAAGCTGTTCTTGCGTAACTTGAAGTTGTTCGAGCAGTGTCTGAATAAGAACAATCACCACCTGCATAGGGGTTGACTCACGCACTTCAGGGGGAAATGTAGAAAGGATACCGTCTAAATTCATGCCTAGACATATTTTTAAATTCAAACATTGTTGGCAATTAAAAGTTTAAATTTTCTCAAAAAGTTATGGCATTGCCCGCCTTTTGGCGTGAAGCGCCAAAAGGCGGGCAATGCCATAACTTTTTAAGGACTTACGTTTATCAAGTGAATTGAAGATAGTCCAAATTTTCCTGACTGGCAGCATTTATCCTAACCTATCCATTCCCATCTATCCTTACAAATATAAAAAGGTTTCAAGCTGTTTAAATATTTGCCTTATAAGATTTTTAAACAAAGTTAGATCCTAAATAATTTTTGCATATTAAACCTGTTTACATTAAATTAGAATGTTTAAATTAAGTTTAAAGTAAACTAGCAACAATTCAATTTATTGGTAAAGTTGGACTCAAAAATTGACGTTTTTGGGTCAGCTTATAGATCAACAGGAGGTTAGAATGGTATATCACATTAAAAATATAAATACTCAAAGTGATTTTCACGATCGTGTGGAAGCCCTCAAAAAGGTGAGTGATGCTGATGATCAACAGTTAAACACCAAACTAAATGGCAAGCAAGGACGCTTAGAAGGACGATATGTTACTCTCCTTAAAAAATTGATTTCCCTTATCCCAGGGATTCATCTTGCACGAACAACCCCTGTAGAAGTAGCAAAAGCCGTTGGTCAATTTGCCGACGATTATAGCAAAAAAAACTTTCTTACAAAAAATGACCAAAACACTTTAACGAATGTGCTTGATAGGCTGAAGACAAAGGGAAAAGCGTACTTAAAGGGAAATGAAGCAGTTATCAATTCGGTGATTGATAAAATCAAAGCGTTGCCGACCGTTGGAGATACGAATAAGAGCCAGAAAAGTGACAATAAGATTAGAGATTACTTGAATGATGCAAAGGCACCCCCTGTGCTTTTTGCAATCTTTGATAGAGATATCAATAAAATTATTAAGTTAATTAGAGAAGGCGCCGATATAAATACTCCTCTAGGTGATGGAAATTTGCCTTTACATATAGCCGCTCAAATTGGTGATGTAGAAATCATTAAACTTATCTTAAAAAATACAACTAAGGGTATCAACGTCCTTGGGAATAAACAGTTCACCCCCTTAACGTTTGCCGCAATGGAAGGAAAAACAACAGCTGTTGAAGAATTATTGAGGAATGGTGCCGATGCTAATATTGCTGCCGTAAATGGAAGTGTGCCATTGCATTTTGCTGCCCAGGCTGGGGCTGTGGAAAGCATTAAACTTTTAATACCAAAAACGACTGGGGGTATCGATGCTCTTGGCGACGGTAATTGTACTCCATTAGTGTATGCTTCAATGGCAGGGAAAACAACAGCTGTTCAAGAGTTATTAAATGAAGGAGCAGATGCTAACATTGCTGCCTTAGATTGGAGTTTGCCATTGCACTTTGCTGCAGAGGTTGGGAATGTTGATTGTATAAAACTTTTACTGCCAAAAACAGCTAAAGGTATTAATGTTCCAGGAAGTAGAATGATTACTCCCTTAATTTGTGCTGCAATGTCAGGGAAAGCAGCAGCTGTTGAAGAATTATTGAGGAATGGAGCCGATGCTAATACTGCTGCCGAAAATGGGAGCGTGCCATTGCATTTCGCAGCCCAAGCTGGGGCTGTGGAATGCATTAAGATTTTACTACCAAAAACGAATAGCGGTGTCGATGTTGTTGGAGGTCTAAAGATGACTCCTCTAGCATTTGCCGCTAGGGAAGGGAAAATGGCCGCTGTTCAAGAATTATTAAAAGCAGGAGCTGATGCTAACATTGCTGATGTAAAAGGGGATCTACCCTTACACCTATCTGCAGAAGCCGGCGATGTGGGAAGCATTAAGCTTTTACTACCAAACACAACTCAAGGTGTCAATGTCCTTGGTGATAAACAGTTTACTTCCTTAACGCTTGCCGCAATGGCAGGAAAAGCGGCAGCTGTTGAAGAATTACTATGGGTAGGAGCAGATGCTAACATTGCTGCCGCAAATGGGAGTTTGCCATTGCATTTTGCTGCACAGGCGGGGGATGTGAAAAGTATTATGATGTTACTACCATTAACGACTGACGGTGTCAATGTTCTTGGTGAAGATAATGCTACTCCGTTGGCGTTTGCTGCAATGACGGGGAAAACAGTAGCTGTTCAAGAATTATTAAAAGCAGGAGCAGATGCTAACATTGCTGATATATATGGGGATGTGCCCTTGCATATCGCAGCCAAGGCTGGGGATGTAGATAGCATTAAGCTTTTATTACCAAACACAACTAAGGGTGTCAATGTTCTTGGAGATAACAAATTCACTCCCTTAACGTTTGCAGCAACGTCAGGAAAAGCCAAAGCTATTGAAGAATTATTAAGATTGGGAGCTGATGCTAACATTGCTGCTGTAAATGGGAGTTTGCCATTGCATTTTGCTGCACAGGCTGGAACGGCGGAAAGCATTAAACTTCTTTTGCCAAAAACGGCTAATGGTGTCAATGCTCTTGGAGAAAATAGTAGCACTCCTTTAGCGTTTGCTGCACTGGCAGGGAAATCGAAAGCTATTCAAGTATTGTTTAACGAAGGAGCAGATGCTAACATTGCTGATAAAAATGGAATCTTGCCATTGCACACTGCAGCAGCGGCTGTCGATATTGAGAGTATTAAGCTTTTACTGCCAAAAACGGCTAAGGGTGTCGATGCCTTAGATGCCGATGGACAAACTCCTTTATTTTTTGCTTTTTTTGATAAGACAGCCAATTTTGACAAGTTACTAGATGTTGTCACGTTTTTGATGGACAAAGAAGCCAATCCGAACATCAAAAATAATATAGGTGAGTCTCCTCTAAGTTTTGCAAAGTTAAAACCTGGATTGAGTAAAATAGTGAAAATACTTGAAAATGTCTAAGGGACCGGAGGGAGTTGTAAACTCCCTCCCCATTGTATCAATCAAAGTAAAGCTTTTAAAAGCTATCTTCTTGGGTGTAATCCATCATAAAAGCAATCAATTAGTTCCCCACTCTAAGGATTTTTTTTGACCAAGGTCATTAGACTTGTATGTCAGCAGATTTTTCAAAATGGAAGTTCCGATGCTCAATCCTCTAATCGCCATGATCAGACAAGCTTTAATCTCAAAACGCTAGACAGTACATAGGATCTTTTGTTAAACTAAAATGCTACAAAGAATATGTATAAGGATAAAAAATATGGCGTACGTTACTACAAACGAGTTTAAGCAAGGTTTAAAGGTTGAAGTTGAAGGTCAGCCCTATGTAATAGTGAGCAACGAATTTGTTAAGCCCGGCAAAGGGCAAGCTTTCAATCGCGTAAGACTTAAGCATATAATGACTGGGCGCGTGGTTGAACGCACTGTGAAATCTGGTGAAAAATTCGAATTAGCAGATGTTGTGGAAGCAACGATGAGAATGCTCTATAAAGAGTCTGACGGGGTTGTTTTTATGGATGATAAAAGTTTTGATCAAGTCAAAATTGCTAATCAAAATATTGGCGAGACAATGAGTTGGCTAATGGAAGATATCCTGTATGAAATCATTTTTTATAAGAACGAGCCTGTTTCAGTAGTCCCCCCGACTTTTATGGAAATGGAAATCGTTGATACTTCCCCAGGAATACGTGGAGATACTTCAGGCAGAGTTCTAAAGCCTGCCGTTGTGGCTAGTGGAGCAAATGTGCAAGTTCCTATCTTTATTAGTAAGGGCGAAAAAATTAAAATTGATACTCGCAATGGGGAATATGTTTCCCGTGCTTCCGCTTAATCATGAAAAAATTATCTTTGCTTAAAGATCGCGCTATGATGCTTGCTAAAGCGCGTCTTTTTTTTAGCGAACGCAATGTGATTGAGGTCGATTGTCCTATCCTCAGCCGCTATGCTGCCGTGGATGAACATATCGATCTTATTCCAGCAACTTATGCGAATCAACAAATTTGTTATTTGCACTCTTCTCCAGAATATGGCATGAAGCGCTTGATTGCTGAGGGGATTGGAGATATCTTTCAACTTTCACATGTCTTTCGAGATGGTGAATATGGGGTGAAACATAATCCTGAATTTATGATGGCTGAATGGTATCGCATGCAGTTTTCTTTTGACCAAATGATCGAGGAAACAATTGCTTTTATCCGGCTTTTTCTTGGAGACTTGCCGTACAAGTGTATGACCTATAAAGAGCTATTCCAAAAATACGCTGGAATTGATTATTTAGAAGCCTCTATTGAGGACTTAAAAAAGCACATTCATATTGCTGGCATTGATCAAATTCATTCGATTGCAGGCGAAGACCGAGATGGTTTGCTAAATGTTATTCTAGGTTTAATGATTGAGCCTCAACTGGGAATTAATGAGTTTTTTGTCTTAACGCATTATCCTGCGTCTCAGGCAGCTCTAGCCCAAACAGTTTTGCACGGGCAAGAAAAGGTAGCTGAACGTTTTGAGGTCTATTTTAAGGGGGTTGAGCTAGCGAATGGATATCATGAGTTAGCGAATGCCCAAGAGCAAAGAAAACGTTTCGAGGAGGCTAATCAGCATCGCGAAAAATGGCTTGGGAAAAAGGCTTTGCCGATTGATGAAAATTTTCTCAAAGCACTCGAAAAAGGGCTGCCAGAATGTTGCGGAGTGGCTGTAGGATTCGATCGCTTGATGATGCTGCGCCATCAATGTGCAACTTTAGCTGAAGTTATTCCTTTCGAATGGAGCTCTGCTTAGGCTGGGCAGCTTTCTCAGCCTCTTCTAAATGAAATTTATGTAAAAAACGGTGAAAGATGGGGGCGAAAATTAGCCCCATTGAGAAAATAAATGCTAAGCCGCTGTATAACGCATAAGATCCTGCAAAAAGCTTCCCTGTTGTAGTCTTAAGTGGATTCAAAGGTCCCATGCCAGACAAAATCATCGCAGCATTCGCATAAGAATCCACCCAAGAAAAATCTTCAAAATGATGATAACCCAGCATACCTATTCCCATTGAAAAAAACAAAAGCGCTAAGGCCCATAATAAATTTCGTTTCAATCGTTTGTAAAAACGTTGATGATAAAGTTGCGAATCTTTTACGTGGTCATACATGAGCATTCTCCTTTGGATTCAATGGCCTAAATAACTTTTTATTATTTAATAAGCAATTTGATTTCCAGAAGCGCGCACAATTACTCTAGCCATTTGATTGGGAATATAGTGATAGGGAAGAATCTCGATCTCCGCTACTTTAATTGTTTTAAAATCAGCTCCTTTTTGAATAGCTGCTTGGATGGCTTGCTGTTGAAGATCTCCTAGAACTCTTTCTCTTTCCATTAAGGAAACAACGGTATCAACAGTTGCTGAAATTTCAGCCAGAGCGGCTCCAAAAGCATTAGCGACATTGGCATATGGAGGAATAATACAGCGTCCGCCTAATAAATTTTTGGGTAGGAGAGATGAGCCTCCCCCAATCATGATGATGGGGAGAGATCTTTCTTCTGGACCAATTTTAGAGATTAATTCGTAGATTTTCCGCAGAGCATCATCCATCACCACTTTGCATCCTCGATGGGAAATCGTCACATTTTTTGGGCGAGCACCAGGGATCTCGACATAGCCCAGTACTAGAGCGATATCTGTCAAAGTCAGCTGTTTACCCCCAAATGAGACTGAGTCGATAAAGGTTCGGCTGCCGCAACTTTTAGAGTCAATTTCTACTTTGTTGCGTTCAATTTGGATATGGCTGCCACCCCCAAGCGCTATGGAATGGACATCGGGCATAGAAAAATTTAAGCTGATTCCGCCGATTTTTGAATTGTTCAAACACTGCCTTGGAATGCCCCGTCGCACGACGCCAATATCAGTAGAGGTTCCGCCGATATCAATGACGATTGCGTCTTCCACTTTGGCTAATTTTACACCTCCGATAAAAGAATTTGTAGGGCCTGCAGAGATTGTTAAGACAGGATATTCAATGGCGTGGGCTAAGTCTAAAATGCTGCCATTATTTTGCGTGACCCAGATCGGGCAGGCGATCCCTAAGCTACTGCAGGTAGCGACGAGGTTTTTAAATATATTCGACATGACACACTTTAATGCCGCATTAAGGATTGTCGAATTTTCTCTTTCTATAAAACCGGCTCCACCGATTTGATGGGATAAGGATATCGGAATTTTTCCTTTGGTCATATCTAGAGCAATTTCTTTTGCCAAGAGCTCATGGCATGGATTTAAAGAAGCAAAAACACCCACAATGCCTAGGCTTTCCATTTTTTTCTTGAGCAGATTTTCGATTGCTTTTCGTATCTGCGCAGGATTAATGGGAGTAATAACATCTCCATGACATTCAAAACCTCCATCAACAGTTTCTGTGCCAACGTATAAGGCTTTTTTTAGCGGTTCCGGCCAGGTGTAGCAGGAAGGAATCGAATGAGGGTGATGACCTGCGATACGCAGAATGCCCACACGGTAAAGTTGATTTTGTTGATGGATAGCGTTTGCTGCATGCGTAGTGCCTAAAAAAATTCCAGAAATATCTTCACTATTTATTTGAGTGTCATTGATGATTTGCTTGAGGCCAATGCGAATACCATCATTTACCTCTGAGGTAGTTGTCACTTTAGCATAGGCAACGATCGATGTTTCCGCATCGACCAGAACGATATCTGTGTTTGTTCCACCAACATCAATTCCAATTTTATATTTTTGTCTTTTCACGCCCCCTCCTCAGATTTTCACGCTGGAATGCGTTTTACTTTTTTGAATAGGTTGATAGTCGGTTTCATAACCAAAATGACGAGGTCCTACTAGTGCAAGTCCTTCCTTGGTTGTCCAAACTGTAGGGGAAGGGAGCACGATTAAATTCACCTTCAGGCCAAAGCGTATTGAATCACTAGTCACAGGTTCACCCGTTTCCTGTTCTAGCAGCATGATGATATCTGGCGTAGTGGCCAAAATTTTTCCGTTGCATTTTGCGAGCAGAAACTCGTTTTGAAAGCAGATTTCCATTTTTTCACTTTTATTTTGAATCGTGACATTTCCTTTAAGGAATCCTTTGGAGATGGCTCGATCGATATCCGTAATTTTGCCAGCACCGATGCAAACTCCTTTACAGATATTTAAAACGGCGTCTAAAGGGTCTTCTCCATTTTTTTTGGCATCTCGATGCGCTTTTCCGATGGAAATTGCTTTGGATAAGCTTTTATGAATGGTGCAGCGGCTAGCCTCAGGCCCTGAAAGAGGACATAATGCAAAAGCTGACCATGATCCCATGGAGATAGTAATTTGCCGTCCGATTTTTTCGAGCACTTGATTATTTTTGGCGTGGATTACCACAGTATTTCCCAAACAATCAGCCACAAAACCTGGCGACGAAGGGGCGCCAAATAAATGGGAAGAGCACATTTGCACTTCGGGAAAAGCTCTGCCCATCATGTCTGCATCTAAGACAGGCAAGCCAAGTTGATTAGCGACAATCATAGGTAAAAAGGCATTTCCTCCAGCTACTTCGATGGGCATAATGACTGTGGCTTTTTTGCCAATTGTTTTTTCCAGGACCTTTATTAACGGATTATATTCCAAGCCGGTTTGAATTTTTTCAAACTCTACTAAGGGGGCTCCCATAATCCCAACGGGAACGATTAAATCATCTTCTTTCAACTCAGAGCATCTAATAACGGGGACCGGGCCTAATTTTTCTATCTGATGTTTTGCCATCATGTAGGAGTAGGCGGGGTCTCCGCCGCCGCCTGATCCTAAAATGGCGCTCCCGATGATTAAATCATCTAAATTATCGAGCGTAAGCTTCTTCATAAGTTTTTCTATTTAATAGGATTAAAAGTGAGCCTAAAATCGTACCTAGATGAGCACCAAGTGCAGCATCAATGGTTGTAATTGAGGTCAGAGAGTATAAGGGGAAGGTGTAGCTGATAAGTCCTATGGAGACACCAATGATCCATGCTAAGAAGTGCCAAGGGTAGTCCATGGGAGTTATTTGTTTTCCACTTATCTGAACAATCAAATAGCGGGTTATCACTACAGCTCCCATACTAGCGATGACGATTCCAATTCCAGCCAGAAAAGATTCTAAATTTTTTAGGAGTTCGAAATTAGCTAAAATAGTGCCTAAACCGCCAAATATGAGAGTGGCTGTGCCAAGCGACATCTTTTTTAAGAAAGAGCACATGCTGACAGCCCCTGAATATAAATTCATATTATTTGTGGTCCAGCCAGCCATAATTAAAAAGAGCGTGACCCATAAGGTCCACACATAGCCTTTATTTCCTTTCAGAACATCCAGGATATTGCCGGTTTGCCCGGAGGCTAAATAGACTCCAATAATTTCGAGGACTGGAATTGTAAAGACAAAAATGACGAGGATACTGACGATGCCGTGCTTGGTTGACTGGGCGTGGCGTAGAAAGGTTGGCAGATCGATGACATAGGCAATAGCCATGGCAATAATTGTTGAGACCGCGCCTAAAGTTACAGGTTGTGTAGAGGAGGGAATGTGTTTATCGGTGGTATACCACGCATAAGCCAAAGTTAAAAGTAAGAGGGGCATGCTAATATTGCTCAAGATTTCCATGGCTTTAATGCCAAAATATACGACTAGGGTAATCAACATTCCTAATACAAGATTGCATAAGCCTTCTAGTATCGGTGTGGATTGTATAGAGAGAAGGTCTAGCATACTGAGAGTCATCACTTTTAGTTGGACAGAAAACCAAACCAAAGAAGAAATGGAGAGAGCGAGCGCAAAAAAAGCGACGCCTTTTTCACCAAAGTATTCTACTGCATTTTCCATGGTCGTCTTGCGGTTTTGGCAGCTCATTTTGGCGATAATCAATCCCATGAAGAGTAAGATTGCATTTCCAATTAAAATACCTAAAACTGCGGAAGCAAATCCGTAAGTTTGGCTGATAGTTTGTCCAATCATAATGACAGGCAGACAAACCACACCACCAATTTGAATACTAGATAATTTCCACCAATTTTGTTGTTCAATCATAATACTTGCCTAGGGTTAAATTGTTTACTTTCAATTTTTTCAAAAACTAATTTACTTTGAAGAAGCTAATGATCTCGCACAAAAAAATCAATCTTTTTTTAAATTTGATATTTTAACGAGATGGTTTTGATAGTAAGAATTCTTTTTAGGGGATTAAACGTAGGTCAATTTATATATTATTTTTTTAATAAAGATGAAGGTAGTAAACCAGATAGGAGGATAGTAGTCAATTTAAAAATATTAAAAAAAAAGTAATATAAAACATTAATTTAAATAGGGTCGGAGTTGCCGTCTCCTTGTTAATCATTTTTTTGAAAATTTAAAAGACTCAATCTCTTTGACCCCACTCGCTATTTACAATTGCTAGACATTCACGATGAATGAATGAAAGTGGTGAATCTATAATAAAAGTTCTACTGGAAATTGCTTTGATGAGTGCTCCAAAAGAGGATTTTGATTCCATCATGTTAAGGGACAGATCCATCTCATTATCTGAAACCCCATCTGTAAGCTCTCCATCATCGGAAATGCTTGGGGTGGTATCATCATCAGATATGTCAGTTGTGGCAGGGAGGAAATCCCTCACGTCATCAGCTTCGGTCGAGTTATCATCCTGCCCAAATAAATTCAATACGCAAACTAGGGGAGTTCCATCATCTTCATCCAAGAAATTACAGGGTTGGGGTCTTACGGGGCCTCTCAAAAGAAGATGTTGGATACCTAGATTCCATTTTTTCTGATAAACAAGAGTGTGATCTAAAGTCCCATCATTAATTTGTTGGTCGATTTGATCGGCAAGGAAGTCAATTATTTCAAGTTTTCTATGTTCAAACGCAATAGGCAGGGCAAAATAGGCATAAGGCAAGTGTCGGAAAAAAGCCTTTCCAATTTCGAAAGTTGCCTCTTGGACGACAAAATGAATCAAGTTATTAAAATCAATCCGTTTCAGAGTAGCTCTTTTATCTTCAAACCATTCCTGGTACATGGGCGTTCTAAAATTTATTCCATCCATGATCATTTTAACTAATTCGAGATCTTGTTTTAGAATGGCTTCACGTAGCTTTTTTTCATCTGGATTTGTTCCATTTGCTTTCAAGCTTTGTATGCAGATGGAAATAAGCTCAGTTGGGTCGCGCTTGACATCTAATCGGGCAAAACGGCACTCACAGCCTAAGAAAGATTGAGTTTCCCAAATATTAAAGAAATTTACTTGTTTAATCTCAGGGAAAATGCTGAATAAAATTTTTAAAATTTTTTGCGAGCTTTCGAAAGGGAGTCCAAAGGCCTTTGCAAACGAGTTTTGCCAATCCGTAGCTAATAAATTAAATTTTTTACTAACTAAGTGCCAGCTTTCGTAAGTTTTTTTATCAGAATGCTTTATTATCTGTAATAAACATTCTTCAGGTAGAGAAAATAAATTTGTTGTCATGATAGATCCTGCAAGATTTCAAGCAAATTAACATAATGGCATAAACATCACAAGAAAAATTGCTTTAATAAATTATAAAGCAGATGATTTGTTTTGTAATTAATTAATAAATTAGTTGGCTTTAGCTCTATCCTAATCGAATACTCTACAAATTCATTTAAAATCGGAATAGCTCAGGTTTTGGTTAGGATGTGCGGAGGTCTTGTATAGTGATTGTTTATCTTTCCAAAAGTTCCATTTTGGACTGGCATTTAAGCTTTACTTTTATATTCTCAAAATAGTGTTCCACTGTTCTTTGAGAGAGGTCGAGAATGGCAGCTGTGGCTTGTGCGGATCTTCCTTTTTTAAAAAGTTCGAGACATTGATGTTCTCGTATTGTCAAAGGGGAAATTTTCTTTAAAAATTGCTGTGTTTTGAAATCATTGTTTAATAATTTTATATTTGAGGAAGCTTCATAAAAAGCAGGGCCTCTATTTTTTAATATATTGTAACCTTCTTCCATGGCTTTTGTAATAATTGCTTTTGCTTCTTGTTTAAAGTAAGTGGCAAATTTGTCCAATAAATAAATGTGATTTAAATATTTAAGGCATTTTTTAGATTGAGTGATCGGAGGATGAAAAAGAAATAATTCCATGTAATTTTGATGTTTCAGAAGTTTGCATAGAAAAGAACCTATATTAAATTTAGCTTCACACTTTTTTTGGAAAATAGGTTCTATACATGCTTGAGTCAATGTATAACCTGATTGGAATAGATCAGGATGGCTAAAATAAGGTTGAGAATTGCCCATTTCATTTGCATAAAAATACTCCAGAAAAGCAGGTAAAGTATTAATGTTGCAAAAAGATCCATCAGATTTGACTAAGACATATCCGAATTCTGTAATGTTTAAATCATGCAGAGGGGCACATATGCGTTTTAAGGTGCGCTCATGTTTAATTGAATACTTTTTTACAAGATGGTTTAAATCTTCGCTCATATTGTTACTCTTTTAATAAGTGATAACTTTGACTATTTTTCCAGGAGCTCCCTTTTGGAGTAGCATCCTAGCTTGATCTTAATATTGTCAAAATAGTGTTCAACAGTTCGCTGCGATAAATCCAAAATGGCAGCTGTTGCTTGCGCCGATCTGCCTTGTTTAAAAAGATCTAGACATTGCTGTTCTCGAGCTGTTAAAGGGGATACTGCCTTTAAAAATTGCTGAGTTTTTAAAACATTGCTTAATAGTTTTAACTTCGGAGACGATTTATAAAAAGCAGGACCTCTGGCCTTTAACATATTGTAACCTTCATCCATGGCGCTTGTAATAATCGCTTTAGCTTCATGCCTAAAATAGGTGGCAAATTTTTCCAATAAATGAATGTTTTGCAGGTATTTAAGACAATTCTTCGAACTATTGATCGGCGGATGAAAAAAAAATAATTCCATGTGATCTCGATGTTTCTGAAGTTTGCAAAGCGCATAATTTATCTCGTATCTGTCTTCACAAAGTTTTTGAAAAAATGGATTTACAGTGGCTTGGGTTAGTGTATAACCTGAATGAAATAGATCTGGATGACTAAAGTAAGGTTGAGACTTGTACATTTCTTCTCCATAATAATGCTCGAAGAAAGCCGGAAAAGTATTAACATTACAGAATGATCCATCCAGCTTGAGGATAGCATACCCTAGATAGGAAATATTTAGATCTGCAAGAGGCAAGCTAAGCCGTTTTAAAGTGCGTTCGTGTTTGATCGTATACTTTCTTACAAGATGATTAAAATCTTTGCCCATAGTTTCTTTAGTGTCTAGAATTCATTTAACTTTTATAAAAATTTATAACCTTAATAAACAGTTCATGTAAATGTATTTTGTTTGATTAAGCTTACTTTATTCAAGATTTGATAAGCATATACAATGGCCTTGTTTTCTTTTTCAGCGTTTACCCCCATGAGGCGATTACAGCTCATATGGATCAAGCTATGGTAGATAGAATTCAATGAGCAGCTCAATTGATCTTGCCTTTGAACACTTTGAATCTTCTTGGCATAGTCTTGCAACGCTGATTGCCTATATCGTAATGAAGTCAAAATAAAAAAAACCTCTTCAGAATGTTTTTCAGAGGGTGGCGTTCTTTCCATAATCAAATGCGCAATGGATGTGAGCGGGTGGCTCCATTCTCTAAATCCACCTAAAAGCTTTTTGTCAAAAATAATAGCTTCTAGCGTGCTGAGTTGGCTGGCTAAATCTAAGTCTAGATTTACTAGTAAGTCTATAATTCCCAAGGCTGCAAGGGCATGAATAGGGAGTTTAATCGTGTCATTAGAGAGGCCCATTAGCAGAGAGATTTGAGTGATGCTATCCATTTGGAAAAATTCCTCTGCTTCATCTATGGCATCGACACCTCCGTAACGATTGATCTCTCTCTCATAGCAACATAATTCAATTGTTCGAAATTGTTGCGATTGAATCAACGGATAGCTCCACAGATGTATGAGCGGCAATACTTGTGCATTTAAAATTTCGGCAGTTCCTTTAAATCTGAGGCGGACCTGGTGTTTTCCATTCTCAACATAACGGATATAATACCAAAAGTCTGCTAAACCTTTTGAGAGGATTTCTTGGGCAAAACTGTAGAGATGTGTTGTCAAAAATTCCTCTTCGGCTTCATGAGCCAAGAAAATTTTAACATAAAGCCAATTGCTGCCTGGAAGCTTAAAATGTATCGCAAAATCTGGAAATTTAAAATTAGAAGCAAAATCTGTTTTAAGCGTTTGAACATATTTGGAGTTTCTCACATACGGGATGACGAATTCACAGAAGTAAGATCCTGCGTCGTTTTTAATCCAACGGCAATTTTCTAAATCCACTAGTTCAGTGAGAATAATTTGGTCGTGTTTTTTGAGTTCAAGAATGAGTTCGTCCTGATGGGTATCGTTTTGGAGATCCAGTAAAATCCGGTTATCAAAAAAAGTGAGATAAACGTATCGCGGAAGTTTTGCCTTTTCAATCCATTGGATTAAGGCATTTTTCGATTCAGAAATCGGGTTTTGATTTTTATTTATTTCTAGAGTGCTTTGAGTGAGTATCCATTTTGCAGGGGAGAGGATAGTTCTTTTATAACGGACACGTGGAAGATAAGGCAAATCCATCAAATCGCCCCAGTCGAATGGTTTTAAGGGACGAAATTTTTGTTTAGATAGATCGCGTAAGAAACGCAGAATGGAAGGTCCCAAGTTTGAGTTAAGCACATTAGTCGCGGTAACATTCACTTCCTTTTGCAAGGTTTTAGAAACTAGAAATAATCTTTCTGTTGTGGCCCCGATGTACAAATCATCTACAGGAAGGTATTGATGACGGTTTTCAGGATAATGTAAATGGAGAGCATATTCTCTCAAATTGTCGTGTATGGCAACATTGGCAGTACGTGGAGACTCAGGTAAAAAAGTGGATTCGACAAAACAAGTATGGGGATCTAATGCCTGTTCTTTTGCGAAAATATCCTCAATCAGAGGTTTTGCCTGTAGAATATCTAGAAACCGTCCAAAAGTGCTGCCACCTTGTCCTGATCCCATGTTGGACCCTATAGAGATTAAAAAATTTCCTTCGTCCAAAGATTGTTGCGATGAAGCAAACAATTCGCAATAAATATCAAATGATAAGGGGGCTTCTAAAGGCGAAATTTCTTTCTTCTCAAGGTAATCCCAAACATCTTCCGACACATCGATTTCTTGTTGATGAGAAACTGCATGGATAAATTGACGCTGAAGGTAGCTATTCCATTCATTTAATTTTTTATTTTTCTGACTCTGTTCAAGCCCTGGGTTATCAAACTTAGAATTTCTTAGCCCTAAACCTTTGCATTCATCCGCTAAATCTTCGATTGAAACGAGTTGCTTGGTTCCATATTTTTCTAAAAAGTCTAGATGGATTTTATCTAAATAGTTACTTTCTTTTTGGCAAGAGAACAAGCGCCACATGATTTCAACTGCTTCGGCTAGTTCATAAGCGATAGCTTTATTCAAGACATTCTGCGAAATATTGGCAGCATCGACTTGAATCGAATAGGTGGATGTTTTGATTGCTTGAGCTTGCTCATGGAGTTGTTCTAAAAGCTCCCCATTTGCTCCGGGCTTTCCTTGGTTGTATTGTCGTATCAAGCTTTGGATTTCTACTAAGGCAGGCAGCCCACTATAAATATCCCGGTGCTTTTCAAGATGTTCCAAGAATCTCCCAAATGGATCGGAACTCAATAAAGAAGGAGACAGCTCGCTAATCAAAAATTTCTGGGAAAATAAACTCCACACTAAGTTTTTGATTTTGTCTGAATCCAAATGAGGAAAATTCTGAATGGTTTCTTCTTCTAAATGGGTATACATGATGGGAGTTTTGCTTCCGTTTGTGATAAAATCGGTGAGGATAGAACGACGAACAGAGACAGATTTATGTCCAGAGAGGTCAGATGTTTTGTAATCCAAAACCAAGCGATTTCCGAAGCAATGGCAAAGGGGATTGAGCACAATGTGACAGCGCTGAATGAGCTTGCGATTTTGTTCCGCCTCTTCAATTACAGAGTTAAGCCAAGCCATGTCTGGGCGGGCTCTTTTTTTTATTAGATCGATTTCATTCACAGACAGATTTGTATGTTCTCCTAGCTCTCCTTTACCTACACAGGCAAATAATCCAAATGGAGTGGCTCTAGTCGACATGCGGAGCAAGTATCTTAAGAGGCTCATCAAAGCTTGCTCTTTTTTTCTTTCTGAATTACTCGTAGAGTGTTTGTCTAGCGCTTTGATGAGATTAGGGCTGGCAATAGAGATAGCTTCTATGATGAGAGGATTTTCTAAATAGGACAAAAGGATTTTATCCAAATTTTGTTTTGAAGAAAGTTGGAAAAAATTTTCAAATGGCAGTAGCGGCGTTCTGATCATAAAGCTGCCGGAAGGAACGAAAAGATTTTCAGTGAGCATATGTATCTGAACCCTGTTGTGAAACATTAAAGATATAGCTTAAAGTTTGTTCGATAGAGGGAATCACACAGTTTTTTTTTATTTCTCCAGAAGCTTGTTCATAGGCCAATTGTTCATTCAAGGGACATACAAAATGGCCATCGTTTGACAACAGCTGAAGATTTCTTTGAACGCTTTTTTGATTCCAAATTGCTGAATTCATATTTGGAAAAAAAAGAATGGGTTTTACATAACTGAGGATAGTCAGCATTAATAAGTTATCAGCTGCTCCCTGGGCGGCTTTACTCAAAGTGTTGGCGGTAGTAGGGAGGACAATAAAGATATCTGACCAACGTGCCAACTCTACATGACTGGCAGGAGCTTCTGGTGCATAGACCTGGCATATCTGTCCGAGTGAAAAAGGAGTGATGAATTGGCTCGCAGCGGTAGTCATGATCACCCTTACCTCTTTAAAATATTGCTTAAATGTCACGAGATATGTAGGCAAACCCAAGACCGCTAATGACCCCGTGACACCAATTAATAAATTGGATTGTTTGAGTTTTGAGAGATCTAGTTCTGTCATGAGGCTCCTCCATGCATTAAAAAGGGGGTGTCCCACACCGCATTTTTTCGACTTATTCCTAACAACCCTAAGCCTATTCCAGCTGCACCCTCTAGCAGTCCGGCTTTGTTGACACCCATATAATTAAGTTTCATCGCTCCTTTTTGAAACGTTAAGGGTTCAAGATCTTGAAAACCAAAAGGGAATGAAGCATTAAATTTGCTTATCAGTTTTTGTTTTAAATTTTCAGTATGATCATACAAATAAAGGTCGTCAGTATCTTGAGCCATGCGAAACGTGATGGCTAAAAGGCCCACAGTTCCATGACAAAAGGTGGGGCTTACTAGCCCCCATTCTTCTTCTGAGCGTTGAAAAATCGTTCTAAAGGCATGGCTGGCGAAATTTTTTAGCAAATTATCTTTTAAGGCATCTCCTGCAAGATACAAGCTGCGTGCTACTCCCGGAGTGCCGTAACACCAAGCATCCCTGTGTATCGATGCAGAGCTAGAAAGATTCCGCGTTTCTTCTTCAAAAGAGACCCTATCACACCATCTTGGAGAGTTTTTTTCTCCGCAATTTTTGCTGACTAACCAATTGGTTATCTGCTGTATCGTTTCAAGCTGGTGATCCAAGCAAATTCCATGTGCATAAGCGATAGATAAGAAAGATAAAATTCCTGGAACTCCATGTGCTAAACCCAAGTTAAAATTGCCTTTGGGGAATTGTTGAATATCTTGGTCTGTAAATTGAAAATGGTTTGGCACATACCATCCATGTACTTTGTAGCCCTCGATGCGAATTGGACGGCAGCGTTCGATAAGCGTTTGAGTTATAGAAATGAGTGTTTCATAGAAAAGTGGATTATGCAGATCTTGCAGCATGTAGGCGCCAATTCCCACTATTCCCTGAATCAAATCATAAAGTTGAACTCCTGAAGGAACTTTTTTTTGCACATCATCTTTCATGGGAAGCAAATAATAATTCTTCACAGCTTCGACTAGATCTTCATTTAAAGTTTGAAGGAGTTTTTGATATCGTGTCTTACTTTTTGAAGCTTGTAGAAGTGACCAACAGATTCCTGACAGACCTCCAAAAAGAGAATAATCGTGGATTCCATCCGATTCGATAGAGGCAACGATTTGGAGGACATATTCATGCGCTGCAAGGTCCCATTTTTGATCAGGATAATATTTATCTAAATGCGCATAAAAGCTTACTAGTGCAGGAAAACCATGTGAAAGTGATTGATCTGCCCATGGAAGTTGATCAAGAGCGGGATTTTTGTTCGTGCTTTCTAAAACAGTGGCTTTAACTTTTAAGGGATTTTGCATTTTATGCGCTAAATCAAGAATAATAGCTTCTTCGCTTAAAGTCTGAATTTGCGAACCTGTTGTCATCTATGGCCTCTTAGTGGGAAATAATTTTATTAACCAAACTTATCGCAAAATACGTTTATTTAAGTTTAGGGTAAAAAATACCCTAACGTTTACCAAGAAAATTAAACTCCAAGGTGGAGAAGGCCTTAGAGTTTAATCTTATGGTTAGAAAGTGAGCTTAGTGATCTTCAACTTGGGCCCCAAATTAATCATCCTTAGTTTCATTGCTAACTTTGGATACAAATTTGTCGTCAATCACTCTGATGAAATTATTGTCGGCTTCACACTTCTCAAGTGTCTTGGTGAGCGGGATGCCGTAAAAGTAGCTATAAAATAGAAATTCACTCATTAATGTCTCGGAATTTTCTCCCTGGACGTATCTGTTAAATCTGCTAAATTGTTCATCGCTACTAAAGTCCTCAAGTTTTATTTTTTCTTCTTTAAGATGTTCTAAGAATGAACGGTTAATTTCTTGAGATAAATTAATGATCGTATTTTTGACTTCTTCTGCATGACTGGACAAATATTCATGATTTTTTCTGGCAAGTTCCCGGTCTGCGGATTTTTCTTTTAGTTCACTAATTTCTTTTTGAACTTCAAACATCTTTTGGCTTATCATATGGGATTGAAAGGGACTATTATTAAGTAAATTGTTTCTTAATTCATTTCCAAAATTGTTTAATTTAGTCTTCTTTTTGTCTAATTCCTCTTCACTTTCTGATTGCAAATTTTGATCCTCAGCTTTTGTTAAAACCCTGTGAAGCAATAGCCTTGATTCGTCCATCGCACCTTTTGAATGTGTGTAAATGGAGTCGACAGCAGATTTAGTGAGCTGAAAGAGCGGGGCTATTTCTTTTGATTCATTTCTTATGACTGCGGACATTTGTTCTTTATCCAAAATTCCTAAATCAACCTTTGACATGCGCCTTGCCAGGGCCCCATCAGTGTCATTTGCACAAAGTTCTTTATACCCTGTTGGAGTGGTAGCAAAAATCACATAGCGCATACTTTCTTTAGAGTTATCTAAGGCAGATTTTAAGAGGTTCATGGCGCGATTAGAGGCAAATGCATGAGCTTCATCAAAGGCTAAAATGACATTTTTACGATAAACAGCTGCAGTTTTTATGACTCTTTGCAATACATCCGTGTTATCTCCTTCCACTAATGAAAAGGAGGATCCGCCGAAGACGACAGTGTTTTCATCAAAACCTTTTAACTGGATCAAAGAAATTCTGCGGCCTAGCTCCATAAAAAAGGCTGTTTTTCCAGAACCTGGCTTTCCGACTAGAATCGGGTGCTTTTTCTTGTTCCAAATATTTAAAATTTTATTAAAAAGAGCGTCGCGTCCAATCAGTCGTTGAGATAAGTTGTGGGGTTCATTTTTTGAATAAAGAACTAAAGGCGGCAATGAGTGAGGAGAAGATAGATACCAATTAAAATATATTTTGCGTGAGACTGAACCGATAGTTGGCGCTAAGAGCAAAGCGGGGATAGCTGCTGGGAACACCACGGCAGCAGCAGGAATTAGAACCTGCA
>Ga0105044_10003062_pt1 | contig 22885 bp, 20 predicted proteins | sample MAT01_FD_78092 | JGI IMG/M metagenome (GOLD analysis project Ga0105044, IMG submission 78092) | Freshwater microbial communities from Lake Fryxell liftoff mats and glacier meltwater in Antarctica - MAT-01 | ecosystem: Environmental > Aquatic > Freshwater > Ice > Liftoff microbial mat | place...
AAAGGCCCGCTCAATACTCTGCGTTGCGCCGGTTCTGGTCGCCGAGGACGGCGCCGCCGAGGCCGCCGGTGATCGCGCCGATGACGGCGCCCTTGCCCATGTCGCCGGTGAGGCTGCCGATGCCCAGGCCGGCCAGAGCGCCCAGGGCCGCGCCCGAGGCGCCGCCCTGCAGGCCGTTCTCGCAGCCGGAGAGGCTTAGAAGCGTCGCGCCGGCCAGCGCGGCGGACCCGATCCGGCGGAGGGTGCGGCCGCGGCTCAGGGTGCGGACGCTGGTGAGGTTCGACTGACGGGCCATGGACGGTCTCCTTCGCTTGGGTGCGGGGCGGCCCTTTTCGGACCTGCTGCCGCACTGGTTAGTGGTTCCTCTACTTAGACGCTCCGACTCACCCGCCAGTTCCACGATCTTTGGCTCCGATCGAGCCGGGTTCTCAAGGTCAGAAGGGTATGTACCTAGTTCCAACTCAAGCCCTTGGGCCAGTCTTGCGGCCGCTGGGCCTCGGCGCGGCGGATCAGCGATGCCAGGTGGTCCAGTTCTCCCAGGATGATCTCTGCCCGGCGTTCGACGTGGGGCTCGGCCAGAAGGGCGTATCGGAGGTCCGGCTCGCTGATCAGTGTGAAGCTGACCAGTTCCAGCAGGGCCGAGACGGGGATGTCGTCGTTGTTGACGTATTCAAGGATGGGCTCGGCCGCGGTCATCTGCGTGAGGGGGCCCTCGCTCAGGAGCGATCCGATCCGCTCTCTGACCAGCCGCAGGTGCTCGGGGTCGGGGGCGTCGAGAGTCTCGTCCTCGTCATCATCGTCCTCCGCGTCCGCGGCGAAGGCCGCCTCGGGCGGGGGGTACGCGGCCTCGGCCTCGTCGCTCCCCTCGTCGTCATCGTCGTCGATAGGGGTCTGGATGACGGTGTTGGAGGCGTCGAGGCCCACGGGCTCGAGCATGGCCACGCGATAGAGCCGCTCGCCGTCGGGGGCCATTTCCTCGATGATCCGGGCCCGGCAGACGCCCTGCAGCAGCAGGTTGTACCGCCCGTCGAAGAGCTTCTCGTGCTGGACGATCTGCCCCACGCACACCGCCGGGCGGAGGGCCGGGCGACCGTGGTAGTCGTCCTTCCACTCCTCCCCCTCGAAGACGGCCATGGCGATCTGCCCCGCGCCGTCGAGGGCCTGGTCCACCATCTGGCGATAGCGCGGCTCAAAGACGTGCAGCGGCAAAACCTGCTGCGGCAGCAGGGTCACGGCGTCCAGCGGAAAGATGGGGATCGGCCGGCCGAAGTTGACCTGGATTGAAGTTTCTTCCGACACGGCAACCGAATGGTAGGGGACCGGGAACACCCCCGCGTTCATGTCCCGACGCCGTCGGCCGACTCCCGAGAGATCACCCCGCCAAGGGCCTCTCCGTCAGAAGCTGAACTCGTCGTCGATGATCGACCGACGCCTGCCCAACGCCGAGGGAGGAATCGCCGCGGCCTCGCGGCAGGCCCGCTCGAGCGCCTGGATCAGTTTCTCGTGATCCGGCACGGCATCGAGCAGCTCCAGGAGATCCTCGACCCGGTGATCCGCAGCCCACTCCGGGCGGACCTTCGAGATGGCCGCGTCGCCGAGGAGTTCCTGGGTTCGCAGGAACCACTCAACCGGCGGAGGCGTCGTCCGTCCGCCGCCGGCCGTCTCCGGGGGAGGCATCACTTGGACGCGGACCGAGACCGGCTGGCGCATCCCCTGCCCGACCCCGACGATGGGCCACCTGCCCGACTGGGCCGTGGGCTCGCGGACCAGGACCAGCACCGGTACCCGCCGCCGCTCCGCGAAGTCGCGGACGACGCGGCCCTCGATGCCGATGAGCGGGGGCTCGAGCAGATAGCAGCCGGCCCCGAGCGCCTCGCCGCGGCTGGGGAGTGTGCGGATGAGGAACGTTTGCCCGGAGTCGATGGCCTCGTGCCGGCGCTGGCGGCGGGCCTCCTGGATGGGGAGGCAGATGCGGGCCATGCGCTCGAAGTCGCCGGCGTGGCGGGCCTTCTCGAGGGCCCGGAGCGCGATCGTCTCGGCCTCGAAGTAGTCCGCCGCGACCAGCGCGCCGCTCGCCCGTTCCATCAGGTCGTCGATCGCCCGTGCGTTCTGCGCGAGGGGCCTCACCGGGCACCATCACCCGCGGCCGCCGGCCCCGACTTGGGCAGCGTCTGCACGTGCTCGGCCAAGGCCCGAAGCAGGGCCTGCCAGACCCGGACGTCCCCGTCGAGGTCGTAGCCGATCGCATCGGAAAGAGCCGACCAATCCTGCCCCGACAGGGCCGATTTGACCGCGCCGAGATGGGTGAGGAGGGCGGTGGTCGCGGGCCCAAACCCCGCGGCGGGGTCGATGCCGCGAAGGTCAACGTGGTCGAGATCGAGGCTTAGGACCGCCGCGCTGCGGTCGATGACGTCGCGGACGGCCTGCCAGGTCAGGAGGATCGCCTGCAGGGATTCGAGGGCCGGGCCCAGCTGCCCGGACTGAACTAGCTCGGAGGCCCGGCCTTGGTCCTTTTGGACGCCGTCGAGCGCGTCGACGGCGTCAAGGAGCGTCACCCGAACGAGGGAGCGCGGGTCGGCCGAGGCGAGCTTGAGCTCGACGATGGTCCCGGGCGTGTCCGAGGGGTTGGCGAGTTGCTCGTCGGAGAGCGTGACGCCGTCGGCGGTGGCCTCGATGATGATGCGGCCCTGGGACTGGGCGTGTGCGACGGCGGCGCGGAGAGCCTCCGCGATCGTCGGGCGCGCAACGGCAACCGGCTTCCCATCGAGCAGCACCTGCATCGCCCCCAGTGTGGCGCACGACCGGGCGATCGGCCACAAAGCCGAGGGCCGGCGAGAAAGTCCTTCTCGCGCGAAGCTAGGAAAGCGGGGCGGTCTCGGAGAGCGTCGCCGGCGCTCCGGTCGATTCGGCGCGGGCGCTGCGCGTCCGCGCCGTCTTGGTCTCGTGCAGGAGCCACAGATTGCGGGCGTAGACCACGAGGCCGGTGGACTGACCGATAACGCCCACGACATCGTGACGCCAGACGAAGTAGGCCGCGAGCATGGCCCCGCCGAAGAAACTCATGTACCAGAAGACGGGGGGCACCACGGACTTGTGGCTGCGTTCGGAGGCCATCCACTGGACGATCATGCGGCCGGTGAAGAGGAGCTGGCCGCCGAGGCCCAGGGCTACCCACAGGAGCCGGCCAGCGGTGCTGACGTTGAAGAGCTGGAGGAGCCAGCCGCGGGAGGTCTCACCCCCCGTGTAGGTGAAGCGTTGGAAGTCGGCCTCGGACATCCAAGTGGCGCGGTCGGGGCCGCGGTTGAGGATTCGATAGCGGAAACCGGTGCCACTCCCCTCGACAGGTGCCTGCTCCACCCGGAGTTTTTCCTCGCCGACGATGATCTCCATGGCTCGCGAGGCTGGAGAGGCGACAGGAACCGAGGGTCCGAGGGTTCCAACGGCCATCCATATGGAGAGGCCGAGGACCACGAGCATGGCGATGACGGGCCCCTTCTTCACGGGGCGATCCCGTTCTCCACCTGAGCGGGGGGGGAGACCTCGAGGCACTCGACGCAGCGGCGGCGGCCGCGCATGTAGCGGACGGCGAGGAGGTCGACCAGGCCGGGGAGGGCGCGGGGGAGGATGCCCATGCCGTACTTGGTCTCGCCGGCAACACGGGGGCGGTGGCGGACGCGCATCTCTTCAACGGCATAGCCGAGGTGGCGGGCGGTGACGGGGATGAAGCGGTGCATGCCGCGGAACTCGAGGGGGAGGCCCAGGGCGACCTCACGGCGCATGACGCGGAGGGAGCAGCCGGTGTCGCGGATGGTGTCGCCCAGGAGCCAGAGGCGGACCTTGCGGCCGACGACGGAGCCGACGCGGCGGACCAGGTGGTCTTTGCGGGCGTGCGAGCGGTCCCCTTGGACGAGGCCGGCGCCGGTGGCGCGGAGGCGCTCGACCATGGCGGGGATCTCGGCCGGGTCGTTCTGGAGGTCGGCGTCGAGCACGGCGATCAGCGATCCGCGGCTGGCCCTGAAGCCGGCGTGAAAGGCGGCGGACTGGCCGTTGCCGCGGCCGGGGGGCGTGCGTTGCATGGCGACGCAGCGGAGCCAGGGACGGGTGGCCATGAGGGCGAGGACGCGGGCGCGGGTGGTGTCGGTGGAGCCGTCGTCGACGATGACGGCCTCGAAGGAGAGGTCGGCAGGGGCGAGGGCGGCCTCGATCTCGCGGACGAGGGGCTCGATGTTGGCCTCCTCGTTGTGCGCGGGGGCGACGACGGAGAGGTCCAGGAGGCGGTCGGGGGTGGGGGCGGGCGCGGGAGCGGAGGGCACGGGGAGAGGATAGGGAATGGGGGCGCTGGGTGCGTGCACGAGCCCCCGGGCGTGAGCGGGTGGGACTTGGGAAACTCCCCGCGTCCCGCTCGCTCACGCTCGGGGGTCGGTTCGGGGCGATACGATTCCCCCGCATGCATCTCAAGCACTCTGATCGGCCGCACGGACCGGATGTCGTGCCGGTGAAGTTCGTGATGGAGGACCCCCACGGGCTGACCGGGAGCGATGAACCGGAGCGGACGCTGATGGGTGGGGTGGGGGAGAGCCTGCTCGAACTGGCGATGGAGCACGGGATCAACATCGAGCACGCGTGCGGCGGGGTGTGCGCGTGCTCGACCTGCCATGTGTACGTGGAAGAGGGGATGAAGGCCTTGGCGGAATCGACGGAGGCGGAGGAGGACCGCGTCGAGGAGGCGCCGGGGCTGCAGCGGAACAGCCGGTTGAGCTGCCAGTGCGTGATCGAGAAAGAGGGTGTGGCGATCACGGTGCGGGTGCCGTCCTGGAACAGGAACGCGGTGAAGGAAGTGCCGCACTAGGGAAGTCACGAAGCGGGGGGTGACGAGGGTGGGGATCGGGAAGACATTCGGGTGGTTGGAGGTTGAGTTGATCGGCGAGATGATCGCCGAGCGACATCCGGGGGTCGACCCGATGCGGACGGGGTTCGTGGAGTTGAAGCGGATGGTGGCGGGGTTGCCGGGGTTCGCGGAGGAGCCGGGGCACCCGGTGAACGAGAAGATCCTGGAGCACATCCAGAAGCACTGGATCGAGGAGCGGCGCGACCTGGCGGAGGACGCCGCGGGGGGCGCGGGCGATGGCGACGAGGACGACTGATCACGACTGATCACGACTGATCACGACGGGTGACGATGCCGCAGCCGCGCAAGCTTCATGACGAGTACTTCAAGCGGGCCAAGGCCGAGGGGTACGCGGCGCGGTCGGCGTACAAGCTGCTGGAGATCCACGAGAAGCGGCGGCGACTGCTGTGGAAGGGCGCGCGGGTGCTCGACTTGGGGTGCGCGCCGGGGTCGTGGCTGCAGGTGGCCGAGAAGAAGGTGGGGCCGGAGGGGCGCGTCGTGGGCGTCGACTTGCAGACGGTCGACATCCCGCTGGGGCCGACGGTGACGACGGTGGTGGGGGACGTCTTCGGGCTCGAGGGGAAGACGTACCTCGAGCTGGGGGGCGGGCGGTTCGACGTCGTGCTGAGCGACATGGCCCCCAACACGACGGGGCACGGCGACGACTTCATGTCGGTGCGCCTGTGCCGAAGGGTCCTTGAGCTGCTGCCGGTGGTGATCGCGCCCGGGGGCTGGTGCGTGATGAAGGTGCTCGAGGGGGAGGAGTTCCCCAAGCTGCTGCGGCAGACGGCGGCCCTGTTCAAGGAGACGGGCGCGACCAAGCCCGCGGCGAGTCGCGACGTCTCGCGGGAGATGTTCATCGTGGCGCGGGGATACCGCGGGCCGCGACTCGACGAGCCGCAGCCGACGCGGGCGCCGATGGGGCGGATGCCGACGCCGCGGGAGGGGTGGAAGTCCTGAAGAGCCTCCGGCGCGAGCGGCTCCCCTGGCTCGCGCCGGCCGCTGGCGACGGACCGGTCAGCCCCGGGGTGGCAGGACCTTGCTCAGGATGGCACTGCGGTAGTTGGTGTACGGCCACTGCCAGGTCTCGACGAGGTGGTAGTCGCGGCGGATGTAGAACCGCATGAGGTCCGAATCTGGCTCGGCCATGCTCAGGGCCATTTCGGTGGCCCCGGTCTCGACGGCCCGCTCCTCGACGCGGTCGAGGAGCATGAGGCCGATGCCCAGACCCTGCAGGTCGGGATCGACGGCGAACTGGGAGAAGCTGGCGACGCCCACCCGGCTGAAACATGGGGGCCCTTGGGCCTCCTCGACCTCGTGGAAGAGGATGGCGCCGACGAGCTTCTGGCGGGATTGGCTGTCGGGGAGGGAGATGTGGTGGACGGCGACGTAGCACTCGCCGCTGAAGACGCGCTTGAGCGTGGTCCGTTCGTCCTGCCGCCCGGCGAGGGGCTGCAGGCCCATCTCGACCTGCTTGGCGTAGGCACGGTGGAGCAGGCCCGTCAGCTCGGCGATCGAGTCGGTCGGGGACAGGCGGCGGACGGTGATGATGGGCGCAAAGACGGGCGGCGCCCCGGCGACCGGCACGGCGATGGTCGGGGACGGTCGCGCGGGGCGTGAGGGGCGCTGGGGGCGTGGGGGTTCGCCGCCGGAGGGGGTTTCGGGGGCCGCGGCCATGAACCCCGACTGTAGACTTGCCTCCGCATGAGCACCGATGCATCCACGCCGCCGATGTCAGACGCCGAGCCGACCGGCCCCGCGCCGGGCATGCCGGCGCGGAGGTCGGGCGCGACGCGGGTGCGGGTGCGGTACTGCGAGTGCGACCCGATGAACGTCGCGCACCACGCGTCATACGTGGCGTGGCTGGAGATCGGGCGCACCGAGCTGCTGCGAGAGTCGGGCGTCACGTACGCCGCGTTGGAGCGGGCGGGGGTGCTGCTGGTGATCGTGCGGCTCGACGTGCGGTACCGGCGGCCGATCCGCTACGACGACGTGGTGGAGGTGAGGACGGCGTGGACCGGGGGCGGGCGGGTCAAGATCGAGCACGCGTACGAGGTGGTCGTCGTCGAGCGCGAGGGCGTCGCGTGCGTCGAGCCCGCGGCGGTGGCGACGACGACGCTGGCGTGCGTGGATCGCCCGGGGCGGCCCCGGGCGCTGCCGGCGTGGCTGGTTCACGGCGGGTGATCCGCCCCGGGCGTCAGCCCTCGCAGGGCAGGCCGCCCAGGACCCGGAAGAAGGCCTCGATGTCGGCGTCGGTGCCCTCGTCCCCGTCGCCGTCGAAGTCGGTGCCGTCGCAGGTTCCGGTGGGGCAGCCGGTGCCGCCGATCACCGAGAAGAAGGCCTCGATGTCGGCGTCAGTCCCGGCATCGCCGTCGCCGTCGAAGTCGGTGCCGCCGCAGGGACTCGGGGACGGGCCAAACTCGACGGTGAGCTGGGGAAGGAGCCAAGGCGCGCCGGCCTCCACTGCGTAGAAGGAATAGTGGTTGAGATTGGGGAGGCCCGCGGCGTCGGCGTTCAGCCGGAGGAAGACGGAGTTCCCGGCCACGGCGCCCGCGTCGTACTGCGCGTTCAGGTACGCCGCGAGGGCGGGATCCGCCGTCGAGTACGTGCCCGAGCCGCCGGGCGGGGTCGAGAAGTCGTTGACGATGAGCGTGGAATTGGTGTCGTCGGAGGGGCCCGAGTACCAGTCGGTGGCCAGGACAGACGACGAGGTCCGGTAGGCAAGGGCGGTCAGGTCGACGTTGAACTCGGGGCCGTTGAACGACGGACTGCTCGTCCGGATCGTGCGGAAGCCCGCGGCCACGACGATCTCGCCGGCTGGGCGTCCCGGAAGAACGAAGGGGTACACCGCCGAGCGGTCGATCCCGCCGTTGTTCCCGACGTCGAGATAGCCGTTGCCCTGCTGGATGACGGCGGAGAAGTTCGCCGCGGCGGAGTAAGCGGCCTCCGCGTCGGTGGCCTGCGAGGTGAGCACGATGGGAGCCGCGCCGGCGGAGGCCGCGAGGATGATGGTCGCCGCGGCCAACGCGACGACAGGGAACGCGATCTTCATGACTTCCCCTGTCGCGGATCACCGAACGGAACGAGGTACCCGCCGCAGGTAGAGGGTAGGAAGTCGAGCGGCGCCGGGCTCAGGAGAGTTGCTCGATGGCCCCATCGACGTTCCGTACGCCCACCAGCTCGACGCCCATGCGCTTGAGGTCGCGGGGCACGTCCTGCTGGCGCGGCACGATGAGCCGCTGGTACCCCAGGCGCGCCGCCTCCCGCACCCGCATTTCCAACTGCGGGACCGCCCGCACCTCGCCGCCCAGGCCGACCTCGCCCAGCACCGCCGTGCCGGAGGGGAGGGCCCGCCGGTGGTGGGCGCCGGCGATGGCGAGCAGGAGCGCGAGGTCGGCCGCGGGCTCGACGACGCGGATCCCGCCGACGCTGCTGGCGAAGACGTCGCGGTCGGCGAGGCGGAGGCCCGCGTGCTGCTCGAGGACGGCGATGAGCATGGCGAGGCGGCTGGGATCCAAGCCCGAGCTCTTGCGCTTGGCCGCGCCGAGAAAGCCGGTGGCGGTGAGGGCCTGCACCTCGACGAGGAGGCAGCGGGTGCCCGTGAGGACGGGGCAGACGACCGAGCCCGGGCGCGAGGGGGCCCCCACGACGGCGGGCACGCCCGCCCCCTCGGGCACCTCGCGCAGCCCGCGCCCGGTCATCTCGAAGAGGCCCAGCTCGAGGGTCGTGCCGAAGCGGTTCTTCGTGGCCCGCACGATGCGGTGGCTGTGGTGCCGGTCGCCCTCGAAGGAGAGGACGGCGTCGACCAGGTGCTCGAGCAGGCGGGGGCCGGCGAGGGTCCCCTCCTTGGTGACGTGACCCACCAGCACCACGGCGATCCCCGACGCCTTGGCGAGATAGACCAATTCCGCGCAGCAGCGGCGGAGCTGGGTCACGCTCCCCGGGCCCGCGGGCACATCCGCCTTGTAGACCATCTGGACCGAGTCGATCACCAGCACCGCCGGCAGAACCCGCCGCGCCTGCTCGACGATCCGGGCGAGGTTGGTGTCAGACAGGATGAAGAGGTCGTCGTCGCCGGGCTCCTTCGCGGCAGGCCCGTCCGCGTCGGGCGCGGCCAGGCGCTTCGCCCGCAGGCCCACCTGCTGCGCCGACTCCTCGCTCGAGACGTACAGCACCCGCCGCCCCGCCCGGGCCCACGCGTACGCCGCCTGCAACAGGAGCGTCGACTTGCCGATCCCCGGCTCGCCCCCGATCAGCACCGCCGACCCCGGCACCAGCCCGCCACCAAGCACGCGGTCGAGCTCGTTGATCCCCGACCGCAGCCGCGTCATCGGCGGGGCGTCGCCGTCGACCTCCGCGATCGGCTTGGCCTGCGGCGAGCCCCCCGGCGCGCTCACGATCGCCAGCGTCCCGCCCCCGGCCGCGGTCAGTTCGCCCCACGCCGCGACCAGCCCCTTGTGCGGGTCTTTCCCTGCGGCGGGGTCGACCGCCTGCTCCTCGAGGCTGTCCCATGTGCCGCAATCCGGGCACTTGCCGAGCCACCGGCTCTGCACCGCGCCGCACTGACGACAGAGATACACCCGCCGAGCCTTCGCCATTCCGGTAGTATACGGAGTCTGATCGGGTGAGATCGCCCGCGATCGCGTATGATCAGACTTTCGCCGCCTCGCCTCCGTACAGAACCGCACGAATGCCCGACCCCACCTCCACCCCTCCGCCGGCCCCCGACCGAGGGGGGCGTCGCGGACGTTCCCGTCCGCGACGCCGACGCGGGACGGTGGTGGTGGGCGTCGTCGTGGCGGCGATCGGGCTGCTCTATCTCCTGGCGACCCGTTCGTTCCTGACGCGGGCGGTGGTCATGGGCCAGATCGGCTCGCTGCTCGGGGGCGAGGCGGATGCCGAGTCGGTGGTGGTGGATCTCGACGGCCACGTCACGATCCGCCGCGCGACCCTCCGGGCGCCCGGCGTCGAGGGGACGGGGGGCGTGGTCTTCAGCATCGCTCGCTTGCGGGCGGACTTCGAGATCGGGAGCGTGCTGCGGGGCGATCCCGTCGTCCACAGCATCGAGCTCGACAACCCGGTAGCGCGGATCAGCCAGTCGATCGACGACGGATCGGTCAATCTCGCCGCGCTCCATCCGAAGAAGCTCCGCCCCGGCGGGGGCGTCAAGGTCGTCCCTCGCGTCCTGGTCCGTGACGGCGTGATCGAGCTCGGCGAGCACGTCACCAGGCCCGAGCAGCACGGCGCGGGGACGCCCGCGTACACGTCCCTCAAGCGCATCGCCGTCTCCGGTGAGGTCCAGCAGTCCCCGGACGCCTCGGGGGCCTCGATGGTGAGTTTCCGTCAGATCGAGGAGGTCGGCGTCCCGTCGGCCCTTCCGGGGGGGCTCAACGTCCGCGGCCGCGTCGCGCCCGACGCCGTCGCGCTCGAGCTCGAGGGGATGTCGCTGAGCGGGTGGACGCCCGAATCCGCTCCGACCGCCAGCCGCGATCTCTTCCGTCGCAGCGCCCTGGAAGGAGAGATCTCGAAGGCGACGATCACGTACACCTACGCCGGCGGGTGGGAGGCCCGCATCCTCTTGAACGGCGTGGCCATGAACCTCCCCCTCAAGGCCCGCCCCGCGCAGGGGTTGGCGGGGGAGCCCATCCCCCTCCCCGAGGGCGACCGCGAACGCCTGCTCCGCATGGACGGCGTGAGCGGCGAGATCGTCTACACCGACAAGGGCGTCGGGGGCACGCTGACGGGGATGATCGAGGAGCTGCCCTACGAGGTGACCTTTCGGGTCGACGGCACCTCCGCCGACGCTCCCTTCACCTGCACCCTGATCAGCCGGGCCTTCGAGCTCAAGCGCGATCCGCAGCTCCTGCGATTCGCTCCCGGCGTCGCCCGCCGCCGCCTCCACCAGTTCTCGGATCCGACGGGCATCGTCGACGCCACCGTCACCGTCAGGCGCGGCCCCCCTGTCGATGGCCACGCCGCGGAGGTCGAGGTCGACGGGTTGCTGACGCTCCGCGACGTCACCGCCGCGTTCGAGCGTTTCCCGTACCGCTTCGAGAAGCTGACGGGCGGGCTGGCCTTCACCGACGACAGGATCGAGCTGCGCGAAATCCGGGGCGTCTCGAGCGCTGGGGCGAAGGTGGTCGCCAACGGGGTCATCTCTCCCCTCACCGAAGCCGCGGCGGTCGACCTCGACATCGTCGTGACCGACCTGCCCATCGACACTCAACTCGCCGTCGCCATGCGGGGCCGCAAGCGGCTCGTTGACGCCATCTTCAGCCGCGAGAAGGAGGCGGCGCTGCGCGATGCCGGCCTGATCGCCTCGCCGGCAGACTCGGCCCGCTGGCGCGCCGACCTCGACGCGCTCGAGGCCGCCGGGAACGGTGCCTCCGGCGACGCGACCGCCCTCCGCGATCGCCTCGCCCGCCCCGTCTTCGAGGTGGGAGGCACCGCCAAGGTCCGCGTCCAGGTCACCCGCGCCCACTCGACGACGTCGACCTGGTCCGACGTCGTCACCATCGAGCTGCCCACCGCCGGCATCCTCACCGACAAGTTCCCCTACCCGCTGCTCGCCACGGGCGTCACCATCGTCAAGACCGACGACGCCGCGGTCGTCACGGGCGGCACGTACCGCGGCCTCGCGGGCGGCGAGGCCCGCATCGCCGCCCGCGTCGACCTCGCGCGCGCCGACGACCCGGACCTCGCCTTCCTCCCCGACGTCGAGGTCGCGGCGACCGGCCTCCCGGTCGACCGGCTGCTCATCGCCGCCCTCCCGACGATCGAGGGCTTGTCGGGGGACCGCTCACTTCGGGCGATGCTCACCCGCCTTGGCCTCGACGGCGTCGTCGACGCGGACGTCCGTATCGGCCTGCTGCCCGGCGACCGCCCCGGCTACAGCGTGAAGGTCGATGCCGCGGGGCTTCGTGCCATGCCCGCCGCCCCCGACGGCCCACCCCGTCTCTCGCTCGTCGATATCCGGGGACACCTCGACGTCGACCAGGACGGGATGACCCTCGACCTCTCCTCCGGACTCCGCCCCATCGCCGAGCCCATGGAGGCCGTCGGGGTTCCGGTTGCCTCCGCGGCGACCGCCACCGCCACAATTCGCTTCGGCGGTCCGGGGCCGGAGTCGTCCTCGACCTCCTCCATGGACATCCGCGCTGTGGCGACCGGCCTCGACCTCGCGACGCCCGTCGAGGACCTGGTCCGCGTCTTCAGCCCCGACGCCGCGCCCCCGCTGGACACGCTGCGCGCCGCCCACGCCCCGGCCGGCCACGCCGACGTCGTCGCCATCCTGACCCGCGCGGGCGATGCGCCGGTCGAGACGACGATCGAGTTCGCCGACGCGGCCGGCGCCGAGGCCACTTTCCTGGGCGGCCGTCTCGGCCTGACCGACACCGACGGCACCATCACGGTCCGCGTTCCCGGCGCGGCATCGCCTGCCGACGCGGCGGCCCTTCCGCCCGCGTCGCCCGACGCCCTCGCGGAGGGCCCACGTCCATCGCGCGGCTCTGTCGAGACCCGCGGGTTCCAGGGTCTTCTCCGCTTCGATGGAGTCGATGCCGGGCGCCTCTCGGTCGAGGGTGTCATCGGCACCGACGGCCGCCCCACCGGCCCCGACGCCTCCCTTGCCATCGCGCTGCGCGATGGCCGGTTCGAATCGGGACTTGTCCGCGCCCTCCTCACCGCCCGCGCCCCCGCCGTCGCCGACTTCGCCCAGCCCGCCGACCTTCGGGGCTCGTTCGACTTCGACCTCGCGCTCCGGACCGGCGCCGGGAGCCGGCCGCCGGCGTGGGAGATGCGCGGCGTCCTCACGCCGGGCGATCTCGGCCTCCTCCTCGACGGCACGCCCATCACCCTCCGACGCACCGGAGGCACCGTCGAGTTCGACGGCACCGGCGGCCACCTCCGCGCCCTCACCCTCGCCGCCCCGCAATGGACCGTCTCCGCCGAGGGTTCGTGGGCCGGAGAGGAGGGCGGCGGCGTCACGTTCCAGACCGCTCTCGACCTCGACGCCGCGAGTCTCGCCCCCGACCTGCGCGCGGCCCTGCCCGCGCCGGTGCGCGACCTGCTGGCGACGATGAACCTCGACGTCGCCGGCCCGCTCCGCGCGGAGGGGGTCCAGGTCGCGCTGCGCACGCTTCCCGACCGCTCCATCGGCGCCGTGAAGGTGGGCGGGGGCGTCCGCGTCGAGGACGCCTCCTTCGAGGCGGGCCTCGGCTTCACGGGCGTCGCGGGCGTCGCCGACTTCGCATTCTCGCGTCCCGACCCCGCCGCCCCCGCCGCGTATGAGGTCAGCGCCCTGCTCGACCGCCTGACCGCCGGCGGCGTCCACATGACCGACGGCCGCGCCCGCGTCGTCTCGGGCGATTCGGGACAGATTCTCGTTCCCTATGCCGAGGCGGCCGTCCATGGCGGGCGGGCCACGGCGAGCGCGAGCCTGACCGCCCCGTCGGGCGAGGGCAACCCGCGCGGTTATGACGCCAACCTCGAGCTCGCCGACGTCCGCTTCGCCTCCCTCGTGGCCGACTTCGAGGCCGCCGCCCCCGCCAGCGCCGTCCGCGCCACCGTCGACGCCGCGCCCGGGGAGGCCGATCCCGCCCCCGACGGCTCGCGCGGCCTGCTCGACGGCCGGATCACCCTGAGCGGCGTCGCGGGCGACGAGACCTCCCGCCGCGGCCGCGGGCGGTTCACCATCGGCGGGGGCCGGATCGTCAACATCCCGCTGCTCGTCCCCCTGGTCCGGATCACCAACCTGCAGTTCCCGATGAGCGAGCGTCTCGACTACGCCCTGGCCGACTTCTATGTCGAAGGCCCCATCATCAACTTCGAGGAGATCAGCGTCTCAAGCCCCAGCGTCGCGCTCTACGGCTACGGCACCGCCTCGTGGCCCGCCACCGAGCTCGACCTCCGCTTCCGCTCCAAGAGCCGTCGACGCATCCCCCTGGTCACCAGCGTCGTCGAGAACGTCCGCGACGAGCTCGTGACCGCCATCGTCAGCGGCACCCTCCGCGACCCCGCCGTCAGCGTCTCGGCCTTCGGCGGCAGCCGCCGCTTCCTCGGCAGCCTCTTCGGCGCCGACCCCTCCGCCCAGGAACAACGCCTCCGCCAGATCGAGGACCGGGCGGAACGCACCCCGCCGCGCGAGCGGCCCGACACCGTCACCCCCTCCGGCGGTTGACCGCCCCGGCCCATCAGAGCCTCTGGCGCAAGCCAGAGGAGCCGGGGGTCGCACAGTCTGATTCCCGTCTTCTCCAGTCGCGCACTCCGTGCGCGACCGCGCCCGCACCACGCGGCCCCACAAGACGCCAGCCGGGCGGTGCGACCCCCCGCCCCTCCGGCCCGCGCCGGAGGCTCGGACCGAGCCGTCCTAAACTCCGCTCCCCCTTCCCCCGCCCGGACCGGAGCCCCGCCCATGCCCCTCGACGAGCTCGCCTCGGAACCCAAGAGCCCGACCCTCGCCGACGCCGCGGCCGAGGCGGCCGGCGGGCCCGTCAGCCCCGTCGCCCGCCGGGCCGACGACCCCGCCATCGCCGCCCAGCTCGACGCCTTGGTGGAGGAGTTCGGCGGCCGCCCGGGCACCTTCAACGCCAAGCTCGTCCGCGAGCTGATGCAGACGGCGCTCAAGCTGATCCCCGACGGCCGCGACACGGGCGAGATCAAGCTGATGACCAACGCCCTCAAGGAGATGCGCTACGCCTACCGCGTCTTCGGGCGGTACAAGGACCCGCACAAGGTCACCATCTTCGGCAGCGCCCGCACCCCCGAGAACCACCCCGACTACACCGCCTGCGTCGAGTTCGGCCGCCTCATGGCCGAGGCAGGCTGGATGAGCATCACCGGCGCCGGGCTGGGCATCATGCAGGCCGGGCACGTCGGACCGGGCCGCAAGAGCAGCTTCGGCGTCGCCATCCGCCTCCCTTTCGAGACCACCGCCAACCAAGTCATCGCCGGCGACGAGAAGCTCATCCAGTTCCGCTACTTCTTCACCCGCAAGCTCATGTTCCTCAGCCAGGCCGAGGCCATCGCCCTCTTCCCCGGCGGCTTTGGCACCCTCGACGAGGCCTACGAGGCCCTGACGCTCGTCCAGACCGGCAAGAGCACCCCGATGCCCATCGTCTGCGTCGAGGGGGCGGGCAACGACTACTGGAAGTCGTGGGACGCATGGGTGAAGGCGCAGCTCCTCAGCCGCGGCTGGATCAGCCCCGAGGACCCGGCCATCTACTACATCGCCGAGACCCCCGCCGACGCGGCGCGGCACATCGTCCGCTTCTACCGGAACTACCACTCCTCCCGCTACGTTCGCGACGACCTCGTCATCCGCCTCCAGCGTCCGCTGAACCCCGACGACATCGCCCGCCTCGCCGACGAGTTCCGCGTCCTCATCCGCCCCGGCGGGGCCATGTCCCTCCGCGGCCCGATGGACGGCGAGTCCGACCACGCCGACCTCTCCCGCCTCGTCTTCCCCCACACCCGCCACAAGTTCGGCCTCATCCGGACCCTCATCGACCGCATCAACGACCTCGAGCCGCTGTAAGGCCTGCCAGAGCCTCCGACGGATCAGCCCCGCAACCCACCGTCCCCCGACCCAATACACCTTCCAGATGTCCCGCTCACTCACTATTCTCGCCCTCTTCGCCGGCCTGCTCGCGGGCTGCGCGGCTTCCCCGGGCTCCGCCCTCGCCGATGCTGCCAGCCTGGGCGAGCGCGGCCCCGGCGTGGGCCTCGAAGTCGCCTGGTGGGTCGTCGAGGATCCCTTCGTCGCCACCGCCGACCCCACCGTCACCCGCCTCGCCTCGGGCCCGACGGTGCGCGATGTGCTCCTCCCCTACGAGGGCCGCCCCGTCCCGGTCACCGCGGCCGCCGCGGCGCTCTGGCGCGCCAATGGCCTCCGCCTCGTCTCCGTCCCCCGCGCCGACCTTGCCGCCCTCCGCCGCAGCCTCCGCCTCGTCGGCCCCGTGCAGCAGCAATGGCTGGGCGAGACGCCGCGCTGGGTCGAGGCCGTCCGCGGCCCGAAGTGGGGAGGCTCCGCCCTCCTCGCCCTCGACAACGGCCCCCTCCGCCTCGACGCCGGCCGCCTCCGGCTGCTGGTCCGCTCGTGGTCGGCCCCCGGCCCCGGCGGTCCCGACGCGGGCGTGCTCCAGGTCGAGATCGTGCCGCAGCACGTCCTGCCCTTTGCCCCCCTTCCCGACCTCGCCGCGGCTCTGGAGCCGCCCAAGCCCCGCCCCTCGCGCGACGCCGAGGGCGTCGCGTTCGAACGCCTCTTGCTGGAGACGGCCTTCGACGGCGTCGATGCGCTCGTGATCGTCCCGGAGTCGCCGGCGAGCGCGACCCCCGCGAGCGAGGGCTTCGAGACCGCGGGCCCCGATGCCCCCATGCCGCCCACCCTCGGCGAGGTGATGCTCACCGACACTCTGTCGGGAGGCCGACGCGGCACCCGAGTGATGGTCGTCCTCATCCCCCACGCCCCGCGGACCTTTTCGCTCTTCCCGGGCTGAACCTCCGCCCCGCGCTCGACTGGGGGGGCTTTCAGCCCGCCCGCATCGCCCGGATGCGTCCGATAGCCACCCGTCTTCAGGCGCTCGCCAACGTCACCCTCCGCGCACGCCGATCTCTCAGCGGCGGTCACCCCGCCGCGGGAGCGCTCCCCTGCTCAGAGTCTCGCTCATCCACGCCCGTCCCGGGATGGTGCTGGCGGTGCCCGTGCACCACCCGGCGCACCCCTCGGTCACGCTCCTGCGCAGAGGCGCCGCGCTCGACGCCCACTCGATCCCGCGCCTCCGCGACCTGTTCGTGCATGAGGTCTGGATCGTCTATCCCGGTCTCGAGGACCTGGTCCGCTTCGTCAACCCCGCGGTGCTCGCGGCGTACCGCGAGCTGACGACCAGCATCGGCCTCGCCCTCGACACCGCGATGGTGCAGAGCCGGGTCGAGCTGGACTTCTACGCGTACAAGACCGCCGTGATGAGCGTGATCGAGCAGCTCATCGAGCACCCCCACGCCGCGGTCTTCGTCGCCGAGCTGGTCGGGGGCGAGCGGCCCTTCGTGCGGCACGCCGGGAACGTGTGCACCCTCAGCCTGCTCATGGGCCTGCGGCTGGAGTTCTACCTCGTCCGCGAGCGGGCGCGGCTGAAGACGACCGACGCCCGCGACATCTCCGGGCTCGGGGTGGGGGCGATCTTCCACGACATCGGCATGAGCCGCCTCGAGCAGCCGGTGCTGGACCGCTGGAACGCGACCCGCGACGAATCGGACTTGGCGTGGCAGCGGCACGCCCAGATCGGCTTCGAGATGGTCAGGGGCGACGTCGATCCCGCCGCCGCGGCGGTCGTCCTCAACCACCACCAGCGGTTTGACGGCTCGGGCTTCCCCGGCCGCGCCGACGTCGCGGGGATGAGGCATCCAGTCGCGGGGTCGGACGTCCACGTCTTCGCCCGCATCGTCGGCGCGGCGGACCTGTTCGACCGACTCCGCCACCCGGCGCACGCCCCCGGGGCCGACGCGCGGAAGACGCCGTCGATTCCGGCGGTGCGGGCGCTCAACCTCCTGCGGCAGAAGCCCCACCGCGAACGGCTCGATCCGGTTGTCTTCCTCGCTCTTCTGAGCGTCGCCCCGCCGTATCCGCCGGGGAGCCTCGTCACGATCACGGGCGGGCGCATGGCCGTCGTGGTCGACTGGACGCCGGCCGATCCGTGCCGGCCAACGGTCGAGGTGCTCGACGCGAGCGTCGTGCCCTGCCGCGCCGCGGACCGCAAGCGCGAACGCATCGACCTTCGCGCTCGCCCGACGGTGCGGATCACGTCGATCGACGGGCACGACGTGACGCGCGACAACTTCTTCCCGACTTTCGACGGGGAGTTCGACCTGGCCCGCGTGGCGAGGGTGCTGACGAACCGGGCCGAGGGCGACCTCAAGCCCGCCGCGGCCTAGAGACGCGGGCTACTTCTCGGTGGCCTCGGCGGTCTGGGTGGTCACGGCCGGCGCCGTCACGGGCTCGGTGTCCGCGGCCGGGGTCGCCTCGACGGCGACGACGTCCGTGGCCGGCTCGGCGGCGTCCTTGGGAACTGCGGCGAGGGCCGGGGGGGCACCGGCGCCGGGCTTGCCGCCGCTGCGCGGGCCGCGTCCGCCGCCGGACTTGCCCGCCGCGAGGACGACCTTCCCCTCGGCGTCGGTCTCGTACCCGGCGAGCTTCAGCTCGGCGGGCTTCCACGGCTCGCTCAGGACCTCGCCCGGGGAAGGCTCCCGGAGCAGGACGGTGCGGCTCTCCTCGAGGCCGGCGGTGACTTCGGCGAGGGTGTCCGACCGACGGCCGACGCGGACGGGAACGCGGGCGAACTTCGCCCCGCGGGGCGCGTAGACGAACTGCACGGGCCCCTCGCTGAACACGGCCTGGATGGGCACGGTGAGGGCGTCGGGCACGGTGTCGAGGATCATCCTCGCCTCGCAGCGCATGGCGGGCTTGAGGGATTCGCCCTGGGTGTCGAGGGCGATCCGCACGACGTACTCGCGCAGGTTGGGGTCGCGCCAGCCGCCCCCCTCGGCCATCACGCCGATCGAGTCGACCTTGCCCTCGAAGACCCGGCCCCCCGCGGCCTCGATCTTCACGCTCGCCGCCTGCCCGGGGCGCACCCGCCCCGCGAGGCTCTCGTGCACCCGTACCGCGGCGACCATCTCCGACGTGTCGGGCAGGGCGATGACGAGCTGATTGGGATGGATCTGCTGGCCGATCTGGAGGGGGCCGTCGTTGCCGCCCCAGCGCATGCCCTCGATGGAGGTCGAGTAGACGACCATCCCGCCGCTGGGGGCCTTGATGGTGGCCCACCCCAACTGCTCCTGCAACTTCTTCATCATCTGCTCGAGGATGGCGACCTGCTCCTTCTTGTTGACGAGGCTGGCCTCCTTGCTGACGAGCTGGATGGTGTTGTTCAGGCGGGTGCGCTCGAGCTCGCCCTTCTTCTCCTCGACGTCGCTCCGCTTCTGCTTCTGCTGCATCACGAACTCGTAGCTCTCGTAGACATCCTTCTCGAGGTGCGAGGTCGTGTAGTCGCTGATGGCCTGGATGTACGCCACTTCGTCGCGGTCGCACTCGTCCTTGCTCAGGAATTCCTCGGCGAGGAGCTTCTGGCTCTGGATGTACCGCTGCGCCAGGCGCTCCAGCTCGAGCGCGGCCTTGTCGATCCGTAGGTCCAGCTGCTGGCGCTTCTTGGCCACGTCCCCCTGGAGCCACTGCTCGAGCGTCAGGTCGGCGATCTCCAGGGCCAGTTCGGCCTTGCGCAGGGCGCTGGCGTTGTCGTTGAGCTGGATATTGACGGCGTTCTCGGCCGCGACCAGGTCGGCCCGGGCGGAGGAGACGCGGGGGCGCTCCTGATCGATCCGCTGCTGAAGGTCGTCCGTGTTGAGCTCGACGAGAAGGTCTCCGGCCTTGACGAGCGTCCCCTCGGGCACGATGCTCTGGATGGTCGCGCTCTTGTCGAGCTTGCTGCGGAGCTCGATCTTGGTCTTGCTGTCGAGCTCGCCGTTGGCGGTGGTCGCGACGTCAAAGCTCGCCCGCTTGGCGACGGCTCGGTCGGCCGTGAGTTCGTACGCCGCGGCCCGCTCGGCACCCTCCGACGGCATCCAGATCGCGTACGCCGCCGCCCCCAGCCCAACGACCGAGCCGGCGACGATGATCCAGCGGATTGCCGCCACGCCCCGCCGCCCGTTCCCCCCCCGCCCCGCCGTCGTCGTTTCCATCGTCATGCCTTTCCGCCTCCCCCACCGGGCCGATCTTCGGATGAGGCCCCTAGGGAAGGGAGATCGCCTCGCCGTGTCCCTTCATACCGCCCAACCCGTCCCACCGGATGCAAATTCTACCCCGACGCCCTCCGACGTTGATCGTCTATTCTCAGGGGATGCGCCCATTCGAGGGTTCCTTCCCGAATCCTGGGGTCTTGCTCCTGGTCGTCGCGTCACCCATCGAGGCGGCGGCAGCCTTCGCGGCGGCGGGTTCCGACGCGGTCCCTACGCCGTGGACCCTGACCGCGATCGCGCCCAATGTGGAACTTCTGCTCTGCGGGATTGGCAAGGCGAACGCCGCGGGGGCGGTTGGGAGGTATTTGGACCCAGACCGGCACGCCTTGGTACTCAGCGTCGGAATTGCGGGGTCTCTCCCCGGTTCGAGTGGGTTCCTTCCGATTGGAACAGTCATCGTCGCGACCGCGTGCGTCTACCCTGATGAGGGGATCGAGACCCCGGACGGCTTCATGGACTGTGCATCCTTAGGGTTTCCGCTGGGGAACTTCCCCGGTTCGGCGGTCCCGGTCTCCGAGTCGACGGTCGCGACACTTCGTCCGTTCGCCGACGTGGCGGGCCCGATCGCGACCGTCTCGACGTGCTCGGGGACCGACTCGTCGGCGCGGCGGGTCGCCCTTCGGACCGGGGCGGTCGCGGAGGGGATGGAGGGCGCGGCGGTCGCGCAGGTCTGCCGCAGGCTGGACGTCCGGGTGGGAGAGTTGCGGGTGATCAGCAATTCGACGGGCGACCGGGGCGCCCAGCGCTGGGACGTCCCCGGTGCTGTGGCTCGGCTCGAAGAGGTTCTCGGACGTGTGATCCGGGGGTGGGCGGACCAGTTCATATAGATGGGTCGGGCGGCCGGGTCGGGCTGGAGGGGCGGGCGGCGTGAGGTGCGTCCGTGAACCGGGCCTCCGAATCGGCCGATCTCGCTCGGGGCGTTCCGGGCGGCTTCCGCCGGGGACCCTCTGCGTGGAGATCGGACCCGATGACACCTCCGGACCTGCGTGCGCCGTTCCGTTCCCTGGGTCCGCTCGCGCGCCTGGGGACCAAGCTGTCGGGCTCGGTGAGCAACCTCCAGAACATCACCCCGGGGCTGGGGTATCCCATCGCGATCGACTTCGGGGTCAGCAGCCTGAAGGTTTTGCAGGTCGCGGCGGGGGAACCCCCGTCGCTGGTGGCGGCGGCGTGCCTCGAGACGCCCGAGGGGCTGCTGAACGACCACGCGTCGCGGCTGGACTTCCAGCTCGAGGCGCTCCCGAGGCTGATCCGCAAGGGCGGCTTCAAGGGCAAGCGGGCGGTGTGCGCGATCCCCGCGTGGCAGACTCTCTGCAAGCAGTTCCAGTTCCCCCGGAGCGACGGCCTCACGACCGCGCAGCTGGTCGAGGCGGCGATCCCGTCGCAGTTCGGGTGCGACCCGTCGAGCCTGGTGTACCGCGTGATCGAGTCGGGGTCGGAGCGGCAGGGGGGCAGGTCGGAGGCGATCGTGGTCGCGGTGGGGCGGGACGTGGTCGAGCGGCTGATGCGGGCGATCGTGGCCGCGAAGCTGCAACCGGTGGGGATGCAGAGCGAGTTCACCGCGACGCTCAAGGCGTTCTCGCACATGCACCGCCGGGAGACGGACCTGTCGCAGAACACCCTGTACCTCGACATCGGGGCGCACACGACCAAGGTGATGATCGCCCACGGGTCGCGGCTGGTCTTCGCCCGCGTGATCGAGGTGGGGGGGAAGGCGCTCGACGAGCTGATCGCGCGGCAGCTGGGGTGCAACCTGGCCGAGGCGCGCCGGCAGCGGCTGGAGTTGGACAGGACGATGGCGAGCGCGCAGGCCGCGGCGCAGAGCGCGGCGTCGCTCGCGGCGGACCCCGATCGGCGCGGGCCGGTCGCGGCGCCCGGGTTCGTGGACCTGGCGGGGGCGGCGACGACGGTCGCGCCGGGGGCGACCAACCTGGGCGAGCCGCTCGAGATCCTGACCGACGAGGTGCAGATGTGCCTGCGGCACCACGCCTCTCAGCACCCGGGGACCAAGATCGACCGCGCGATCTTCGTGGGTGGGGAGGCCCGCCACCGTGGCCTGTGCGCCCACATCGCCCGGGCGCTGCGGCTGCCGGCGCAGACGGCGGATCCCATGGCCCGCGTCGCCCGCGCCGGGTCGGAGCCGACCGTGGGCGTCGACATGCGCGGTCCCCAGCCGGGGTGGGCGGTGGCGCTGGGGCTGTGCATTGCGCCGACGGATCTCTGACGGACCCGGAGCGGCCTTTCGGAGCCCGCGCCGCCGGGCGGGCTCAACCGGGGGGCGGGCCGAGCCGATTCAATGATGGATGCCGACCGGCCCCGGCCGAACCGGCGAGGACCGACCCCGCAGCGGAGACCGCGATGACGACCCCGCCCAACCAGAACACGGCCGCGAGCAGTTTCCTGCCGGAGGACTACGTCGCCCGCAAGGCCGAGAGCCGCGCCAACGTCTTCACGCTGGTGCTGTTCGCGCTGGTGCTGGCGGCGGTGGTGGGGGCCTTCCTGGTGACGAACAGGCGCTGGAGCGATCTGCGGGCGCGGCAGGTGACGGTGAACGAGCTGTACGTGGCCGAGGGGCAGAAGATCGAGCAGCTCAAGTCACTGGAGAGCCAGCGGGCCCAGATGATGGAGAAGGCCGAGATCACCGCGGCCCTGGTCGAGAAGGTGCCCCGGTGGGCGATGCTGGGCGAGATCGCCCTGCGGACGCCCCGCGACATGCGGCTGGACTCGATCAACCTCAAGAGCGTCAGGATCGACCAGATGAAGGGCGCGAAGGCCCCGCCCCCCGCGGGCGTCAAGAGCATCTCGGGCAAGGCGCCCGCCAAGGGCAAGGAGCCCGCGAAGGGCAAGGCCAAGACGGCCGCGCCGGCGGAGCGGCCCAAGGTGACGGCCCCGAGGTTCGACTACTCGATCACGATCAGCGGCGCGGCGGAGAAGAACAACGACATCGCGGACTTCCTGGCGGGGCTCAAGTCGAGCCCGGTTTTCGACAAGGTCGAGCTGACGTACATCCGCGAGGCGGCGGAGGATGGGCGCGACCTGCGGAAGTTCGAGGTCGCCGCGGCCATCCGCCCGGCGAGCGACACCAAGGCTCTCGCGACGAGCCTCCGCCAATTGGTGGCCGACCGCCAGGCGCGGCTGGCTGGGGATGCGGGGACCGTCACGACCGAAGCCGGCACGGGCGCGACGCCCGGCGCCACCACCAGCGTCACGCCC
>Ga0105044_10003064_pt1 | contig 22880 bp, 18 predicted proteins | sample MAT01_FD_78092 | JGI IMG/M metagenome (GOLD analysis project Ga0105044, IMG submission 78092) | Freshwater microbial communities from Lake Fryxell liftoff mats and glacier meltwater in Antarctica - MAT-01 | ecosystem: Environmental > Aquatic > Freshwater > Ice > Liftoff microbial mat | place...
TCCATATTCCGCCGCTTTCTCGGGCAATAGAAGAGCTATTACCCTTCAAAATCGACGAAATCTGGCTTCGCCCAGTCAGATTTTCGCTTCGATTCTTCAAGTCCGACAGGCTGCTAGGGCTCAAGATCAATGGGTCAACGCAAAGACGCAAAGGCACAAAGGCAGAAAACGAGAGGAAGCGCGGCGCGGGTTTTCTTTGGCTGAAGCTGATGCGGTAAAACGCCTGTCGACGGTGGCGTTTTGGCGTGCTGGGATGCTGGCGTGTGTCGTGCGGAAGGCGCGATCAGCCACGCCTCACCGTCAGTCCCGCGAAGGCGGGAATCCAGTGACTTTCGTGCGAAAGGCCATACTGGCCGCGCCGCGGGCTAAGTGATGTTGGATCTGCTCAAGATCAATCGGTCAACGCAAAGACGCAAAGGCGCAAAGGTGGAAAAAGAGAGGAAGCGAGCGCGGTGCGGGTTTTTTATGTGGCTGACGCTGCTGCGGCGAAAGATCGTCAATTGACGCGAGATTGCCACCTGTACCGGAATGACGATTACGGGGCGGTCGCTGGCTTTTGTAGTTCATGCTGGCCGGGCAACTACTTGAAGGTGCGCGCGCTATAAATCCTGCCAGTGAGCATCCAATAGACCCGTGCGGCGGTCCACTAGGCCAACGACCGCGCGAGCGATTTCTTGCGTGCGCCCGATTCTGTTTGAGGTAGCTGGCACCATGACCATCACCGTACATCCGCTACGCCGCCTTGGTGCGCACGCCTCGCCATTTCGCAGGCGGGCGATTCGCGCGAGTGTTTATTCGGTACTGAACAAATTGTTCGATGTGCTGCCGGAGTTGCTGATCGGAGTCGCGGTCGATGTGGTGGTCAACCAGCGTGCTTCCTTTCTGGCGCGCATGGGCATCGCCGAGCCTATGCATCAGTTGTATTTGCTGACGGCGCTCACGGTCGCGATCTGGCTGTTTGAATCGCTATTTGAGTATCTGTACGCGATTCACTGGCGCGGGCTGGCGCAGGATCTGCAGCACGGCTTGCGGCAATCGGCCTACGAACATTTGCAGAAGTTGCCGCCCGACGCGATCGCGCGTGCGCGCAGTGGCCGTTTGATGGCGCTGATGAATGAGGACGTCAATCAGATCGAGCGCTTTTTGAACACCGGCGCAAATGATCTGATCCAGGTGTTCGTGTCTTCTCTGCTGATCGGTGCGGTGTTCTTTGTGATGACGCCGAGCTTGGCCGTGCTGGCCATTTTGCCGATTCCTTTGATCGTGATCGGCGCGTTTTGGTTTCAGACGCGTCTGGCGCCGCGCTATGCCAACGCGCGCGAGGCCGCGGCCACTTTGTCGGCGCGGCTCAACAATAATTTGCGCGGCATGGCGACGATTCAGGCATACACCGCTGAGGCCTTTGAGGCGCGTCACTTGCGCGAGGCATCGGAGGGCTTTCGCGCGACGAACGCTGAAGCCATCCGCTATTCGGCCGCGATCACGCCGGTCATTCGCTGCGCGATTTTACTCGGCTTTGTGGCCACTTTGCTTTACGGCGGCTGGCTTACCTTGCAGGGCGAGCTTGGCGTCGGCAGCTATTCGGCGCTGGTCTATCTGACGCAGCGCCTGCTCTGGCCGATGACGCGGTTGGCAGATATGACCGATCTCTACAACCGTGCAATGGCGTCAGTGAATCGCGTCATGGATTTGCTTGAAACGCCGTTGCCGTCGGCTGCGCACAGCCAGGTGCCTGCACGCAGCGAGGGCCGATTGAGCTTCGAGAATGTCGTGTTCTCCTACGACGGTCGGCCCGCGGTGAACGGCGTTAGCTTCGAGTTGCACAGTGGCAACATGGTGGCGCTGGTCGGCAGCACCGGCAGCGGCAAGACCACGTTACTGAAAATGTTGCTGCGTTTTCTGGACCCGCAATCAGGTCAGATTCGTCTAGACGGCATCGATCTGCAATCACTTGATCGCCACTCCTTGCGCGCCCGCATTGCCTACGTCGCGCAAGAACCCTTCCTGACCGATGGCAGTGTTGCGGACAACATCGCCTACGGCGAAATCCATCCTGATCAGGCGCGCATCGAGCAAGTCGCGCGCGCTGCCCAAGTGCATGACTTCATCAGCGCGCTACCAGCCGGCTACGCGCAAGCCGTGGGTGAAGGCGGCGCCGAGTTATCGGGTGGCCAACGCCAGCGTATTGCCTTGGCGCGCGCGCTCTATCGCGATCCGTTGATTTTGGTTCTCGATGAGGCCACCTCGGCCATCGACAACGAAACGGAAGCGGCTATCGCGCATTCATTGCGCAACGCCGCCCGCGAGCGTTCGGTGCTGGTGGTTGCGCATCGTCTATCCACCATTCGCCACGCCGACGCGATTCACGTGCTGGACGAAGGCCGCATCATCGAATCTGGATCACATGAACAATTGCTCGCACTCAATGGCGCATATGCCAATCTGTGGCGCTTGCAAACCGGCGAATAAGGCTGCGCGCATGGTCGGGGCAACTGCCATGACAGTTTCGACAGCCAGCTCCACGACTTGAGTTTCACGCGACAGGGCTCGGCTATTTTTCGATTCCTGTCCAATGCGGGATTTCCGATGACGACGCAAATCGAAGGCGCGCAAGCGTTCACACAATTACATGTCAAAGGCCAATTACTGGTCTTATTCAATGCCTGGGATGCAGGCAGCGCGCAGGCCGTCGCCCGTGCCGGTGCGAAAGCGATTGCCACGGGAAGTTGGTCCGTCGCGGCCGCGCACGGCGCCGCCGACGGTGAAGCGCTGCCGCTTGAAGCCGTGTTGGCGAATCTCACGCGCATCGTGAACAGCGTCGATCTGCCGGTGAGCCTCGACTTTGAGGCAGGCTACGCGCGAGCGCCCGAGGCGGTTGCACGCAATATTCAACTGGCACTGAGCGCCGGGGCAATCGGCTTTAACATCGAGGACGGATTGCCTGATGGTGGGAAGGGCGCCATCGCAAGCCCAGTGGAGCAGGCCGCGCGTCTACGCGCAGCGCGTGCGGCGGCCGATGCAATGGGCATTCCGGCGTTCATCAACGCGCGCACCGATCTATTCTTGAATAGCCACACGCACGACGCGCATTTGGTCGACCAGGCAATTGCACGCGCACATGCCTTTGCTGATGCCGGCGCGTCCGGGTTTTTCGCGCCGGCGCTGCACGACGAAGCCTTGATCGAACGCTTGTGCCGCGCCATCGAGCTACCCGTGAATCTGATGTTTGTGCCGAATTTGCCCACGCGCTCGCGCTTGACTGAACTTGGCGTGGTGCGCTTAAGCTACGGTCCGCAGCCCTATCTACAGGCAATGGCCAGCGTGGAAGCGGCCGCGCGACAAGCCCTTTCATCGGAAGGCTGATGAATTTTTCTGACACTTTTCGTGGCATTGAATCCAGTCCCGGAATCTCCAAGCTGCAGATCACCGAGGACTGGCGACAAGGGCATAGCTGTTTCGGCGGTCTGCAAGCTGCCCTGGCGGTGCACGCGATGCGTACGCTGGTCGATGCGAGCTGCCCTTACGCAGCCTGCAAATGACCTTCCTGGCGCCGGTGCCACCCAGTCTTATCGAGGCGCGCGCGCAGGTTTTGCGCACCGGCAAGAGCGCGACTCACGTGGCCGCGCAACTGCTGTTGGACGGTGCGGTGCTCGCGGTGTTGGTGGGCGTTTTTGGCAGCGCACGCCAATCTGCGGTCTCGGGCACGCCCGCACAGCGCAAGCGCGAGTCTCACGCGTCCACTGCGCTTGGCGCGTCGAGCACAGGGCAAGCACCGAGCTTTATGCAGCATTTCGACCTGCGCTGGAGTCGTGGCTCACAGCCATTTTCCGGCGAAACGCTGGACGATATGGTGGTAATGATCAGCCTTCGGGAATCGGGGCCCATCACGGAAGGCCACGTGATAACGATCGCCGACGTGATCCCGCCGGTCGCGCTTTCCAAATTCACACATCCTGTAGCCGGTAGCTCGATGACCTGGATGCTGGAGCTACTGCGTCATGATTTCGAACAAATGGACTTAACGGGATGGCGCGTGGAAGCGGAAATGGACGCCGCCATGGACGGCTACACTAGCCAATCAGCGCGGATCTTTGCGCCCGATGGCGCGCCAGTTGCGATCAGTCGGCAATCGATGGTGGTGTTCGGATAGGTCCACGGTTTGTGCAGGCGCCCATGGGTGAAGTCATCCACCGGCGATCCGCCAAGTGACCGGAATGCTGGCGCATACCGGGCCGCCGTCTTTGGCTCGGCCGGGAATGAGCGTTTCGAGCACACCGCCTGGGGTCTTTTCGAGCTGATCGAGGAGGTCCCAGCCGATAGTTCGCAAGCCCAGTTTCGCGCGTCTGTCCCACGGCGTGCCGAGTTGCCCCGCACGCGTGCCGGAGCCAAGGTAGACGAAACGTGCGTCGCGCGGTCCCTGCGCGCACGGCCCGAGGAAGTTCGGCAGCGCATCGGGGCCCAATTGCACGCGCAAATCGAACTCGAATTGCAGGTCCTCAGCGGTTGCTATCACGGCCTGCAACAACTGATCCGTCCCCGATTGCAACGCGAATTGAACGCCAATAGGCGCGTCGTGTACCAGAATTCGAAATGGCACTGGGCTCAGCATGGGTCGCAACTCCGCACGGAATCGATGCTAGGTAGACACGCGCGGGCCGCAAGACCCGCGTCATGGGCACGCTCTGGCTAATGATCGTTCAAACTTTGGTCGAGAAATGCGCGCCAAAGCGCGAGCTTGGCGTCGAAAGGCATCGACGCATTGGCCGGGCTGGTCGACGGTAGGCGGACCCAGCGCGCGCCGACTGGTAGCGCGATTCGGCTACTCACGTGGCGCTGGAATAGCGTTGCGGCAGCGCCGCCATTGAAGGCCACGGCGCGCAGTTCCGGATGCCGAGCAAACCACGAGGCAAAGTCGTTGGTGACAACACTGGCGCGGTCGATCGACGCATCAAGACTTCCCGGACGTACGCATTGGTCAATCACATCCCAGACCGCGACACGCGCGGCGCGCACCGCGATTATTCGCTGCGCGTAGTCGGCGCTCGCGTCAAATCCCAGCACGGCAGCCATCACGCGCCAGAAAGCATTCTGCGGATGTGCGTAATAGCGTTGCGCCTGCAAGGACGCTTGGCCCGGTACGCTGCCGAGTATCAGCACGCGCGCTTGTGGCGGATCGATGGGTGGGAAGCTGCGCACCGGTAGAGCCGCTGGCGCATCGCGGTGCGCGCGCAAGGCCTTGCCCATCGGACGCGCCAAACTCAAAGTTGCGAAGCGAAAGTTGCCGATATTTTTTCGACGAATTTGTCGGTCCACGGTCGGTTTTTCCACGCCTCATAGGTCACTTGTTGTGAGCGCGCGAGGTCGGCTTCAAAAATCGTCAGAACGTGCTCGGCAAAGACCTTGTCATACACATTTAGATTGGCCTCGTCGTTGAGGCGGAATGAGCGATTATCAAAATTGGTCGATCCCACCGAGACCAGCAGTCGGTCCACAATCAGCAATTTGCAGTGGAACATGGTGGGTTGATACTCGTAGATGTGCGCGCCCGCCTCCAGCAATCCGCCCCACTGTGAGCGTGAGGCTTTGCGCACCACGACCGAATCAATCAGCGGGCCCGGCACGATGATGCGGACTTTCACTCCACGGGCAATCGCCGCCTTGATCCCGTCGCGCGTTAGTTGGTCGGGCACGAAATAGGCAGCCGAGAGATCGATGCTGCGTTCAGCGGCTGCGATTGCCAGCAAGTACATCAATTGCATGCTGTCGCCGCCGCCTTCAGGCGAACTGGTGAACACTTGCGCCAGCGCAGTCCCTGCGGATTGCAACTTCGGGAAATAGGCCTCGCCTTGCAAAACCTCCCCGCTGGTCTTGATCCAGTTATCCATGAACGCGGCCTGCATCTGCGCCACGGCTGGGCCATCGAGCCGATAGTGTGAATCGCGCCAATGGGTAGGATCGGTGCCGTCGCCGTTCCATTCATCCGCGATGCCGACGCCGCCGGTAAAACCCACTGTTCCGTCCACGATCAACAGCTTACGATGCGTTCTATTGTTCATCCGGCCAAGGTTGTACCAATGCAGCGGATGGAATTTCTCCACCTCGGCGCCCGCGTCGCCCATCATCTTCAGCAGCTCGTCGTTAATTTTTTGGCTGCCAACCCAATCAAGCAGTACATGCACCTTGACTCCGGCACGCGCACGCTCGCTTAAGGCTTCGGCGAATTCCTTGCCAATTTCGCCTGACCAATAGATGTAGGTTTCAAAGTTGATGCTTACCTTGGCGGAGCGCACCGACTCAAGCATGGCCGGAAAAATTTCTTCCCCATTCTCGAAGTTTTGGATGCGATTGCCATCCATGATGGCCGGCCCGAGCAAGGTGCCTAATTCGCGAAGAAATTGCGGTTCATCCACGCCGTAATGATGCGTGAGTGACTTTTGAATGCGCTTTTCTGACTCAAAGAAATTTAGCGCCAATACAGTGAGCACCACTGCGATGGCCGCGCCAATGAGGCCGGCGATTATCATGCGCTTGCGAGACCAGCCCATCGTCTACGTTCCTTGAGCATCGCCCCCCCTGAGCGGAAATCGAATGAACGCGACATCAGCCGATCGCGCTTCAAGCACCGCGGTGTTAGCCGAGCGAGTCTAGAATTCACGAACGCGCGTGATGTGCTTGTCAGTGATTTGCACTCGAACGCGTACCTTTGTTTTGCCATCCGTGCTGACGCGGCGGCACCCTTTTCCTTTGCGCGAGAAAAATTATGCGATCCGTCAAGTGTTTGCTGCTGGCATTGCTGCTATGCGGCGTCGCGTCACAGGCCTTCGCCGATGCCACCGAACCGCTGGCGGACATGCCCGGCGCGCGGGATTTGTCGTGGCTGAAGCGCTTCGACGGCAGTTTCATCGTCGGCTACGAGCGCAAGGCCTACGACGAATACAGCTTCCCCAGTGGTCCGTTAACGCCAGTCGACGACCCGGAGGCAGTTGATGCGCGGAACAATAGCTTGCACGAGTTCAAACCCAATTTGGCACTCGAAGGCGCACGTACGCGCATCGTCTATGTGTTGCCGGCCGGCCGCTCGCCACTGGAAGCGCTGCGAGGCTACGAGCAGGAGTTGAAAGCCCAGGGTGCGCAAAAGCGCTACGAATGCGCGGTCGAGGTCTGCGGCGGTGATCCAGAGCGTAGCTCAGACGGCGGTGGCAGCAAGCAAAGCGTCGCCATGAAGTTATGGCCCAATAGCCGCGTCACTGACGAGGCCTTTAGCAACGGCAGTTGTGCTCAAACCATGCAAATCGCCGATCAGCGCTTTGCCAGTTTCGAGATCCCAGAGAAGGCGTATGCGTTGGTCCACACCTTTATTGGCAAGGACACGCTCTATTGCAAGGCCTTCAATGGCCGTGTGGTCGCGATCATCGACGTGCTCGAACTCAAGGCTCGCGAAGAAAAAATGGTTAGCGTCAGCGCTGCCGATATGAGCGCGGCAATCACCAACACCGGGCGCGTGGCGCTTTACGGAATTCTGTTCGACACCGCCAGCAGCGTGATCAAGCCCGAGTCCAAAGCGGCACTCGACGAAGTCGCCAAACTGATGACCCAGAACGCCGCGTTGAAGCTGCACGTGGTCGGACATACCGACAGTCAAGGAGGCTTAGAGAGCAATTTCGCCTTGAGCAAATCACGCGCGCAAGCCGTCAGCACCGCGCTTACCAGCCAATACGCCATCGATGCCGCTCGCCTGACCGCCAATGGCGTGAGCTATCTCGCGCCGGTCGCCAGCAATGCCGACGACGCCGGCCGCGCCAAGAATCGCCGCGTGGAATTGGTGCCGTTTTGAGCAAGAGCGGGGCTGCTTTCTTTAGGCAAAAGCGGGGCTGGTGAAGCCAAGAGCGGGACATGGGGCTGGGGCGTAGCGATTACGTCCCAGGCTCGTGTAGATCATGTTGGGCCGAGGGCAATAATTGACAGCGCAGATGCGACACCATTCGCCGTGAGACGTGGCCGCTGCGCGGTCAAAATGGCTGAAAAAAGCGCTTGTGCTCTTCGTCACCAAGCGCATTTCCCCGAGCCCCGAGCCCCGAGCCCCGAGCCCCGCGCTTCACGCATCAATGGTGGGCAATACGCCGATGACTTCCTCGATGGTGGTGATTCCGCGGGCTACGTGCGTGGCTGCGGATAGGCGCAAGGGGCGCATACCTTCTTTGCGCGCAGTCTCGGAGAATTTGGCCATTTCGGTATTGGGGTGAATCATGCTGCGCAGCGTTGGCGAAATTTTGAGCATTTCGTATATGCCGGTACGGCCGAGATATCCAGTTTTGCGGCATTCCTGGCATCCCACGGGCACGCCGATGGATTCTGGCTTGTCGGCGCGCCAGGGATAGGTCAGCGCATTCCATTTGATCTCGTCGACTTCCCCGTCCAGGCGCTTGCAATGGGGACACAGGGTGCGCACCAAACGCTGTGCCATCACGCCCGCCAGGGTGCCCTGCAGCAAATAATAGGGCGCGCCCAGATCGAGCAAGCGTTGCACCGCGCTCGGCGCGTCGTTGGTGTGCAAGGTCGACAACACCAAATGGCCTGTGAGGGAGGCCTGAATCGCCATCTGCGCGGTTTCCAGATCGCGGATTTCGCCAATCATGATGATGTCGGGATCCTGTCGCAGCAGTGTGCGCACGCCCTCGGCAAAGCCCAAATCGATCTGATTCTGCACCTGCATCTGGTTGAATTCAGGCGAGACCATTTCGATCGGGTCTTCCACCGTGCACACATTGATATCGGGCGTCGCCAACCTTTTCAGTGTCGAGTACAAGGTGGTGGTCTTGCCGGAGCCGGTCGGACCGGTCACCAAAACGATGCCATTTGGCGCCGAGATCATGTCTTCCCACAGCGCGCCCTCGCGTTTGGAAAACCCGAGCTGCGAGAACTCTTTAACCACGATATCCGGGTCAAAGATGCGCATCACCACCTTTTCGCCGAAGGCGGTCGGCATGGTCGACAAACGCATTTCCACTTCGCGCCCCGAAGGGCTGCGCGCTTTCAGTCGGCCGTCTTGCGGCCGCCGCTTCTCGGCCAGGTCCATGCGCCCGATCACCTTGATGCGGCTGGTCACTGCAACCATGACTGCGGTCGGCAACTCAAAGGTCTTGTGCATGACGCCGTCGATACGGAAGCGCACATTCGACATCTCACGCCGTGGTTCGAGATGAATATCGCTGGCGCGCTGCTCAAAGGCGTATTGCAGCAACCAATCCACGATTTGCACGATGTGTTGATCATCGGCGCCCAGTGAGGCGGTCTTGCCAAGCTCAAGCAACTGCTCGAAATTGATGATGCGGTTGCTAGTGTCGCGATTGCCGTCTTTGGCGTCCTTGGCTTTGCGCACGCTGCGCGTGACGCCATAGAACTCCATCAAATAGCGCGCCACATCGAGCGGATTGGCGACGACGCACTGCACCTCTTTGCGCAAGATGTGGGTGAGGTCGGCGCGCCAGTTGTCGATTAATGGCTCGCTGGTGGCGAAGACCACCTCGTCCGCGGTCACCGCGACTGGCAAGATCCGGTAACGCTGCGCATAGGCTTGGCCGATGACGGCTGTGACTTCGGCCATCTTGATCTTCATCGGATCGATTTTGAAATACGGCAGCTTGACCTGATCAGCCAGCCATTCCGTGAGTAATTCCAAAGTCAGTGATTTGCTGGCATCCCGCGCGTCGCGGGGTTTCAGATTGGCAATCACCACGAGCGGATTCAGGTCCAACCTGCCCTGACCGGAACGCGCATCTAGCAATACCCGATCGCCATCTGCTGCAGAAAGCAATCCATCCTGCACCAACGCCGCCACGACCTGAGCCAATAGCAATTTGTGATTGGGCGTAAAGCGCGGGATAGCCTCGTCCGGCAAGGTGCGTACGCTCACCAGTTGCGGCTTCTTGACCGTGGGCATATGCGCGCTCGATTCCGGATATCGAAGCTTGCCATCCTATCCCGAAGATGGCGTGACGGCGCGCACGGAAACCCCGGACTCGGTAGGCAAGAGCGGGGCAGGGGGCTGGGTTTTCGAATTAAATGTCAGGGCTCGTGCGGTGGGCGGGGCGCTAGCCATGCAGCGTGGCCCGGCGCCCCAGCCCCGCCAGTCCCGCTGGTGACGCAGGTGCGAGGACGCAAAGTTCTTGGTCTTGGTGTTTTGGATACCGCGGGCCACTGATCGGTAGCTATGCAGCGTGGCCCGGCGCCCAGCCCCCAGCCCAGCCTTTTCTTTGCACTCGGGCGAGACTGCGGTCAAGATGGCATCTGCAAGTGCGGGGACAAACGCGCGGCTTTGGGCCGGGCGTAACGTTGAATTGTCCGGGCTCTTGTTGGTGAGGAAAGGGCGGCAGCCAACTAGCTCACGGCGCGCATGCGACAGCATCGCGGATTTACAAACTGTGTCGTCAAAATAGGCAAAAAGCCCTTGCGTTCTTAGTTTCAAAGCGCATTTCCCCCGAGCCCCGGCACCTAAGCCCCGAGCCCGACGCACATGGATGCGCTAATGCTGCTGGAGGCAGGATGCCGAAAGCGGCCGACTCACTTCTGCAGAGAATCGCGAATCTCGCGAAGCAGCAAAACTTCTTCCGATGGCGTAGGTGCGGTGGCCGGGGCTTCTGCTTGTTTGCGCTTGAGCCGATTCATGGTCTTGATTACCAGGAACAAGGCCCAGGCGACAATGATGAATTGAATCAATGTGTTAATGAACTCGCCATAGCCGATGGCGACCTCCGGCCGCATGCTCTTGTCGCCTTCGAGAATCGCGCTCTGGATGACAAATTTCTTGTCGGCGAAATCGATACCGCCCATGAGCAGTCCAATCGGCGGCATCAGGATCTTGTCGACCATGGCACTGACGATTTTGCCAAAGGCGCCACCGATGACGATACCGACTGCCAGATCGATGACGTTGCCGCGCATCGCGAAATCTCGAAACTCGCCCAAAAAACTCATGGTTCACTCTCCAATGTGGTCGCGATGACTCTAACGCTTACGGATGAGGTTGATGGCGATGGCGCACGGTGATGGCCAACGATCGCCGCGTGCTAGCCTCTTTCTATGCACGCAATCATCTCCGGAAATCGCATTGTCGGCTGGCGCGAATGGCTGTGTTTGCCGGAGCTTGGCGTGGCCGCTATCAAAGCCAAAGTCGACACCGGTGCACGCTCATCGGCTTTGCATGTGATCTGGCAGAAACGCACCACGCATTCCGGCGCGCCTTGGGTGCGCTTTGCAATCGAGCCGGATGGATCTGTCGCCGGCGTTGTCGAATCCGAACAGGCGATCATTGATGAGCGCGATGTCACCGATTCCGGTGGGCATACGATCCGTCGACCCTTCATTCGGACCGTGCTGCAAATGGGTGACACACGCTGGCCAATCGATATCAATCTGGCCGAAAGGCGGCGCATGCTTTTCCCTATGTTGCTGGGCCGCACCGCGATGAGCGGACGCGTGCTGGTCGATCCTATGCAGTCATTCACGCTTGCGCGACCCCAAGTGTTGCCTCTGGCGCCGCTTCAAGAAGTACCTCAAGGAATTTGATTGAAAATCGCGATCCTCTCGCGCAACCGAAAACTCTACTCGACGCGCCGGCTGGTGGAGGCGGGTCGCGCGCGTGGTCATACGGTGCGCGTTGTCGACCCCTTGCGCTGCTATATGCGCATCAGCCCAGGGCTAGCCGAGATCCACTATAAGGGCCGCGCGCTCGAGGGCTTCGACGCGATCATTCCGCGTATTGGCGCCTCGATTACCTTCTACGGTACTGCGGTCGTGCGCCAGTTCGAAACCATGAATGTGTACACCACGAATACCTCCGATGCGATCTCACGCGCCCGCGACAAACTGCGCTCCATGCAATTGCTATCGCAACTCGGTATCGGCATGCCAACGACTGTGTGCGCCGATAGCCCCGACGACACCGAAGACCTGTTGACCATGCTTGGCGAGCCACCGCATGTGTTGAAACTGGTCGAGGGAACGCAGGGCAAAGGCGTCGTGTTGGCTGATTCGCGCTCCGCCTCGATGAGCTTGGCGGAAGCTTTTCGCGGCGTGAAGGCGCAATTTCTGATGCAGGAATTCATTCGCGAGGCGCACGGCACCGATTTGCGTGCATTTGTCGTCGGCGGCAAAGTGGTCGCCTCGATGGTGCGGCGCGCACGCGAAGGCGAATTCCGATCAAATCTGCATCGCGGTGGCAAGGCCTTGCGAACACGAATCACGCGCGAGGAGCGTGAGACCGCTGAGCAGGCCGCGGCCGCAATGGGCCTCAATGTCGCGGGTGTCGATCTGTTGCGCTCGGATCGCGGTGCATTGGTGCTGGAGGTGAATTCCTCGCCAGGACTGGAAGGCATCGAAGGAGCATCGGGCGTGGATGTCGCCGGCCTTGTCATCGAGCATGTGGAGCGCGCAGCCGCCAAACATCAGAGATTGCACCCAAAGGCGCCGCGTAGCGGTCGCGCCGCGGCGTCACCGCGCAAGCTCATACGCAAAGAAAAGTGACTCAAATCTTAATGAATTAGGTTAAGTGTAACCGCTATGTACCTGAGTTTTCACAAAATAATCTTCTTCACATTGTATTTTCGCGGCGCATGAATGCTGCGAGATCGCGCCAGGGGGAATACAATAAGAGTTGACTCCTTGGTTGGCCCTGTATCCATGCGCTTTCTTCGACACGTGGCGTTTGTCGCCCTCACACTCACCATGGCACCGATGGTTTCGGCCGCGATGCTTTCAGGGCAGTTCAAAGGTCGCTACGGCGGGCTCGAAATCTACGACGCCCAGAGTAAACTTTCTTTCCGCGTGAATACGCCGCGCCTGTCGGAACGCCTGCCCCCGTGCGCCACCTATCTGGTGCCACACATGGTCATTGCGCTTGGCACCGGCGTGCTCAAAGAGAATGAACTCCCGTTCGCTTTCGATGCGAGTAAATACACAGATTCGCAGGACTGGCCGGCCTCGTGGCGGCGGGAACAAACTTTTGATAGTGCGCTCAAAGATTCGGTGCGCTGGTACGCCCAAGAGCTGGCTGTGAAGATGGGCAGCGCACGCATTACGCAGAACCTCAAACGACTGAAATACGGCAACGCCGATATTACCGGCGGCCTTGATAAGTTCTGGATGTCGAGTAGTTTGCTGGTCACATCGTTCGAACAGATCGATTTCATGAAGGCGCTGCGCGACGGCAAGCTCGGGTTCAATCCGCGCATCAATAAGCTGGTGCAAGACGCGATGGTGGTCGAAAAGACCGTCGACTACACCATTTACGGCAAGTACGGCTCCTGCCCGATGCCCAATGGCACCTACCTCGGTTGGCTGGTGGGCTATGTCGAGAGCGCCGGCAAAGTTTGGTATTACGCGCTGAATCTGGACGGCAAATCGGTGGCTGATTTCTCGGGCGTGCGGCTGGATATCGTCAAAGGTTCGATGATCGAACTTGGATTCTTGCCTGCGCCGCCGGCTCCCCTCGTACCCGATCCGCTGGCTATGCCGGCAACCTCCACCGCGGCCGCCGTCGCACCCGTGAGCGCGGGAGCGCAGTAGGCAGAGATTGCTCAAGGGGATGCGGCCGTGCGCACTCTGAAGCAAGAGCGGGGCTGCTTTAAGCCGAAGCGGGGCTTGGGGCTGGGGCGAAGCGTTGAAGGGTCTGGATCGTTCTAGCAGCCTGTCGGACTTGAAGAATCGAAGCGAAAATTTGACTGGGCGAAGCCAGATTTCGTCGATTTTGAAGGGTAATAGCTCTTCTATTGCCCGAAAAAGCGGCGGAATATGGATCGTCCAGGCGGTTTTGCAGCCGATTTCCTTTAAGTCCGACAGGCTGCTAGGTCAGGTTGTACGGTATCCACTACTGACAACACGGATTCGACGCCATCGCGAACTCACACGCCTGATGCGCGATCAGAATGGGCTAAAAAAGCCCTTGCGTTCTAGGCTCCAAAGCGCATTTGCCCCGAGCCCCGGCACCCGAAGCCCGACGCACATGGATGTGCTAAGCAAGCGGGAGGCAGGATGCCGTGAGCGGCCAAGCCCCGAGCCCCGAGCCCCGGCACCCGAAGCCCGACGCACATGGATGTGCTAGGCAAGCGGGAGGCAGGATGCCCGTGAGCGGCCGAACCCCGACTTCTTTTGCCATTTAACGCGCTCCGAAGGCTGTCTTAACTTTGATTTAAGGTGCGCTTCGCTAGCGTCCACTCATCGTAGTGCGGCTGTCGCCTTTGGTGCGCCGGGGTACGGTATCGGGGCAGTACTTTGAAAGCCCGGGCTGGCGGATTCCCCCAAGAACGCCCCCGGGCTTTTTTTTGTCTGGGATTCGGGCACTAGTCCGTGATTTACGTGTCTGTAGCTTATTGGAGTGCCACCGCCGGGTTTTTATTCTCGTGCGAACGACGTCCTTTGCTGCAAGATCAACCCATTCCCGCGCGCTTGATGCGCCCATCCAGAGTGTGTCCGTATGCGCATCCTCGTCATTGAAGACAACCCCGACATCGCCAGCAATATCGGCGACTATTTAAGCGATCGTAGTCACGTGGTGGATTTTGCCGGCGACGGCATCACCGGTCTGCATCTGGCTGTGGTGAATGACTACGAAGTCATCGTGCTGGATTTAATGCTGCCGGGCATGGACGGCTTGGAAGTCTGCCGCAAGCTGCGTCAGGAAGCGCGCAAGCACACGCCGGTGCTCATGCTGACCGCTCGCGATGCGCTGCAGCAGAAGCTTGCCGGCTTTGAGACCGGCGCCGATGATTACATGGTGAAACCTTTCGCATTGCAGGAACTGGAAGCGCGGATCATGGTGCTCGTGCGGCGCAGCAAGCCGCAGCAGGCGCGCGTGCTGAATGTGGCTGACTTGGCTTACAACTTAGATACGCTGGTGGTAGTGCGTCAGGGCAAGAGCATCCAGCTCAATCCGATTGCGCTCAAAATTTTGCAATGCTTGATGGAGGCCAGCCCCTCGGTGGTGACTCGTCAAGAACTCGAAATGCGCGTCTGGGGCGAGGAATTACCCGACAGCGATTCGCTGCGCGTGCACATCCACACTTTGCGCGCGGCGATCGACAAGCCTTTCGACAAACCGCTGATTCAGACGCGTCATGGCATTGGTTATCGTCTAGTTGATCCTGAAGCTGCGGCCTGATCGAAGGCCGCAGGCGTGACCACGCCCATGGTCGCCGTGATTCCAGGTCGCCATCGCAAGCGACTACGCAGCCGCATCATTATTTCCTTCGCGCTGTTCGGCACCACGCTGACAGCGCTGTTCGCGGCATCTGCCATTTTCCTGCGTAGCTATCTTGAAGAGGCGTTGATCGGCGACACGCTTGCAACCGAGCTAACTAACTACGCTGACACCTACTATCGCGATCCGACATCTCCAGGGGTGCCGTTCTCGAAGATTCGCGGCTGGAGCATCACGCCTGACAAATTTGGCAATGTGCCGTTCAATTGGCAGGATTTACCAAATGGCGTGCACAACATCGTTGAACGCACGTCGGTGGGTGATCAGTCGTACAAGCTTGCGGTCCGTAAGGATTCCGGCATGTGGTTTTTCATGCGTTACGATGTGTCCCAAGAAGAACGCAGCCGACAGCTTTTGACCTGGACACTCGCCGCTGTGGTTCTAGTGTTTTCGGCGCTTGCATGGGTACTCGGCTTTTGGGCAGCGGATCGTGTGATGTCGCCGGTCGCCGAACTCGCGCGTCGTCTTGAAGGCATTTCGCGTAGCGGTCGGCATGAGCCGCTCGCGCCGCATTTTGCCGACGACGAAGTCGGCCAACTCGCCGTTGCCTTGGACGATTACGCCGGGCAGCTAACCGTTTTGGTGGAGCGTGATCGCGAGTTCAATTCGGACGTTAGCCACGAGTTGCGTACGCCGATGGCGGTGATTCAGTCCTCGATCGAGTTGATCCAATCGCAGCCGGATCTCTCCGACAAAACCCGTGATCGCCTCAAACGTATCGAGCGCGCGTCTAAGCAGTCGACCGAACTCATTTCTGCGCTCTTGCTGTTGTCGCGCAGCGAGCGCCAGGGGCCACAGGATGGAGAGGTCTCGGATGTTGCTAAAGTGGCGGCGGAAGTGGTCGAGTCGCATCGCCCGCAACTCGGTGGCAAGCCGGTGCGACTGGTGATTGATGTCACCCATAACCCCGAAGTCGCCGCGCCCGAAGCGGTGATCGCCGTGGTCTTGAGCAATCTCATTGGTAACGCGGTCAAGTACACACGCGAAGGCGAGGTGCGCGTGTGCGTGCACGAGCATGGTGTGGTCGTTGAAGACACCGGCCCCGGATTCACCGCCCAAGAGGCAAATCAACTCTTCGATCGTCACGTGCGCGGCAGCAGTGCCGGCGGGACCAGCGGCGCGGGTTTGGGGCTGGCCATCGTCAAGCGACTGTGCGCGCTCTACGGCTGGCGCGCCGAGTTGCGCCCACGCGCCGAGGGTGGCGCGCGCGCGGAGCTGCGCTTTTCGGTCTAAGGCGCCGTTGCGCTTGAGCGCGGCCATGCTCGATTGCGAGTGGTCGAAACGCAAAGTGCTTGCGAATGACGCAAGCTGGGCAAAGGACGCGAAAGATAAAAACGCCGCGCCATGCGTTCGATGGATCGCCTTGTGCACCAACCCGCCCAAGTTAGCTTCCCGCGAGGCATCATCGGCGCATCGTTTCCAAGGTGAGACCAATGAACGCACCCACGGTGGTACCCGAGCATTGGCCGGCTTGGGCCAAGCGCTTTGCCGATCTTTATTACGCTGGCACCTCGGCGATGTTCCTGTTGCACGGGAACACCAATGATCTGATCCCCGTCGGCGCGACCGGCGACAAATACGGATCTCTGAACGACTTTTTAAGCGGGCAGGTGTTCGGCCGCTTTGATCTAGTGATCAACTTCGATCTGGCGCATGGTCTGAAGGCGGGTGGTGTCGGCGATGTGGACCGCCAGCGGCAGATGGTGGGTTTGATGTCGAGGCGCTTAGGCGATCCCGAGCGTTTGCCGCGCGACGCCACGCAGGCTTTATTGCTGCTCGATCGCATGTTGCTCGACGTACTCACGGCCAAAGAATCGGATCGCATCCGCGTGGCGGTGCTGGTGGATTTCGCGTCCTTTGTGGTGCCAGACAACGAGCGCGGCGGCCCGGCGACGGCGACGCATTTGGTGATGCTGATGAAATGGGCAGCCAATCCCTATGTCAAGCGCGCGAATTTGGCCTTCGTGCTGATTGACGAACGCCTCGCAGATTTCAATGACCGATTGGTCAGCTCGCCGCATGTGAATGCGATCGAATTGCCGTTACCGGATGAGTCTGAACGGCTACGATTTCTGAAGGTGCTGACGGCTGAGATGGACGTGGCCGCCTTCAGCGACTACACCATCGAGGCGCTCGCACAGCAGACCGCTGCCGTCACTTTGGCCGATCTGGCGGTGCTAGTGGAAAGCGCGCGGCGTAACGGGAATCGGCTGAACGAGAAACGCTTCAAAGCGCGCAAGAAGCAATTGATCGAGCGCCAAGCGCAAGATCTGCTCGAATTCGTCGAACCCAAATACGGCCTGGAACGCGTGGTCGGTCATGAAGCCGCGAAAAAGCGCCTGCTCGATGACGCGGAGATCATCCGCCGAGGTCGCCTGGATGTCGCGCCGATGGGCTATCTGTTCAATGGTCCGGTTGGCACCGGCAAAACCTTTCTGGCCACGTGTCTGGCCGGATCCATCGGCATGCCGTGCGTCAAGCTCAAGAATTTCCGGTCGAAATATGTCGGTGAAACTGAGGCTAACCTCGAACGCGTGCTCGGCGTCTTACGCGGCATGGGGCCAGTGATGGTGATCATCGATGAGGCCGACGCCATGCTTGGTCAGCGCGATCAGGGTGGCGATTCGGGCGTCGGCAGCCGCGTCTTCGGCATGATCGCCAACGCCATGGGTGACACCGATTACCGCGGCAAAATCGTGTGGATGCTGCTCACGGCACGCCCAGATCTGTTGCCCATCGATCTCAAGCGTCAGGGCCGTGCCGAGATCCATATTCCCTTGTTCTATCCGCAAACGCAGGATGAGATTCGGTCTTACTTCATCGTGATCGCGCAGAAATTCGGTGCGCCGCTGAGCCTCGAAGACCTACCCGAAGTGCCGCACGTGGGCGATCTCTCTGGCGCCGATATCGAAGCACTGGTGAGCCGCGCCTGGCGCGAAGCCCTGCTCGCCGACGAGACCAAACTCACGCGTGAGCGCATCGCCAAAACGCTTGCCGGTTTCATGCCATCCACGCAATCGCTCGAACGCGAAATGCAAGAAATCGCGGCGATCATCGAGTGCACCGACCAGGAATTCCTAGTCCCGACTGCACGCAAACTCCTAGCCGACCACGGCGACCGCGAAGGCCTGCAACTGCGCTTCAAAGAGATCATGCGCATGTTGGGGAAGTAGGCGGGCTTGGGACTCAGGGCCCGGGACTCGGCCGCTCACGGCATCGTGCTTCCCGCTGCACTAGCACATCCATGTGCGTCGGGCTTAGGTGCCGGGGCTCGGGGGAAATGTACTTGGAAGCTAAGAGCGCTAGGATTTTTTTAGTTATTTTGACGGCGTAGTTCGTAGCTCCGCGACGCTGTCGCCCACGTGCTCGTCAGTCCCGCGTAGGCGGGAATCTAGCTTCTTTCTTGGTGTTTGGTACTTAGAGCGAAGCGCCAACAAAAGCGCTGGATCCCCGCCTTCGCGGGGATGACGGTCAGCCGTCGCGGAGCGCACCATCGGCACCGCCACGAAAGCACTTCAGACCGGCACTTGAGCCCCGCCTCTCACTTCACTGGCCGCGCTTTTAGATTCAAGCAGCCCCGATCTTGGCACCCCAGCCCCGCTCCCGCAAAAAAGCAGCCCCGCTCTTGCTTAAAGCAGCCCCGCTCTTGCTTCAAAACAACACATAACGCTCCCAGAAATCGCATTGTGTGCGCCGGTAGTTGCTGATCAGGCCGCGGCGTACGTCGTCGAATTCGATGGATACATCGTCGCTCGGGGTGCGTTGCGGCCAGATCGGGTCGCTGCCGCCATTGGGATTGCCGCTTGCGGCGAACCGAGTCCATTGGCGCTGGATTTGTGCAGACAGATCGATCTCGGCAGCGGTAGCAAACGGATACGGCCCGAAGACAAAGGCAATATCGGCGCCGTGAAAGGCACCGTAGATGGCTGAGGCATTGTCGAACACATGCGTGTACACATAGCGCCACACCGGATTTCCCGCCGCCGCGTGGTTACGGCTATAAGCACGCGCGGGACAGGCGAAAGTTAAATCATCGATGATGTCTGCATAGGCATACCACGGTGCGGGATAGTTCGCCGTAGGATAAAGGGCGAGCACTTGCGGCGTGAGTTGCGGGAAAGTGCTGGCGATCAGCGCCTCGTAGGCAGCGACAGTCGGCGGACGCGCACTGGCAGGCAGCAGCGTGGTCATTTCGTCGGCATTGATGCCCACGATCAGTGGCACTGTCGCCGCACGGCCGTTGGCAATGGCGCTGCCCGGGCCTTCGGTGAGCGCGTACTGATCGATCACCAAGCCAAAGTCTTCGCCTTCGCGGCCAAAGCCCAACGTCGGACGCGCCACTTCAACCAGTTGTTCCGCACTCAAGGCGCGCATGCATGTCACGCGGTTCGGCGCGTTCGAGCAGCCGGCGAGACCGATGATGCGGTCGCCTTGCGTGTAGGCGCTCTCGCTGCCGACGGAAGCCGAGTTCAGTGCCGGCAAGCTGCGCTGGCAGCCACCGCTTTCCATGATGGCGCGATGGAACAAGCCGCGCGCGAGCGGGCTGGCCACGAGTGCGCAAGTAGACACTGCGCCGGCCGATTCGCCGAATATCGTGACGCGATCAGGGTCGCCGCCGAATCCGCGAATATTCGACTGCACCCAGCGCAGGGCGGCAATCTGGTCGAGCAAACCATAGTTGCCGGCACTCGGATGATCGGGAAATTCACCGCCGAGTTCGCGCAAGGCCATATAGCCGAAGGGACCTAGACGGTAGTTGATCGTGACCACGACCACGCCGTCGTCGGCGAGGCGTGCGCCTTCATATTGCAGGCCGCCATCCATGCGCCGCTCACCCGATGCACCCTGCGTCAAACCGCCACCATGGATCCAAACCATGACCGGCCGATTGGCGCCAGCGCGCACCTCGGGCGACCAGATATTCAGATGCAAACAATCTTCGTCGATGGCCACCAGATCGGTGGCGAAGACACCCTCGGAGGTCACCGACTGCGAACATGCGGGGCCGAAACTGCCGCCATCGCGCGGCTGGCTGCGCGCTGGCGCGAATTGCGGCGCCCGCCAGCGCAGTGCGCCCACCGGCGGCGCGGCAAACGGAATCCCCGGAAAGCGCATCTGCCCTGGCGTCTCCAGCGTGCCGCGCACCAAGCCTTCGCGTGTTGCAACCACACCCGGCGGCGTGGATGACTGCGTCAAAACGCGTAATGGACGTTCGCTACGCGTGAAGCTGCCCCCGCCGCCAAAGGGGTAGGTCAGTGCATAGGAAATCCGATTGCTGTCGACATCATTGCGCGGCGTGATCAAACGAATATGGGCCGGACCCGCGCTACGCGTGTCTAGCGCCACACTGGCGCAACTGCGGCAATAGCCGCGCGCGAAAGTAAAATTTGGCGCGAAATCTGTATCGGGCACCGCCTCGCTCGCGAAAGCCCAACGCGGTCGGCCGGCACCGTCGTACACATAAAGCGTGTGGAAAGATTGCGCCGCGCCCGCCGCGCCGAAGAGATAGCTGATCAAGCCCCAGCCACTATCGGCCTCGCCCGCGTACCAACTTCCAGAGAGCGCCGTTTCGACCGCGTCGCCGCCTGGCACGATAGCTTGCAGACACCAGCGCAGGTTCTCGCCAGCCAGACTGAATTGAAAGTCATACAGCTCAAGCGCGCCCGGCCGCGCGCTGCCGTCGCCGCATTGAGCCGCCGTCGCCACGCGCTCAATGCGCGCGCCCGCAAAGCGCTGAGCCACACTCGCACCGCTGCCGCTGTAGCGATATTCGACCAATTCGACCGTTCCGACCGCGCCCGACCATTGCCCATCGATCAGATACCAAAATGGCTGCCCATCGGTCTCATAGGTGAACAACGCGCCGACCACGTGATCGCCCACAATCTGCAAATCGACGCCATGGCCATTGCGCGTACTGTCGAAATACAGCCCCGACGCGGGCGGCGCTGCCAGCACGGGCGCCGCGAGCATGCACAAACAACACAACATCCAAGCGCGCATCAGGATTCCCATCGCATCGATAGCTAGAAACTAACGTGAGCGTGCGTGGATGGTTGACCTGATCGCGTGTGAGTTCTGGCGCTAACGGCGCGTCAAGTCGCGCGGGCCCGCGCAGGAAGGAAGAGAACACCAGCGGGACGCGGAGAAAAGCCAAGGAAAAGCAGAAAGGATGCGAAGGATGCTTCAGCAAGAACGGTCAATTGACTACACCAGCGTCCGCTCAGTCATCGTCATCGCTGCGGCGCCGTGAATCCAGCGCATAGCACGCACTTTGGTTGAGCATGCGGAGGTGCCCGGCAGATTTAAGAAAAGTCGATTTTCGCCCACACGGGGAACGACGAATACGGCTCTCAGCCTAACGCTGAGGCTAATCGGCACGTCTTCGCGCTCTGTCTGCTTTTCCTTTGCGACCATCGCGTCCCTGCCTCACTGCTATCCCGCTGCGTGTCTCGTTCCGTCATTGTCATGTCGCCACTGGCATCATGGCGAAGTCTCAGGAGGCCACATGACAGCACGCGTCGTATTGATTACCGGTGCCGCCAAGCGGGTAGGCGCCTGCATTGCGAGGCATCTGCACGCGGCGGGCTTTGATGTCGCGCTGCACTATCGGCATTCGGCAGATGAGATGGCGGCGCTGGTCGCGACACTGGAATCCGCGCGTCCACGTTCAACGTTGAGCCTGCAAGCCGATCTGGCCGACGATTCCGCGCTGCCAGAATTGATCGCCGCGACGCACGAGCGGTTTGGTCGGCTGGACGGCTTGGTCAACAACGCATCGACCTTCTACCCAACGCCTTTCGGTGAGATCAGCGGCACGGACTTCGAGGCGATGATGGCCAGCAACGCGCGCGCGCCGATGTTGCTCGCGCAAGCGGCCGAAGCGCATCTGCGCGCGGCGAACGGCGCCATCGTGAACATCGTCGACATTTACGCTGATCGCCCAATCCCGCGCTATCTACCCTATTGCATGGCCAAGGCTGCGCTGGTGGCCCTGACCTATGGCTTGGCACGCGAACTTGGTCCGGAGGTGCGCGTCAACGCCGTCGCACCGGGCAACATTTTGTGGTCGACCAATCCCGAAAAAGCCGAAACCAGCGCCATGGTCGAAGAGCGCACCGCGCTGCGCCGCCAAGGCGAGCCCGAAGACATCGCGCGCGCCGTGTTGTTCCTATTGCGCGACGCGGGATACGTCACTGGCCAGGTGCTGCGCGTGGATGGCGGTCGCTGGTTAAATATTTGAGGTGCGGGCTCGGGACTCGGGGCTCGGGGCTCGGGGTTCGGCAAAATGCGCTGTGGAGCTATGAATGCAAGGCGTTTTTTCGGGCCATCTTGTCCAACTTGCTGCCACGTAACTGTGCGAGGTGGTCGCACCCGTGCTCGTCATTCCTGCGTAGGCGGGAATCCAGTTTCTTTCTTGGCGCTTGGTGCTTTCAGAGCGAAGCCCACGAAAAGCGCTGGATCCCCGCGTTCGCGGGGATGACGATGATCGTTGGCTGGGCACACCGGTCGCACGATCACAAAAGCACTTCAGGCCCGCACCCCAGCCCCGCTCTTGGCCTGCCTGCACTATCCTTGCCGACCCCTGCGCTAACGGCAATCGTGATGGAAAAGAGTTTCGATCCCA
>Ga0105044_10003066_pt1 | contig 22879 bp, 18 predicted proteins | sample MAT01_FD_78092 | JGI IMG/M metagenome (GOLD analysis project Ga0105044, IMG submission 78092) | Freshwater microbial communities from Lake Fryxell liftoff mats and glacier meltwater in Antarctica - MAT-01 | ecosystem: Environmental > Aquatic > Freshwater > Ice > Liftoff microbial mat | place...
AATTTTCAGCGCCAGCCGGCTGAAGCGATGGCTGGCTGAGTGAAACGCCTCCAGCCTAGAGCAGAACGCAACGCTCTGCCAAACGAGTTGAGCACGTCGCGCACCGCGATCAGTGCGTCCATTGCGTCCATTGCGTCCATTGCGCTGTTCAGGTTGTACAGCGCCGGTTTCGAGAGGGCCAAAAAAGCCGCCTTCGCGGCCTTGGCGGCTTGCGCCACGATGGCCCGCATCCGCCAGCGGATGTTGTAGCCGGCCGCGCAGCTGATGGCGTGCAGTGCATCGCCTACAGCGCCCTTCAGCCAGCAGCGATCCATGCGGTGGTCGCTCTCCCCCTCGGTCAAGATCTTGGTGTGGCCGATGGCGGGCTCGATGGCCTGCCGGCGTTTGAGCCAACGCCGCTGCAGCGCGGTCAGCGTCTTGTACTTGCCCCTGTGGGTGATCTCCACTCCCGGGTTGTCGGCGTCCACGCCCCTGTAGCCCAGGTCCACGATGGCCTGCTTGGGCTGGCGGCCCAGGTCTTGCAGCAGGTTGGTCGTTTGCTCCAGTTGTGCGCTCAACGTGTGCCCATCGAAGGGTTTGCCGGGGAAGGCCCTGGCGCCCACCATCAGGCCTTGCTTGTGCGTGACTGCCAGGCTGACCTTCACGCCGAACTCGTAGGGCTTGCGCGCTTTGCCCTTGCCGATGCACTCGACCTCGGGCGCATGCAGCGCGTAGAGCTTGTTCTTGTCAAAGCGCTCGGGGCCCAACGGTGCCAGCCGTACCCCAGGCATGGCCAGGATCGCATCGACGAAGTCGACCGCGTCGGCGATCGGTGTCGGCTGGACGAAGATCTTCGGGCTGGTGACCAGACGCAGGACACTGGCCAGCACCATCGGCATCAGGATGAAGGTCGCGCCGGTCTGGGCTGCCGTCGGCGCCTCTTGGAGCCAGGTGCGCGCCGCCGAGTGATGAGGATGATCGCTGTGCGAAGCGGCGACCAGAACGTTGACGTCAGGCGGTATCGCCCACCGCGGCCCACCGCGGCCCACCGCGGCCAGAAGCGACTTGTTGCTGCGTGCATCGAGGCCCGCGACCAGGCCGCCCTGACCTTCGAAGACCGGCACCCGCGCGCGAGCGCACCCGACCCCGGCCGCCTTTGCCCGCAGACGCAGTTGCAGCCCTTCCTCGATCAGCCGGGTCAGGGTGGAGCGTTGCCGCGCAGCCAGCACCTTGGCATCAGCCAGCAACTGGTCGTTCAGATCGAGGGTAGTCTTCATCCCAAGAACATACAGAATTCTGTATGCATCGCGCCCACGCGACGGTGGGCGCAGCGATCATCCGGTCGGGGGGCTGGTCACAGCGCCGGAGCACCGGTGGCTGCCAGCGCCGCTGATGCGGCGGCTCCGGCAGAGTCGAAGCAATGCAACCGCGGGAGATCGGATCAGATGATGCCGACCCCCTTGGTCACGGGTCCAATGTGACTGCGCGTTGACAGTTCAAGAGCGTGCGGCGTAGACTGAAAGCGGTTTCACGCCTGTCGGGCGCCCGAACGGCGACTGTGGCCCTGCGCCAGCTGTTTCTGCCAGCCGCACAGTAGACCCCAGTCAGGGGCAAGAGTTGTAGGAGACACGATGACGCATGAAACCCGCCCGGATGTCGGCCCGCTGCAGCGGCTGGGCATCGTGGTCATGACACTGGTGTTGTTGGCTGCCTGCGGCGCAAAAAAAGACACCGCGGCCAGCCAGGCCGCAGCCCGTGTCAACAAGGACGAGATCACCGTCCACCAGATCAACTTTGTGCTGCAGCAGCAGCGCGACATGCGACCCGAAGACGTCGACGCGGCGAGCAGCCTGATCCTCGAACGCCTGATTGATCAGCAACTGCTGCTGCGCAAGGCCGATGCACTGAAGCTGGATCGTGATCCGCGTGTGCTGCAACAGATTGAAGCCGGCAAGGCTGACATCTTGGCACGCGCCGTCATCGAGAGGCTGGGCGAGACCGCGACCAAGCCCTTGCCACAAGAGATCAAGACCTACTTCGACTCCAGACCCTATCTGTTCAGCGACCGCCGTGTCTACAACCTGCAGGAAATCAACGTCGAGGCCAAGCCCGATCAGATCCCCGCCCTGCGTGCAGCTCTCTCCTCGGCCAAGAACATCCCCGAGTTTGTCGAGTACCTGAAGGCCAACAATCTGCGCTTCGCAGCTGACCAGGCCGCGCGCGCCGCAGAACAGCTGCCGCAGGACAGGCTGGAGGCCATCTCCAAGCTGAAGGATGGCCAGGCGCTCATGAATCAGGGCCCCCGGGGCGTGCAGGTGCTCGTGCTGGCAGGCTCTCGCAGCCAACCGGTCACCGAAGAGCAGGCCCGGCCGGCGATCGAGCAGTATTTGCTCAATGAGCGAAAGCGAAAATTGGTGGAAGAAGAAATCAAACAGCTGCGTGCTGGTGCCAAGATCGATTACATGGGCAAGTTTGCTTCAGCTGCCTCCGCAGCCGGCAGTGCGTCGCCCGCTGCGCCCCCCGCTGCAGCCCCGAAAGCTGCCGCCAGCGCCGCGCTCAGCGCCAACGACATCAACAAAGGGATGGGACTCAAGTGATGTGGCGTCAACCCAGGATCGCTCCACTGGCCGTTGTGATCGGCGCCTTGGCCGTGATCGCTGCCTTGCTGACCCTGGGTCTCGCGGCCGCCCCGGCTTGGGCCCAAGCAGTCGCGGCAGGCCTTGCACCGGAGTACCGCCTGGGCCAGGGCGACGCGGTGCGCATCACCGTCTACCAGAATCCTGATCTGACGCTGGAAACGCGTGTCACCGAAGCTGGCGTCATCAGCTACCCGCTGCTGGGCAACATCCGCATTGGCGGGCTGAGCGTGACGGCGGCTGAAAAGCTCGTCTCCGACGGGCTGCGCAGCGGCAACTTCGTCAAGCAGCCGCAAGTCAATGTGGTGGTCGTCCAGGTGCGGGGCAATCAGGCCAACGTGCTAGGCCAGGTCAATCGGCCAGGCCGCTACCCCATCGAAGCTGCCGACATGCGATTGACCGATCTGCTGGCCGCGGCCGGTGGCCCAGCCAGCGGCGGGAGTGACATCGTCGTCGTCACTGGCACGCGCAATGGTCAGCGCTTTCGCACGGAAGTCGATCTGCCAGGCCTGTTCACGGTCAACGCCAAGGACACCGACATGTTGATCCAGAACGGCGACGTGGTCTGGGTCGAGCGCCAGCCGCTGGTCTACATCTACGGTGAATCCCAGAGACCGGGCCCGATGCGGCTGGAGCGCGGCATGACACTGATGCAAGCGCTGTCCAGCGGTGGCGGGCTGACATCGCGCGGCACCGAAAAGGGCATTCGCGTGCACCGCAAGGCGGCCGATGGCGGTGTGATCGTCATCACGCCGCCCATGGACGCGCCAATGAAAGACGGGGACGTGGTCTATGTCCGCGAGAGCCTGTTCTGACCGGCGCAACCCTTGACCGGACGGCAGCTCTGGCGGCGCAGACCGGCGGCTCCAGGCAACGAGAAAGAACGAAGCAATGACGTTTGCACAATTTCTGGCCATCCTGCGTGCGCGCAAATGGGTGGCACTGACGGTGTTTGTGCTGGTGGTGGCCACCACGCTGGCCGTGAGCCTGCTGATGCCCAAGATCTACACGGCCTCGGCGTCGGTCGTGGTGGACTTCAAGCCCGACCCCATCACCGCCGGTCTTTACGGCAGCAACCCGCCGCTGGCCTTGATGGCGACGCAGGTGGACGTGATCAACAGCGAGCGCGTGGCCTTGCGCGCCATTCGCACCCTGAAGCTGGCCGAGATCCCAACGGTGCGCCAGCAGTGGACAGAAGACACCGGCGGCGTTGGCAACATCGAGCTCTGGATGGTGGAGCTGTTTCGCCGCCAGATGAACGTGCTGCCGGCGCGTGAAAGCAGCGTCATCACGGTGACCTACAGGTCGCCCGATCCACGTCTCGCTGCGGCCATGGCCAATGCCTTCGTGCAGGCCTACCTGGAGACGGCGCTGGAGTTGCGCGTGGATCCGGCGCGCCAGTACTCTGCCTTCTTCGATCTGCGTGCCAAGGAGGCCCGGGAGACGCTTGAAAAGGCGCAGGGCCAGCTGTCCAGCTTCCAAAGGAGCAAGGGCATCATCGCCAACGACGAACGCTTTGACGTCGAGAACGTCAAGCTCAACGAATTGTCTTCGCAAGTGCTGGCCTTGCAGGCCCTCTCAGCCGAATCGACCAGCCGCCAGACGCAAGCCACATCAGCCCAGGGCGACCGCATCCAGGAGGTGTTGAACAACCCGGTCATCGGTGCGCTGAAGGCCGATGTGATCCGGGCCGAAGGCCGTCTGCAGGAACTCACGGCCCGCCTGGGGGACGCCAACCCGCAGGTCGTGCAGGCGCGCGCCAACATCGACGAGCTGCGCGCGCGTATCGACGCCGAGACCCGCCGTGTCACCGGCGGTGTGAGCGTCAGCAACACCATCAATCGCCAGCGTGAAGCGCAGATCCGCGCCGGGCTCGAAGCCCAGCGCGTCAACGTGCTGCGCATGAAGGCCGTGCGGGACGAGGGTGCCGTGATCCAGCGCGACGTCGAGAACGCTCAGCGCGCCTACGACGCCATTACCGCGCGGCTGAACCAGTCCACGCTGGAGAGCCAGACGACACAGAGCAATGTCAACCTGCTCACACAGGCCACGGCGCCGAATGAGCCCTCGTCGCCCAAAGTTCTGCTCAACACCGTACTGGCAGTTCTCTTGGGCGCGTTGCTGGCTGCCGGGGCACCGGTCTTGCTCGAACTTCGAGACCGCCGCGCACGCAGCCCGGGCGACGTGGCGGCCTTTCTGGGCCTTCCCGTCATCAGCGTGTTGACGCGCCCCAGAACCGGCCGCAAAGCCAAGCTGCCCTCACCCATGCAGCAGCGCTTGATGGCACCGTTGCCAGCCCCGATGGCCAGCTACGCAGATTCCGCGCCAGTGGCGCCGGCGGTGGAAGAACAATTCATAGGCACCCTTATTGCCACACAGCGCAAGCTTTCCGACCAGCAGGTCGAACGCGTGCTGGCTTATCAGATCGAACACCATGTGCGCTTTGGCGAGGCCGCCGTGGCACTCAAGCTCGCCAGCCAAGACGACGTGCTCAATGCGCTGTCGCACCAGTTCCGTTACCCCTACGTCCCCGAAGGCCAGCGCAGTCTGAGCGCCGAACTGGTGACGCTGCACCAGCCGTTCTCAGCCCAGGCCGAAGCCTTCCGATCACTGCGCAGCGAGGTCATGATGCGGCTGTGGACCGACGGCGGGCCACGGCGCGCCCTGGCCATCATCAGCCCCGATGCCAATGACGGCAAGAGTTATGTCGCGGCCAACCTGGCCATCGCACTGGCGCAACTTCCGGGCAGCCGTACCCTGCTCGTCGACGCCGATCTGCGTGGCCCACGCCAGCAAGCGATCTTCCGCCTGGAAAACCGCGCCGGTCTGTCAGGCCTGCTCGCGGGCCGTGCAGATGCGCATGCGGTTCAGCAAGTGGGCAGTGTGCCCAGCCTGTTTGTCTTGCCCGTGGGCATTGCCCCGCCGAACCCGCTGGAACTGCTGGAATGCCCCGCCTTCGGCTTGCTGATGCGCGAATTGGTGAGTCAGTTCGACCACGTCGTGGTGGACACACCGGCGGCAGCTTACGGACGCGACAGCGCCGTGGTCGCGGCACGCTGTGGCGCGGCGCTGCTGGTCGCGCGGCAACACCATGCCCGCGCCGTGGCACTGCAGGATCTGGTCGCCAGGTTGTCGGAGAACCAGGCGCGGATCGCTGGCGTCGTCGTCAACGAGTTCTAACATGACGTCGCCCCCGGTCAGCCCTTCCAGGCCAACAGGCAGGCGCGAGGCACTGCTGCCGCCCGGCATGGACCCCGTTGCACTCGGCCTGCTGCTGCTGGGCTTTCTGGCCATGTACGTGCCGACCTACGCGTGGCTTGCACAGAACGTCTGGGCCAGCGACGAACAAGGCCACGGCCCCATCATCCTGGCGCTCAGCTTGTACCTGCTCTATGCCAAGCGGCATGAACTGGCGTCCCTGCCGGCTGTTGCAGATCCCTGGACGGGTGGACCGCTGCTGTTGCTCGGCGTGCTGCTCTATGCCCTCGGACGCTCGCAGTTCATCCTCTTCTTCGAGGTGATTTCGCAGATCGTGGTGTTGACGGCCATCGTGCTGCTCTTCCCGGGGCGGAAAGCCTTGCGGCTGATCTGGTTTGCACTCTTCTTCATGCTCTTCATGGTGCCGCTGCCGGGCTCCGTGGTGGCCGCGATCACTGCGCCCTTGAAGTCGGCCGTGTCTGCAGTGGCCGCTGAAATCCTCTATCAGGTCGGCTACCCCGTGGCTCGCGCAGGGGTGCTGCTGAGCGTGGGGCCCTACCAGTTGCTGGTGGCGGATGCCTGTGCCGGCCTGACCAGCATGTTCACGCTCGAGGCCCTTGGCCTGCTGTACATGAACCTGATGAAGTACACGAACGTGGCACGCAACATCACGCTGGCGATCCTCATCATTCCGATTGCCTTTGTAGCCAACATCGTGCGCGTCATGATCCTGGTCCTCGTCACCTATCACTTTGGTGACGCAGCGGGCCAGGGGTTCATCCACAGCTTCGCCGGCATGGTGTTGTTCATGACAGGCCTGACGCTGATCCTGGCCACCGACCGCGTCCTGCGGCTTGCGTTCACGGGAAAGAACGAGCGCTCATGATGAACCGCCTGCGTTGGCATGCACTGCTGGTCGCGATGCTGATGATTGCGGCCTCAGCGGTCGGCACCTGGGGACGGCCGACGCAGCATCTGGCAGACCAGATCGGCAAGCCCGACCTGGAGGCCATGTTTCCCAGCCGCTTCGGCGATTGGCAGATCGTCACGGGCCAGGCGCTGGTCCTGCCGTCGCCGGATGTCCAGGCGGCGCTGGACGCGATCTACAACCAGGTGCTGGCGCGCACCTACGTCAACGCCAGCGGCCAGGTCATCATGTTCACCGTGGCCTACGGTGGCGACCAGTCCGACGGCACCAGCGCACACCGGCCCGAGGTCTGCTACCCGGTGCAGGGCTTTGCCATCACGTCCAACCAGGCCGGGTCGCTGCAGATCGGCCAGCGCGAACTTCCCGTGCGCCGCTTGATGGCCCGGCGCGGCGCGCGCAATGAACCGGTCACCTACTGGGTCGCGGTTGGCAATCAGGTGGTGACCACCGGCATCGGTCAGAAACTGGCGCAGATGCGCTATGGCCTGCGTGGCGTGATTGCAGACGGCATGCTGGTGCGCGTGTCCAGCATCGACGCTGACCTGGACCGGGCCCATGCCATGCAGGGCACGTTCCTCAAGGCCCTGTCACAGGCGCTGGACGCCAAGGCCCGGGACCGGGTGTTTGGTGCCGCGGCAGCACCATGACGATCCCGTCCCAGCTGGCTTTCGGATGTGGCTTGGTCCTGACCAGCGTGATTGTCGGGCTGATGGTCGCCGTACTTCCCTACTGGTTCATCATTGCGGTGGCCGTTGTGCCCGGCTTTTTCCTGCTCGTGGCATGGCGGGTGGAGTACGGCCTGCTGGCCTTGCTGGCCCTCGTGTCAGGCATCCTGCACGAAGCCTTCCTGCCCAGCTTTGGCTACCTGAGGGCCGGCGACCTGGCCTTCTTCGCAGTTTGGGCGATTGCCATCGTCAGTGGCTTCAGTCTGTCCAGGGGCTTTGTGCGCAGCGAACTCAAGCTGTGGCTGCCCTTTGCGGCTTTCCTGGCGCTGGTGCCGGTGTCCGTGGTCTACGCCTGCTTCTTTCAGGGTGTCTCGCCCAAGGATGCGCTTGGCGAAGGCCGGCACCTGATGTACCTGCTGCTCTTTCCGCTGGTGGTGTCGGTTTTGAATAGCAAAGAGCGGGTCCGGCGCTTCATCGGCGGCTTGCTGATGCTGGGACTTCTGTTCTCCGTGGGTCAAATCGTGCAGGGCATTTTTCAGGTGCGCATCTTCGGCGACGCGGGCCGGCTTGTCGTCGCGCAGACGCTGGGCGTCAGGTCCTACGGCGCGACCATTTCCAGCACCGGGGGCTTGAACCTCATCATCTTCACCGTCTTCACGGTTGCCGCCTGGTATGCCCTGAAGCACATCAAGACGCTGAGCTTCCTGTCCATGTCTGCACTGTGCGCTGTCGGCATTCTTCTGACCTTTGGCCGCACCACCTGGGGCGCCACGGTATTGGGCATGGTCGTGGTCGTGTATCTGATCGGTCTGCGCCGCAGCGGGGCGATGCTGATCTGGTCCTTGATCGGTGCATCATTGGCCCTGGCCATGCTGGTCGCCGCCAAGCCGGCCATGCTCGACGCGCTGGTGGTGCGGGCCACCAGTGTCGGCAAGGAGATCGACTACGGCTCTTCGGCAGCCTGGCGCTACTACGAGGCCGAGCAGATCGCGCCGCAGATCATCAATCACCCCGTCTTGGGTATCGGCCTGGGCGCGGCCTACCGCGGGCCAGCTTTGTCCGATGCACTGCCGGAGCAGGTGCGCTACATCCACAACGGCTTTCTCTACATGGTGAGCAAGCTGGGCGTGCCGGCGCTGTTGCTTTTCATCAGCTGCTTGGGGGTGATCTTGTTCTGGTCCTGGCAGGGCGCCAGGGCAGAAGCTGACACCAGACTGCGCGGTGTCCATGCTGCGATCTGCGCCGGCCTGCTCAGCGTGCTCTTGGCGTCAGTGACCGAACCGCATCTCATGCGGGACTCGAGCCTGGCCTTTCTTGGCATCCTGTTCGGTCTTGCAGTCGTGCTCAGGCGCCATGGAACCCTGCCGGAGACGAATGGCAAGCGGCCCGGCGCCTGGGGAGTCCCTGCGCCACGGCTGACGCCGCTCACGACGCAACACGCGCGTGGCTAAGGCTCCGCGTACCGTGCACTGGGCGCTGCGCTTTCAAAGCCGCGTCAGGGCTTCCGCCTGGGGCGACCTGGTGCTGCGCAGCGGGACGGTCCTGGGCCTGCGCGTCCTGGGCGCTGGCCTGGGCTTTGCCTTCAACGTCGCGTTGGCCCGCGTGCTGGGTGCTGAAGGATTGGGCATCTTCCACCTGTCCTTGACCTTCACGCTGATTGCCAGCGTGGTGGGTCGCATGGGCATGGACGCAGCTCTCCTCAAGTTCGGTGCGACCAGCCACGCTGAAAGCGACTGGAACCGCCTGGCCGCCGTCCATCGCCTGGGCATGGGCACTGCGTTGCTTTGCTGCAGCATGGTTGCGACAACGACATTCCTCGCCGCCGATTGGATTGCCACAACGGTCTACGCCGACCCTGGCATTGCGAATCCGCTGCGGCTCATGAGCCTGGCGCTGGTGCCGTTCAGCTTGTTGAACCTGTACGGCGAATTGCTGAAGGCCGGCCAGCACCAGGCCGCATCGTCCTTCATCCAGGGCGCAGCCTTGCCCATCGTCAACCTGCTGCTCTTGTTCATCTTTGCAGACAGCATCACAGGCGCCAGCGCGGCATCAGGGCTGTACCTGGCTGGCACCGTGCTGGTGTGTGTCTGTGGCTGTCTGCTCTGGATCCGCAGCATTCCGCGCAACCATGTTGGCACCGCTTCCCCAACATTCAGGCTGCGCGAGTTGCTCGCCACGGCCCTGCCGATGTATGGATCGGCAATTGCCGATGTGGTGATGACGTTTTCCGACGTGCTGATCCTTGGCCTGTTTTTCAGCAGCGGCGAGGTCGGCATCTACACCGCCGCCGCGCGCACGGCCTTGCTGACCCGGTTCGTGCTGTTGGCCACCAGTTCCGTGGCGGCACCCAGGTTTGCTGCGCTGCATGCTGCCAAGGACAGCGAGGGGATTGCGCGACTCGCACGCCGGTCCACCATCCTGACCACGGTGACCACCCTGCCGCTGTTGCTGATCTTCATCTTGGTGCCTGAGCAGATCCTGTCCTTGTTCGGGCCGCAATTCGAAGCCGGCGCATCGGTGCTGATCGTGCTGACCCTCGGTCAGTTTGTGAATGCAGCCACCGGCCCGGTCGGCTACCTGTTGAACATGAGCGGGTTCCACCGCATCGAAGGCCGCATCGCCGTCGCGGGCGCCGTCATGACAGTGGCTCTGTGCTTCGCCTTGATTCCGTTGTGGGGCGTGCTCGGTGCAGCGGCGGCCAACGCCATCGCCACGGCTGCCTGCAATCTGATGCGCGTCTACGTCGCCAAGTCCCGCCTGGGAATTCTCATGCTGCCCATCCCATGGGCGCCTGGCTCGAGCAAACGGCAGTCGCCCGGCAGCCCTTAGTTGCATGGCCCACCCTGTGAGAGTTCTGTTCTACAGCGACGCAGCGGACTTCGGCGGCCACGAGTTGATGACGTTGGCTGGCGTTCGGCATATGGTGGCGCAAGCGAATGTCGATGCGGGCTTCATGTTCTTTCGCGGCAATCTCAGGCTGGCCCGGCAACTGAATGAATTGGCGGCGCGCTATCCCGGCTTCAAGGTCTTGCCGCACGACTATCAATCGCAGCGGTTGCAGATTCTCCGCACACGCGTTTCGTGGCGCGCTATCCGCGGCCTGGCTTCGACCATCGCAGCCCATGCGCCCGACGTGGTGGTAACGGCACAAGGCGGAATCGCCGTTGGCAGCGCCGGCTTGATGGCCGCCGAACGAGCCGGTGTGCCCAGCATCTGCTACATCCCCATGACGCACCCGGAGAGCGTCTTTTCCGCTTCCCGCGTCAAGGCAGCGCTGCGCGAATGGTTGAACCGTTTGTACTACGGCCTGCCCGACGCCTATATCACCATCAGCCCGCGCATGACCGACTACCTGCAGCGCCGGGGTCTACAGCAGCCGGTGACCGTGGTGCAAAACGGCATTGACTTGACGGCTTACCGCTCAACAGACCGAGGCGCCGCGCGCGCTCGATGGGGCTTGTCGGAAGGCGCCAGGGTCTTCGGACTGATCGGCCGCGTCCAGTTCTGGCAAAAGCGGCAGGACCTGGCCGTCAAGGCGTTGGCCTTGGCACGCCAGCAAGCGCCCAATTTGAAGTTGCTGGTGGTCGGTGAGGGGCCGGACCTTGACGCCCTGAAGGCACTCGCGCGGGCCGAGGGCGTGGCAAACGCAGTGGTGTTCGCTCCCTGGACGGACGACATGTCGTCCGTCTACGCCGCCATCGACGCACTGGCCATACCGTCGCGATTCGAAGGCGTGCCGCTCGTCATGCTCGAAGCCATGGTCTTCCGGCGCCCGGTGATCGCATCCGACGTCGACGGCATGGCCGACATGTTGCCGCCGCACTGGCTGTTCCCAAGCGGTGATGCAGCCGCTTTTGCAGCGCGTCTGGTTGACGCGGCGCTTGCCGATGAGACCGCTCTTCTGGAGTTTCACAGGAGTCGCATTCTCGAAAGTCATTCGTTTCCAGCATTTGAAGCCGCCTTCATGGCAGCCATTGAATCCGCAGTCGAACGCCTTGGACGTTCTAGTTCAGCACCAACCTCGAAAACGACAGCCGACTCCCAAGGCACTTCAGTCGCAATCATTGAACCGGTGGGCGGCCACGGCGGCATGAACTACTACGACTTCGGCTTGTGTCGGGGTCTCGTGGACGCAGGCATCACGCCCACCCTGCACACCTGTAATGAGACAGCCATCACTCCCGGCCTGCCCTTTGCGGTGGCGCTCCCCTACCACCGCATCTATGGTCCGGATCCGGCCTGGCGACGCGGCCTGCGCTTTGTGCGGGGCAGCCTGCGCGCCTTGGTGGGTGCACGACGCGCTGGCAACAAGCTGGCCCACTTCCACATCTTTCAAGTGGGTGTGCTCGAACTCTTCAACATCCTCGTCGCCAAGCTGCTGCTGATGCGCGTCGTCATCACTGCACATGACGTGGAGGCGTTTCGGGGCGAATGGTCGGCAATCAAGTCATGGGTGTATGCGCTTGCCGATGCCGTGATTGCCCACAACCGCGTCAGCCAACGGGAGTTGATGCGGGTGCTGCGTGTTCCAGAACACAAGATCCACGTGATCCCGCATGGCAACTACCTGGGCTATGTCGGCGATGTGACGCCAACGGTCAGCGCCCGGGCCCGGTTGAACCTGCCGTCTGAAGCCAAGGTACTGCTGTTCTTCGGACAGATCAAGGCGGTCAAGGGCCTTGACCTCTTGCTTGACGCGATGACCGCAGTCAAGGACGTGCACCCGGACGTGCTGCTGGTCATCGCCGGCAAGATGTGGGGCCAGGAATTCGCCGTCTACCAAGCGCAGATCGACAGGCTGGGCCTTGCCGGCCGTTGCGTCAGTCACATCCGCTACGTCGCGGACGACGAGGTGGCTGCCTATTACGCTGCTGCAGATCTCGTCGTCCTGCCCTACCGGCGGATCTACCAGAGCGGCGTGATTCTGATGGCCATGAGTTACGGCAAGCCGGTGCTGGCATCCGACCTGGACGGCATGCAGGAAGTCATCGAGGACGAGGTCACGGGATTTCTCTTTCCCTCCGCTGACTTGCACGCCCTGGCCACACGGCTCAACACCGTGTTGGCCGATCCGGACGCCATGCGGCGCGTGGGCGCTCAGGGGCTGGCCTTGATGCGTTCTGGCTACGGCTGGGACCACATCGGGCGGCTCACGGCCCAGTGTTACCGCGCGGCCTTGCGCGGCAACCGTCAGTAGAGAGGCGGCGGCTTGGACTCGGTTCATTCGCCCCCCACCCGGCACCTGCGCATCCTCGGCACGCGGGGTGTGCCCGCGGCCCACGGCGGTTTCGAGACCTTTGCCGAGCAGTTGGCGCTGTTCCTGGTCAAGCACGGCTGGCAGGTCACGGTCTACTGTCAGGAAGAGGGTGTGGGGCCCGTGGTTGAAGACACCTGGCGCGGCGTGCACCGCGTGCGCATGCCGGTTGCCGGTGCCGGAGCGGCCGGCACGGTGATGTTCGACTTGCTCTCCACGCTGCATGCCTCGAAGTCCAAAGGACTGATCCTGACTCTGGGCTACAACACTGCCGTCTTTTGCACGCTGTACCGCCTCAAAGGCCTGCGCAACGTCATCAACATGGACGGCATCGAGTGGCAACGGCAGAAGTGGGGCACGGTCGCCAAGACGTGGTTCTGGCTGAACGATTGGGCTGGCTGTCTGCTCGGCAACCACCTCGTGGCCGACCACCCGCAGATCCAGCGGCATCTCAACACCCGGGTCCGCCCCAGCAAGATCAGCACCATCCCGTATGGCGCCGACACCGTGCTGGCCGCGAATGCGTCGCTGCTGGCTGGCCATGGCCTGGAGCCCGGCAGCTACGCGGTGCTGATCGCCCGCGCCGAGCCTGAAAATTCGATCCTCGAAGTCGTGCGGGCCTGGTCTCGGCAACCGCGCGGCATCCGCTTGGTGGTGTTGGGCAATTATGAAAGCGGACACGCGTATCAGCAGGCCGTGATGGCGGCAGCATCGCCTGAAGTCATGCTGGTCGGCGCCATCTACGACAAAGCCGTGGTGCAGGCCTTGCGGTTCTTCGCCCGCTTCTATGTGCACGGCCACCAGGTCGGTGGCACCAACCCATCATTGGTTGAGTCTCTCGGCGCTGGCAATGCCATCCTTGCGCACGACAACCCGTTCAACCGCTGGGTTGCTGGAGCAGCTGCGCTCTACTTCTCCAATGAGGATGACTGTGCTGACAAGATTGCTGCGCTGCAAGCCGATATTGCCTTGACGGGCCGTCTGCGAGCGGCCAGCCGGTTGCGACATGAGCAACAGTTCACCTGCGAGCGCGTGCTCGGGGACTATGAGCGCCTGCTGGCCCAATGGCTTGATGCACCTGCAACTCCGGCACCCTTTCAATGAGTGCCAAGGTCCAGACAGGTAAGTCACTTGATGGTGCAGTAGTGCCAGCGCGGCCGACCGTGCTGGTGTTGGGTGGCACCGGCTTCATCGGGCGCGCGTTGATCAAGCGGCTGCTCCGGGACGGACTGTCGGTGCGTGCGCTGGTGCGCGACACTGGTGGGCGGGCGGCGCTGCTCGCAAGCCAGGGTGTGGATCTGGTGAAGGGTGACTTCACGCAGGCTGCAACACTCGAAGCCGCGCTCGAAGGCATCCAGCATGTCTACCACCTCGCACGCGGTTACGGCAGCAGCTGGGAGGACCATCTGCTGCACGATGTCCAGCCCACCGCGCGCCTTGCCGAGTTGTGCTGCGCGCGCGGCATCACGCTCTACTACACCTCGTCGATTGCGATCTATGACGGCGGCCACGCCGGCGAGCTCATCACGGAGTCCACTCCGCCCAGCGCTGCCGCGATGCGCATCAGCAGCTACGCCCGAGCCAAGGTCGCGATCGAACGCCTGCTGGCCGACCTGCACCGCGAGCGTGGTCTGCAGGTCGTGGTCTTCCGTCCTGGCATCGTGATTGGCGAAGGGGGCAGCCCTTACCACCCTGGTGTAGGGGCGTGGCCCTCGCCGACCGTCTGCCAGCCTTGGGGCGGTGGCCACCAGCGCTTGCCGTTCGTGCTGGTCGACGACTGCGCAGATGCCATGGTCTGCGCATTGCATACGCCCGAAATTGCCGGACTCTCATTCAACCTGGTAGGCGATCCCTGTCTGTCGGGTCACGAGTACCTCAACGCCTTGGAGCCCGCCGCTGGCATCCAGGTGCGGCGTGTATCGATGCCGACGTGGTGGCTGTTTTCACGCAGTACCGTGAAGTGGGGTCTGCAGACGCTAGCCCGCGCGCCAGAACGTCGAATGCCGAGCTACGGCTACATCGAAGGCTTGAGTTGCCGCGCGTTCTACAGCGCCGACCTGGCCAAACAACGCCTGGGCTGGAAGCCAGTGGCCGACGCTGCCAAGTTGATTGAACACGGCATCACGTTTGCCGTGGGACCATGAAGCCCTTGCGCGTTGACCACCTGGTGATCGGTGCCGGCACCGCGGGCTGTGTCGTCGCCGCCGGTTTGGCCGCGGCGGGCGATCGCTCGGTGCTGGTGCTGGAAGCAGGCGGCACCGACGCTTCGCTGCGCACCCGCGTGCCCGTTGCAGTGAAGTGGATGTACGGCAGGCCAGGCTATGACTGGCAACACGCCAGCCAGCCCGACCCCAGCCTGCAGGGCCGCGCCGAACGCTGGGCTGCAGGCCGTGTGGTTGGCGGCACCAGCACCATCAACGGCACGATCTATGTGCGCGGTTCCGCGCAGGACTACGATACCTGGCGTGACGCCGGCAATCCCGGTTGGGGCTATGTCGATGTCTTGCCGCTGTTCCGCCAGTTGGAGACATCGACTATCGGCAGCGATGCCTGGCGCGGGCGCAGCGGCCCGCTGCCTGTCGAGTGGACGCGCACCCGCCACCCGCTGGCGCAGGCCACGGCCACGGCCATGCGGGCTGCCGGCCTGCCCTGGACCGATGACGTCAATGGTGAGCACTTCGAGGGCGCCAGCTGGGCCCAGGTCACACAACGCACAGGTCTGCGCATGAACGCAGCGCGGGCCTTCCTGCACCCTGCCCTGCGTGAAGGCCAGCATCCGGTACGTCTGCTGACTGGCGCCGCGTGCGTGGGCCTGATCGTCGAGGGCGGGCGTTGCACGGGCGCACGCTTCTTGCACCAAGGCGTGCTGCGCGAGGTCACTGCGCTGCGTGGCGTGGCGCTTTGCGCAGGGGCCATCAAGTCGCCACAGCTGCTGATGCTGTCCGGCATCGGGCCCGCTGCTCCTCTGGCTGCGCTGGGTATTGCGGTGCAGGCGCACCTGCCCGGCGTCGGACAGGGTCTGATGGAACATCCCGTGGCCAAACTGTCGGCGCGCGTGCATGGCAGCACCTACAACGTCGAGGCTGGGCCCTTGGCCGGCTTGCGTCACCTGTGGAACTACGCCAGACACCGGCAGGGCCCCATGGCGTCGCCCCATGCCCACCTGGTGGCGCATGTGCGCAGCAGCCCTGCTGCGGCCAGGCCTGACGTGCAGATCGCCTTCTACCCCTACGCCTTCGAGCGGCGGGATGGCGGCGTCAAACGGGCCAGCACGCCGGCCGTGATGTTCACGGTCACGGCGTCGCAGGGCCGCGGGAAAGGCGAGGTCGTGTTGGCGAGCGCCGACCCGCAGGCGCCGCCCACGATCCGCCATGCGCTGCTGGCCAACGAGACCGATCGCCAAACCCTCATTGCGGGCTGCCGACTGGTGCACCATGTTGCGTCGTTTGCCCCACTGGCCCAGCAGATACGGTCCTGGATGGAGATCGACCCTGGCAGCGCCAGCGACGCGGACTGGGCTCGCTACCTGGACGCTGAAGCATCGCCGGCCTACCACCCGGCCGGCACCTGCCGCATGGGCAGCGACGACCAAGCCGTGGTCGACGCCAGCTTGCGCGTGCGCGGCATTGCGGGTCTGCGCGTTGCGGACAACTCGATCATGCCCTCGCCTCTCAGCGGCAATACACAGGCCGCAGCCTACGTCATCGGCGCCAAGGCAGCGGCATTGATGCTTGCCGACACAGCTGCGGAAGGTTGACATCGGCATGCATCACCACGCGGTGTTTGTCCTCCTCTTTGCCCTGCTGTGCGGCACGGCAAGTGCCGCTGGTGCCGCCGGCGGCAGCTGGGACAGCGGACGAGGCTTGCGGGGTTTCAATCTCGGCGCCAAGACCCAGCCCCCCCTGGCGGACAAGGATTACGCCGACCTCGCGGCCTACGGCGCCAATGTGGTCCGCATCAGCATCGATGTGCCGCTGAGCGCAAGCGGCTACAGCTTCGAGGTCGCACCCAGCGAATGGACGCACATCGAAAGGACCGTGGCGATGGGCCGCACGCACGGCTTCAAGGTCATTCTGACGCTGGTGCCCATTCCCTGGGGCGAAGCCGCCGTGTTCTGGGACAGGCCAGAGCTGAAAGCCAGCCTGGTGAACATCTGGGCCCAGGTGGCAGCCAGATTCAAGGGTCACACGAGCATCGCCGGTTACGACCTGCTCAACGAGCCTGTCAGGCCACGCGATAGAAACAAGCCGCCATTGCTGGCCCAGGCGCTTAGCGGTGTTGACCGGATCGCTGGCAAACAGGACCAGCACGCCGATGACTGGCGCGAACTGGCGATGGCCATGACGCGCGCCATCCGCGCCGAGGACCCTGCCAGCATCATCATCTTTGAGCCCTCACCGTGGGGCTTGCCCAAAGGTTTCAACGACCTGACGCCGTTGCCATTTTCAGGCGTGGTCTACAGCTTTCATTTCTACGAGCCCCACGCGCTCACCCATCAAGGTCTTTACAACCACCAGGCCGCAATCAGCTATCCCAACGCGACCCTATCGCGCGCTGACCTGTCCCGCGCCATGGATCCCGTTCGGGCTTTTGCACGCAAACATGCAGTCCCCATCTTTGTGGGCGAATTCAGCATCGTGCGTTGGGCACCCGGCGATTCATCGACGCGCTATTTGAGTGATGTCCTCGATCTCTTTGAGGCCGAAGGCTGGAGCTGGATCTATCATTCTTTTCGAGAGTACGAGGGCTGGGACGCCGAACTGGATCAGGCGCTGCCCAGGGGCACAAAAGCACGCCGATCATCCAATGCAAAGGCGATCAGCTTGCTCAAGGAGAAAGGCTTCATGAAGAACCCGCGCCCCGTCACCGAACGCTGACGATGTTGCGCAGCATGCCGCCCTTCCACTGCAAGACAACCCTGAGCCAAGCACATCATGAGTGATGCCAAACGTGATGCCAAATGTGACGCCGAATTCGACCGTCACGCAGCCACCTACCGTCAGCACCACAAGACCCACATGGCGCTCAGTGGCGAAGAGCCGGCCTATTTCGCCGACTACAAGATGCGCGACTTCAGGGCCTTGTTGGGGGAAGCCGGGCTGCCCCTGGATGGGCGCTATCTCGACTACGGCTGCGGGGTCGGCGCGTCCATCGCGCCGTTTCACGAGCACGTTCCCCAGGCGCAATTGGTTTGCGCCGACGTCTCCGCAGACAGCATCGAACTCGCCAAACAGGCCCATGGGGATGGCCAGGACTACGCCTGGATGCCGGACGGCAAGCTGCCACTGGCCGATCAATCGGTCGACGGCGCCTTTGCCTGCTGCGTCTTCCACCACATTCCCCATGCGCAGCATGCGCAAACATTGCAAGAGCTGCGCCGCGTCCTCAAACCGGGCGGCCTGCTCATGATCTACGAGCACAACCCCTACAACCCCTTGACGGTGCGCACCGTGCGCAACTGCCCTTTTGACGAAAACGCGGTGCTGATGACGGCTGCTGCCTTGCAGAAGACCTGCGACTCGGCGGGCCTGCAACGCCACCGCAGCGACTACCGCGTCTTCTTTCCTGCCGCGCTCACTTGGCTGCGTTTGCTGGGAGGAGGTTTGCGCTGGTTGCCGCTCGGTGCCCAGTACTTGGTGGCGATGTACAAGAGATCGATATTTGGTTCTACGAATGCCGCTCTGGCGAGCATATGTTGAGTAATGAAGCATCATGACAAACACTGAACTTGAGTTCATGCGCTCTGCCGCGGCAGCGGACTCCACGATCACACCGAACAGCAGAGTGGTCAGCTGGATACAGGAACGACGCGTTGCCGTGGGCGCCACAATCCGCCAGATTCCGCTGTACAACATGCGAAAGTGGCAGTGCTCGACGGGCAGTGGGAATGTCGTTCACGACAGCGGGCGCTTCTTCTCGATCGAAGGCATCGGCGTCAAAACCGACTGGGGCAACGTCTGCTACTGGGAACAGCCCATCATCAACCAACCCGAGATCGGCTACCTCGGGCTGATGGCGAAGAAGTTCGACGGCATCCTGCACTTGCTGGTGCAAGCCAAGATCGAGCCGGGCAACATCAACGTGGTGCAGATCTCGCCGACCCTCCAGGCCACCAAGAGCAACTACTCGCGCGTGCACCAGGGCGCGAGCCCACGCTATCTGGAGTACTTCAACGGTGAGCGACCCCGACACCTGCTACTTGACCAGTTGCAGTCGGAACAGGGTGCGCGCTTCTTGCGCAAGCGCAACCGCAACATGATCGTCGAGCTGCTGGACGACGAAGAGGTCGAACCGCACCCAGACTTCGTCTGGATGTCGATCGGCCAGATCAAGCACTTCATGCGGCAGGACAACGTCGTCAACATGGACACCCGCACGGTGTTGTCCGGCATCAGCTACGGCACCTACACCGCCGAGACGCTGGAAGGCCTGTTCACGCTCAAGCCGACACACCGCCAGCAGCGCTTGATGTTGAGTTCGGCGCTGGTGGCCAGCAACGCGCTGCACAGCTTTCGCAGCATCATCTCCTGGGTCACCGACCTCAAGTCGCGCTACGAGTTGAACGTCGAACGTCTACCGCTGAACCGCATCGGGGACTGGGTTGAGGTCGATGGCGAAATTCGCCGTCCCGACGGCAAGTACTTTTCGGTGATCGGCGTCAACGTGACGATCGAGAACCGAGAGGTTCTCAACTGGGACCAGCCGATGATCAAGCCAGCGCAGGAAGGCCTGATCGCCTTCATCGTGCGGCCAATCAATGGCAGCTACCACTTTCTGGTTCAGGCCAAGCTCGAGGCCGGCAACTTCGACATCATCGAGCTGGCGCCGACCGTGCAGTGCCTGACGGGCAACTACCGTACCGGCAGCAACGAATACTCGATCAAGTACATCAACGACGTGCTCGACGCACCCAGCAGCCGGGTGCTCTTTGATTCGATGCAGAGCGAAGAAGGCGGGCGCTTCTTCCACGAACAGAACCGCAACATCATCGTCGAGGTAGACGATAGCTTCCCGCTCGAAGTCGACGACAAGTACTGCTGGATGACGCTGAACCAGATGCTGCGCTTCATCGAGTTCAACAACTACCTGAACATCGCCGCCAGAAGCCTGCTGTCGGCGATCACCTTCGATTGAAGAACATGCCGATGGAGCACAAGCGCATTCGGGTCGGCATCATGGGCGCGGCCAAGATCGCACGCCGGTCGGTCGTACCGGCGCTGCTGCAACTGTCCGACCACTTCGAGCTGGTGGCCGCCGCCAGCCGCGATGCAGCCAAGGCGCGGCAGTTCGCTGACGAGTTCAATTGCCAGCCGATAACGGGCTACGCGGCATTGCTCGCGCGCAAGGACATCGACGCGATCTACGTGCCGCTGCCGACAGGGCTGCACGCCGAATGGGTCGGCAAGGCGATCAAGGCCGGCAAACACGTCTACGTCGAGAAGTCCTTCGCGTCCACGGCCAATGAAACCGAGGCACTGGTCAACGCTGCGAGATCCCGCAGCGTGGCGGTGATGGAAGGCTACATGTTCCTTTACCACCGCCAGCAGGCCGTGGTGGACGACTGGGTGCAACAGGGGCTGATCGGCGAGCTGCGGCACTTTCACGGCAGCTTCGGCTTCCCGCCGCTGGCGGCCGACGACTTCCGCTACGACGAGGCCACCGGTGGCGGCGCCTTGATGGACGCCGCGGGCTACCCGCTGCGCGCCGCGTTCCATCTGCTCGGCAACGATCTCACGGTCCAGGGTGCCAGCCTGCGTCGTTGCCCGCGCACGGGCACCAGCTTGTGGGGCAGCGCTTTCCTGGCCCATGCCAGCGGGCTGGGGGCATCGATTGCGTTCGGCTTCGATAACCATTACCAGTGTCGCTACGAGCTCTGGGGTTCGAAAGGCAAGCTGGTGGCCGAACGGGCGTACACCCCGGGCCCTGCGTTTGCACCCCGGCTGACCCTGGAAACTGCCGACGACCGGCGCGACGTCGCCGTCGAGCCCGACAACCACTTCGTCGGTGCCTGGCTGGCGTTTGCGCAGGCGATCTCCGCCCCTGCCCGCCGCGCCGCCCACTATCGCCAGACGCTAGTGCAGAGCCGTGCGCTGCAGGCGATCAGAGGTCTGGCGATCCAATGATCGCAGCCACAACGGAGTCGACGATGAAGTGTCTTGTGATCGGCGCTGCCGGCTACCTGGGCCGCCACCTCGCCCCGGCCTTGCGGGCCGCCGGCCACGAAGTCAGTTCTGTGGCGCGCGGCGGCCAAGCCGGTTTGCGGGTCGACGTCAGTGACCTGAAGAGCTTGCAGTCGCTGGACTGGGACGTCGACCGCGTGTTTCTGTTCGCGGGCGTCACCGGCACCACGGCGTCGTTCACCGATTACCAGACCTCCGTCGTCGGCAATCAGATCGGTTTGCTGAACGTGCTGGACTGCATCAGGCAGTCCGGCCACCGCCCGCGCGTGATGTTCCCATCGACGCGCCTGGTCTACAAGGGCTCGGAGTTGCCGCTGCCGGAAACGGCCGAGTTGCAGGCCAAGACGGTGTATGCCGCCAGCAAGATCGCCTGCGAGTTGCACCTGCAGGCTTACGCCCTGGCTTTCGGCATCCCCTTTACCGTCTTCAGGATCTGCGTTCCCTACGGCAATGCGCAGGGCGAGCGCTATTCGTACGGCACGGTCGGCAACTTCATACAGCAGGCCCTCGACACCGGCCGCATTCGCCTGTACGGCGACGGCAGCCTGCGCCGGACCTTCACCCACGTCGACGACATCTGCCGAGCCATCTTGCTCGGGTCGGTGCGCGAAGACTTCGAGAACGATGTCTTCAACATCCCTGGTGAAGACCTGAGCCTGCTGCAAGCCGCCGGCCTGATCGCAACACAATTGCAGGCGACCATCGAGCTGGCGCCCTGGCCTGATTTCGACGCGCGCATCGAGTCCGGCAGCACCGTGTTCGACGGTGCCAAGCTGTCGACCCGGCTGCCTTTGCTGACGCAACGAAAGATCAGCGAGTGGGTCACCTCGATCTCGCCACCCTTGCGATGAACCTGTCTGCACGCGACGCGGGCAGCACATCGCGCCGTAACTTCACCCGGACTCAGCGCCCATGATGCAGCCGCCGCCCTACCGCGTCTCGATCGTCATCCCGGTGTATGCCGGCGAGAACACGTTACCTACACTGGTCGCAGAGATCGCGTCGCTGGTACGCGGCGGCACCACGCCTGCCGGCCACGCCTGGACTGTCTGCGAAGTGCTTCTTGTGCACGACTGCGGCCCGGACCGATCTGACAGGACGCTGGAGCGCCTTGCCGAAGAACACTCGTTTGTGCGCCCGGTCTGGTTGTCCAGGAACTATGGCCAACATGCAGCGACGCTGGCCGGGATGGCGACCGCAAAAGGCGACTGGGTGGCGACACTCGACGAAGACGGGCAGCAGAATCCTGCCGACATCGCCGCCATGATCGACAAGGCACTGCAAGCTTCCTTGCAGATCGTCTACGCGCAGCCGACCAACACCCCCCCTTATGGCTGGCTGCGCAACCTGCTCAGCCAGACCGCCAAGGTCATCAGCACCCGCCTGCTGGGCCACCGCACGATCGGGCGGTTCAACAGCTTCCGCTTGGTCGAAGGTGACATCGCCCGGACCCTGGCGGGTTATTGCCAGAGTGGTGTCTACCTTGATGTCGGCCTGTTCTGGATCAGTGCGCGCATCGGACACTGCCCAGTGCTGACCCGCAACCACCTCGACCGGCCGTCCACCTACTCGTACCTGAAGCTGATCGGGCACTTCTGGCGCCTGATCCTGACCACTGGCACGCGCCCGTTGCGGCTGATCACCATCATGGGTTTTGGCTCGATGCTGCTGGCGGTCCTGCTAGCGATCTATGCAGTGCTGGCCAAGTTCTACGGGCAGGTACCGGTGCAAGGCTGGACATCGCTGCTGATCGTTGTCTCCTTCTTCTCCGGCAGCATCCTGGCCTCGCTAGGCGTGATCGCCGAGTACCTGGCGGTGACGATGGGCATCGTGATGGGCAAACCGCTGTTCGTGGTCAGTGCCAAACCCACCCGACCGGCGATCCGCTGACCGAATGCAGCCCACAGAGCACAGAAGATGAATGAAGCCGAGTTCGACAAGTTTGCCGACGAATACCACGCTGCGCTGTCCGCCGGCATCGCCGTGTCCGGTGAGGCACCGGAGTACTTCTCCGAATACAAGGTCGCCGACATCGCACG
>Ga0105044_10003069_pt1 | contig 22871 bp, 16 predicted proteins | sample MAT01_FD_78092 | JGI IMG/M metagenome (GOLD analysis project Ga0105044, IMG submission 78092) | Freshwater microbial communities from Lake Fryxell liftoff mats and glacier meltwater in Antarctica - MAT-01 | ecosystem: Environmental > Aquatic > Freshwater > Ice > Liftoff microbial mat | place...
AGTGCGGCCACGTGCGCATCCCGGCGGCTTGGTCCTCGTCGAAGAGGGCCACGCGCACGAACAGCCGCAAGACGGCGCGGCGGAACGCCTCCGTCAACCGCGCCGTGTCGTGCACCGGCCACGAGACAAACGTGCCGTCGGGCCGGAAGCCGCCGTCGGTGACGAGGAGATGGAGGTGCGGATGCCAGTTGGCGCGCGAGCCGTGCGTCTGCAGACAGGCCACAAGGCCGACCGCGCGCGCGCGCTCACCCGTGCGCGTGCGGATGGCGGCCGTGACGGTGCGGGCGGCGACGCGGGCGATCTCGCCGAGCAGGCCGCGCCGACAGAGACAATACGCGCGCAGCCGCTTCGGGATGGTGAGCACGACCTGTCGGTGCGGCACCGGCGCGAGGAGTGTGGTGTCCAGCCACTGCGTCCAGATGGCGAGGCGCTTGGCGTGGCAGCTCGGGCAGAAATACCGACACTTGCACGAGAACGCGAGCAGGTACTCGTGCGCGCAGGCGTCGCAGCGGATGCGGGCGAAGCCGTGCTCGAGGATCCCACACGCGAGGAACTTATCGGCCACCTGCCCGACGACCGGACGCCACGGGCCGTACTCGCGCGCAAAGCGCTCGTCAATTGTGCGATCGGATTCCCTCGCCAAAGCTGACACGAGCAAAAAGACGCCGCCGGGTTACAAGCCGTCGGAAGTGCGTGTGGCAGTGAACGCAACGCGTGATACGCCCAAGGGCATCGCGGTGTTTCGTGGTGGACGTGCACTGACGATGAAGGGCAAAGAGATCATCGAGAACGCCGATGTCGTGGTGAAGGACAGCCGCATCGTGGCCGTGGGCGCGCGCGGCACCGTCACGATTCCTGACGGGGCGCAAGTGTTCGACATCACCGGCAAGACGACCATGCCGGGCCTGGTCGACACCCACTATCACCCGCAGTGGCTCACGCCGCAGATCCACAACACACAAACGTGGCAGTATCTCGCAACGCTGGCGTACGGCACCACCACTACGCGTGACCCGCAGACGGCAACCACAGATTTTCTGTCGTACACAGATCATGTTGAAATGGGCGACATGATCGGACCGCGCATTTATACGACGGGCCCGGGTGCGTTTTCGTCGGAGCCGGTGCGCGATCTCGATCACGCGCGCGACATCCTCAAGCGCTACGCGACATACTACGACACGAAGACGCTCAAGATGTACATGAGCGGCAATCGTCAGCAGCGGCAGTGGATCATCATGGCGGCAAAGGAGCTTGGCATCATGCCGACGACCGAAGGGGGGCTCGACATGAAGCTCAATCTCACGCACGGCGTCGATGGGTATCCGGGCATTGAACACACGCTGCCGATCACGCCCAAGTACAATGACGTGTTTCAGTGGTACAAGGAGACGGGTGTGACGAACTCACCGACGCTCATCGTCGAGTACGGCGGGCCGTTCGGCGAAGGATGGTTCTATCAGACCGAGAACCTGATGGACGATGCCAAGCTCCGTCGGTTCACGCATCCGGTTGACTTCGACTCCAAGGTCCGTCGCCGTGGTGCGGGCAACGCCCCTGGCCCTGCCGGCTTCGCCGTGAAGGAAGAGTACGCGATGTGGCAGCATGCGATCGACATCAAGAGCACCGTCGAAGCGGGCGGCCGGATCGGCGTTGGCAGTCACGGGCAGCTACAGGGACTCGGCATGCACTGGGAGCTGTGGCTGGTGCAGTCCGGCGGACTGTCCGAGTACGACGCGTTGCGCGCAGCGACGATTGTTGGCGCCGAAGCGATTGGCCTGGGGACCGAAGTCGGTTCGCTGGAAGCGGGCAAGTTGGCGGACATCATCGTGCTCGACAAGAACCCGCTCGAGAACATCCGCAACACCAACACGGTCGGCATGGTGATGGTGAACGGTCGTCTCTACGACGCGAACACGCTTGACGAGGTGTACCCGCGCAAACGCGCACTCCCGCGTCAGCCGTGGACGTACGCAGTGCCGGTTGCAAGAGCTGGCACGAAGGGGCAGTAAAGCAACAACAGAACTGCGAAAGCTCAGGGCATTCAGACCCAGTAACTAGCCCATAGGCCCAAACAACTCCTCGCCAGTCATTACGAACGAGGGCTTGGTCGGGTCGGGCGTCCAGGTAATTGAGTCACGAAACGTCTCGGTAGACTCTGAGGCGGACGTCCACCGCTCGATCGTGCGCGCGTGCTCGTCGATGAGCCACACCTCGCCGACACCGTACGAGAGATACGCCGGACGCTTGCGGTGACGATCGCGTTCGCGGGTGGATGGGCTCAGTACTTCGGCCACGAGTAGGGGTGGCGGCATTTCGTGCCACGAAAGCTTGGAGTATTCCGGGGCGGGATACACCGCGACGTCCGGCTCGAGCCAGGTTGTCTCGCTCACATGCACGCCGCGTGGCGCCAGGACGAGCCAGCCAATGTGCGCGCGGCACCAGAGTACAAGCGCCACGCTCAGCCGCATCGCGACGCCCTGATGACCGGCCGACTACAGCGGCGTCACGAACAAGTCACCGTGCAGGATCTCGTACCGGTTGCCGTCATTCGGCAACCGCTCGAGATCGGCAACGGTCCACATGGTCCGGTCGGGGAATGGCAGCGAAATAGGCATAGCCATACGGTCAGCTCGGCAACGGGGTCAGCGCAAGTGGCGAACATACGCCGAGCATAACACCGGTCACGTCAGCCACGAATCACGCGAATTTCTCGAATCGGCTCCGTAGTATTCGCGAAATTCGCGAAATTCGTGGCTGCTGTTTCTTTTAATTGATCGCCTTGCGCCGACTCTCGATCACGAAGCCAACGACCAATGCCAGCGTCGCCAAAGCAAGTGACCCAAGCGTGAGCATTTTGCCCTTCTCGTACGGCGCGTTGACGAACGTCAAGTCGACAGTCGTGGCACCCGCTGGAAGCTCCACGCCGATCAGGATGTAGTCTGCACGATCGACCTTCGCGTCTTTGCCGTCAACGCTCGCCTTCCATCCAGGATAGAAGTTCTCCGACACCACGAGTGTCGCATTCGCGGGCGCGGGCTTGTCAAGCTTGAGCGTGATGTGCCCAGGTTGCCACGCAGACGCGCTGACGTTGATGCCCAAAGGTTCCGGCATCGTCGGAGGGACTTCCTGTGTCTTGAGCGTCGTGGTGGGGCCAAACATCGCTACGCGCATCGGATCGAAACGCGCATCGAGCAATGTCGGGAGCGCGGATTCGTCGGCCACCTTAACCGCAATCGGCGTCACCCACGCCGGCGGATCGTCGCCCGGCATCCCGTACACACTCACCATGTCCCCCGCCGAATTACGCGACGGGCCAGCCAGACGCGGTGCACCGGGAATTGGCGGCTCGGTGCCGTTGGTGTACATGTACCGCACATTGTACAACTGCCACAGCCGCGGATTGCCGATGCGTTTGATGAAGTTCTCGGTATCCCAAGCGGTCAGTTCGTCGTAGCGACCCAGCTCGTTGCCGTGATAGCCGACGATGCTGCGAATGCCGTGCACCATGAAGCCCGTGCCTTTGCCCTCGCCACTGCCGAGATACGGATCGCGGCGCGTACCCGACATCTCCGAAACAGCAACCGGCCACACGCGCCCTGTCGGTGCCGTCTTCAGAAAGTCGATCGTCGCGTCGCCCGCATACAACACGGCGGCCTTTGGCGCAAAGCGCCAGTACGACCGCTCGATCGACCAGAGATCGCCAATCGCAATCACAATCAGAGCCCACGCGGCGATCGTCGGAGAGATGCGTTTGCGCGACGCCGCCAACAACACACCGCTCGTCAATGCGAGCACCACGAACGAACGCCACGCACCGATCAGGATGTGCGACGCATTCTCTTCGACACGCGCTTCGCGTCCAGACAGCGCGAATCCGGCGGAGAGATTGGTGATCGCCCCCGAGCTCGCCAGCAGCGCAACGACAAGTCCGCCAATCAGCCACCCGATCGCGTAGCGCGACCTGATGCCGGTCGTCAACGCGCGATCGGCACCCACCCCCGCAAGGACCGCGACACAGAACGACACCAGATACAGCATCGTACTCGGCGCGCGAAACGACTGCGTTCCCGGCACGATCGCATAGACCAGACTGAAAAACGGTGTGTATCCACCCAACGCCCAGAGTGTCGAAATTACCAGCGCGCCGAGCCAGAACCAGAGCATGCTACGACGCAGCAACGTTGTGCCGAACGCGAGTCCCGCGAGCAGCAGCACGGCGACGCCGATGTACTCGCTGTGCAGGTGAATGCCGTTGCGTCCGGAGTACAGCGTGAGCAGCCCCGAAAACTGTGGCAGATACGTGTTGATCAACTCTTCCGGCGGCATCGAATACGAAATGGCATGCTCCCATCCCTTTCCGCCCGCCCGCGGCGAGAACGGGATGTATTCAATGAGCGGCCAGAACTGGATCGCACCGCCAAGCATCCCAACACCGACGGCGCACGCCGCGAGAGCGAGACGGGTAAGGGCCGTGTTGAGCGCCAGCTTGACACCAGCATTCGGCGCACTGAACGCGAGAAACAGGGCATAGGCACCAGTCAGCAGCAGCAGATACTGCAATAGCTGCGGGTGCGGCGTGAGCACTGCGAGCGTGACCGTCAGCGCAAGACTGCCCCATGCCCATGCACGCCCGTCGCGCATTGCACGATGCACAAAAAACAGGGTCAGGGGCAACAGTGCCGCGACAAAGATTTTGCCGTCGTGACCCGGTGAAACGAGTCCCGCGACGTTGCCACCCATCTCGTACGCGAGTCCGCCAATCAACGCGCCGAAAATCCGATGCCGATCGCGTTGCGCAGAAACAGGTACGTAAAGCAACCAGCGAGAAACACGTGCAGCGTCATGCCCCACGTCATCGCCGCATCGGTCGGCATGATCATGCGCAACAGGAACGTCGGATAGAAAATGTCGCCGTGCATCGCGGCGACGTACGGCATTCCACCAAACAGATACGGATTCCACAGGGGGAACCCGTGACCCGCGCGCAGTGACTGCGCGGCAAAATCGCGGAACGCATAGCCGGCGATATACTGATCGCTGTTCTCGTTCAGCAAGGTCATCCCGCCGAGGGCCGGATAGCAAAGCACCAGTGTGCCGACCGCAAGGACCAGCAGCGCAATCAGCGGCTGCTGGCGCGTATTCTGTTCAACCATGCCCGCTTACCGTTGTTTTGTCCGAGGCCATCACCCTTTGCGCATTCCGTCGCACCGTTTGTCGGCCTCCGCAAAGGGATATCGGCTCACACGTATGAATCCCGCCGAAGAGGAGTTTCAGGCGGGTGGGGGAAGTATGTGGTGTACACCCGGGTGCGGGGAGGACCGTTGGGCCCGTCGCGTGAATGCTGGCGGTTGACGATGCGGCCGTCGGCAACCACGTTATCTCTGTAGTTGGCTCGCATCGCCGAGATGATCGGTGCCATGCTGAGAACCCTCTCGGGCCCGACCGCTCGATCCTGACGTGCAGCACCACCCATCGCGATGCCGCGAATCCTCCTCGTAGAGGACAACGAGATGAACCGGGACATGCTCTCTCGGCGCCTGCGGCGTCGCGGGTTTGAGGTGGCGCTCGCCGTCGACGGAGCCGAGGCCGTAGCGTCCGCCCGGGCCGACGCGTTCGACCTGATCCTCATGGACATGAGTCTCCCCGTGATCGATGGCTGGGAGGCCACGCGACAGCTGCGGGCGGCCCCGGAAACAGCGACCGTGCCGATCATCGCTCTCACGGCACACGCCATGGACGGCGATCAAGAGCGGGCGCGAGCGGCCGGGTGCGACGACTACGACACCAAGCCGGTGGACCTCGACCGGCTGGTCGGCAAGATGCACGCGCTGCTGCCCCCGTTGCCGTGACCGACAAGACGCCCGACCTGACGCCGGTGCTCACATCGCCGGAACTCGGACGCCTCCGGCATTCGCTCCGCACTCCGATCAATCAGATCGTCGGCTATGCGGAGCTGCTGCTCGAAGAGCGAGACGCGCCGCCGGCGCTCCAGTCGGCCCTGATCGAAACCCTCGCCGTCGTCCGCCACGGGCTCGCCCAGATCAGTATGGACATTCCCGTCTCGGCGTCAACCGTCGATGCCGCCACGCTGGCGGCACTGCGCGGCGTGCTGGAGCAGGTCCGTGATCGCATCCTCACCGCGACGTCCACCATCGCGATGGACGCGACCCGATCGGCTGAGACCACGCAGGACCTGGCGCGCATTCGGTCGGCAGCCGAACAACTCCCGGTGCCGGTGCAGTCATTCCAATGGCGCAACACCGGCGAGTACATCAGCGCGGCGCTGACTGACGAGTTCCCCGCCGTGATCGCACGGCGGGCGGCCTTGGTGGGGCGAATTCTCGTGGTGGACGATGTCCTCGAAAACCGCGAAATGTTCGTTCGTCGGCTGCAGTTCGAAGGCCACGAGGTCGTCAGTGCGGCTGGGGGGCTCGAAGCACTGGCGCTCGCCGCAGCCCAGCCGTTCGACGTGATCCTGCTGGACGTGATGATGCCCGACCTGGACGGGCGCGACGTGCTCACGCGCCTGCGCCGCGCCTCGCTCACCGCCGAGACCCCGGTGGTGATGATTTCGGCACTGGACGACGTGGCCACGGCGGTGGCGAGCATCGAGCGGGGTGCTGATGATTTCATCACGAAGCCGTTCGATCCCGTGCTGCTGCGGGCGCGCGTCAATGCGTGCATCGAGCGCGTGCGACTGCGACAGGCAGAGCGCGACTACCTACGCGACGTGCGCTCCATCACCGACGCGGCCGAGGCGGTTGATATGCGGAGCTACCAGCCCGGTAGCCTGAGCGCAGTCGCCGGCCGCGACGATGCATTGGGAAAGCTCGCCCAAGTGGTGGACACCTTGGCCACCGAGATTCCCCAGCGGGAGGACCGACTGCTCTCGCAGGTGCGGACCCTCAAGGGGGAAGTGCGCGCCGCCCGTCGCGATGCGGTCCCGGCCACCATGAGGGGAGGGGCCCTCGACCCCGGCACCATACTCGCCGAGCGCTACGAGATCGGCCGGGTGATCGGCGCTGGCGGCATGGGGGTTGTCTACACGGCCCACGATCGTGAGCTGGGGGAGACAGTTGCGCTCAAGGTCCTCAAGCCATCCGCCCGGGTGGACGACCCAGTGCTGCTGGAGCGCTTCCAGTCGGAGATCCGCCTTGCGCGAAAGATCACGCATGAGAATATCGTCCGCTCCCACGATTTCGGAGAGTCGGGGGGGATGCGCTTCGTCACGATGGAGTTCGTCGAGGGGGTCACCGTGCGCGAATTGCTCTCGGCGCGCCAGCGACTTGGCGTGGCGACCACCCTCGCGATCGGGATTCAGCTGTCGCGGGCGCTCGACGCCGCGCACCGGCAAGGCGTGGTGCACCGCGATATCAAGCCGGACAACATCCTCCTCGACCAGAACGGGGTGCTGAAAGTCATGGATTTCGGGATCGCGCGCTTCGCGGTCCAGGCAAAGGAGGTCACGCTCGCGGGCATGATCGTGGGAACGCCGTCGTACATGGCCCCCGAGCAGTTGCTCGAGGAGGCGGTCGACGAACGCACCGATCTCTATGCGACGGGGGTGGTGCTCTACGAATGCCTGACGGGCCGTGTCCCGTTCGCTGCGGCCGGGCCGTTCGCCCGCATCGCGAAAATCCTGAACGAACCCGCGCCTGATCCCACCACCGACTGCCCCGAGGCACCGCCGGCGCTCGCGGCGTTGGTGCGCGCCTTGTTGTCCAAGGAGCCCGCAAGCCGTCCGGCGACTGCGGCCCGCTTCGGTGAACTTCTTTTGGCGCTGGCATGACGCTGACACGAGACACACGCATCTGCATCATCGGCGCCGGCGCGGGTGGGCTCACTGCGGCGCATTACCTGACCGCGCGTGGCTACCGCCGCGTGACGGTGCTGGAAAAGGCCGAACGCCTCGGCGGGTTGTGCGAATCGTTTACGTACGAGGGGCGCTCATACGACTTGGGTGGCAACTACGTCCTGCCAGGGTATTCATACGTGCGCGACATCGCCGACGCGGTGGGCGCGGCGTTGATCACCGGCCCAGATCGACGGAGTTGGGACTCGCGCATCAAGGGGTTCCGCAGCACGCTGTCGTCGGTGCTTCAAGGCACGAACTTTTTCGCGTTCACGCTGGCTGTGGTGCGCTACGTGATGCTGTTGATCCGCTTTCGTCGGGTGCTGGGCACACCTGGATGGGACGCGGTGCACACCCAGCCCGATCTTTGCAAACCCATGGATCAGTTCATGCGAGAGCATGGACTGGAACCAATGCGGCTGTTGTTCGCGATCCCGATTTCGATCATGGGTTACGGGAGTGCGGGCATCAAAGGCAAGGTCAGCACCGAGCATCCGGAGTATCTGAACGAGATCGCTGCGGCGTACGTGATGCGCTACGTCGATTTTCGAACGTTGCTCGTGCTGCTCTTGGTGGGCATGGGGCTTTCGAACAGTTGGCCCAAGCGATTCGCCGACGGCTACCAACGGTTCCTTGAACGCGTCGCGTGGTCGCTGGATGTACGACTGGGGACCAACGTGCGATCCGTTCGGCGTGACGACGTGGTAACCGTGGAATCAACGCGGGTGGTGGACGGGGCGCCGGTCAGCAGCACCGAGGAATTCGACCTGCTGTTGATCGCCTGTCCGCTGGGGAATGCCCTGGGCTTTCTGGACGCGACGCCTGACGAGCAGACATTGTTCAGCACGATTGCATTCAACGAGTACGCGGTCACGACGGCGGTGACCACCGGCATGCCGAATCACATCATCGACGTGCTCCCGTTGACAGCGTATGGGAACCCGTGGGCCTTGGTGAAACAGTGGCCGGACCGAGACCTGTGTGTGTACTACTCGCCGGTCGACGCAAGCGTGAGCGACGACGACGCACGTGCGGCGGTGGTGGCACAGGTGAGCGTGATCGGCGGCCAGGTACAGTCGTTCCACGATCTGCGGCGGTGGCAATATTTCCCGCATGTCACCACAGCGCAGATGGCCGACGGCTTCTACCACCGACTCGAAGCGTTGCAGGGCCAACGGCGCACATACCTGCTGGGCTGTGCCATGGATTTTGAACTGGCCGAACGTGCGGCACAATACTCCAACGCGCTTGTCGATCGCTACTTTTCCGCCCCCTCGCGCTGACATGATGACCGACGACTTTCGGATCGGATTCAAGAACCTCGAGCAGGAGACGCTCGATCGCCCGGTGCCCGTGACGTCCGGCAGCCTGCCGCCGTGGCTGTCGGGATCGCTGATCCGGACCGGGCCCGCGATCTTCGACCGACCGGAGCAGAGTTACCGCCATTGGTTCGACGGGTTGGCCATGTTGCAGAAATTCGCCTTCCACGACGGTGGGGTGCGCTATACCGGACGCTTTCTCAGAAGCCCCGACTATGTCGGGACGACCAAGGGCCCGGGCATCCGCTATGATGAATTTGCGTCAGTGCCGGAGCGCGGTTTGCTGATGCGACTCCTCACGCTGCTCAACCCGATGGGTCAGTTCGGGCGCAACGGCATGGTCAACGTGCAGAAGCTCACCGATGCGTGCTACGTCGCGATGACGGAGAATCCGGGCACCGTGCAATTTGACCCGTCCGACCTACGCACGATCGGCAAGTTCGATTATCCAGATCCGTTGATGAGCGTCTTCAACATGATCACAACCGCGCACCCGGTAACGGACACCGCCACGGGAACGCTTTACAATTTTGTGGCGAATCTGAACCCGTTCGCGCCGCATTACATTATCACGGCGATGAACGCCGGGCAGACGGCGCGGCGCGTACTGGCGAAGGTGCCAACGGATGCACTGTCGTACATGCACGGACTGGGGATGTCCGAGCACTACATCATTTTGGTGGAGTACCCACTGGTAGTGCACCCGCTCACGCTCTTCCTGTTGCCGCTGACGGGAAAGTCGTACATCAAGGCCTACAAGTGGGAGCCCGAGCGCGGCACGCGCATCCACGTGATCGACAAGGCCGACGGGCGCGTGCTCGGACGCTGGGAGACGGATGCGCTGTTCGCATTCCATCACGTGCACGCACAGGAGTCAGGTGACGAACTGTGGGTCGATCTCTCGGTGTACGAACACGGACCAGAGATCATCGACCACCTCTACCTCGACAAGCTGCGAAGCCCGACCGGCGGGAGCATCGACTACTCGGGGCTGCAGCGACTGCGGATTCCGCTCAAGGGTGTGTCGAAGCAGGTGACACGGGAACGGTTGGCCGAACCGATGTTCGAGATGCCGCAGCTCAATTGGGACCGGTGCGCGCAGGGTTCGTACCGGTACACCTATGGCGTGAGCTTCAGCGCCCCGGGTCAGTTCGTCGATCAACTGGTAAAAATCGACGTGGTAGGTGGCACGCACACGGTATGGCACGAGCCGGGTTGCAACCCGGGTGAACCGGTCTTCGTTCCCCAAGGGCCAGTGTTTGGCGAGGACGCAGGGGTCGCGCTGTCGGTGGTGCTCGACACGCGGACGGCGCGATCGTTTTTGCTGGTGCTCGATGCCGAGACCTTTCACGAGCGGGCCCGCATCGCGCTCCCGCACGCGATCCCGTACATGCTGCACGGGCAATACTACCCCGGGGTGACGTGATGGCCGCTGGGCGTCTCAGCGGACCGCAGATTTGTGTGATCGGGGCAGGCCCGGCGGGGCTCTCCGCCGCCTGGTTTCTGGCCCAGCGCGGCTACACGAACGTGACCGTGCTCGAGGCCCGTGATCGGGTGGGCGGCAAGTGTCACTCCATCACGCACGACGGGCGTCCGGTGGACCTCGGCGCCTTCACACTCACGTTCGCCTACTACGAAGCGATCCGCATCGCAAAGCAGCTCCAAGTGCCCTTGGTCTCGCAACCGTTGCGGCTGGCGACCAATTGGGATGTCAAGCCGGTACAGGTGCTCCCGATTCTCACCATGCTGCGGCGTAAATATTCGCTGTTGGCAATTGGGGCCGCGTCGGTGCGCTATCTGCTTGCGCTGTGGCGCTACCGAAGTGTGCTCAACGGGCCGGGCTTCATGGGTATGAGCGAGCGAGGCCGTTTTCCGGAACTGTCACTTCCCTTTGCTGAATGGACGGCAAAGGGAGGCATGTCGCCGTTGGTGGATGTCTTCCGGCTCGCCGTGACCGACATGGGATACGGCCACATCCTGAAAATGCCCACGGCCTACGTCCTGAAGTACATGGGATTTTTAAATACCCTCACAATCGGTCTGTTCCTGATCGGTTTGGGCTTCGGGTGGCCGAGACGAGTAAGCGTGGGTTTCGAACGGCTGTGGGAAGCGTTGTCGTGGCGGCTGAATGTTCGCACGAGTGTAGCGGTCGGACAGGTCGAACGTACTGCGGATCAGGTCACGGTTACGTGGGTCGATCGCACCAACGGCACCACCCACACGGAGGCGTTCGATCATCTGATCCTGTCGGCGCAACCCGCCGCGTTGGGAAGCGTGATCGCGTGGAGCCCCGACGAGGCCGCCCTGTGGGCCAAGGTGACGACCAACGACTACTGGGTCACCGTGTATGAATCAGAAGGGATGCCGATTCAGACGGTCGACGCGATGCACGGTACCGGGCGGCTGCGGGCCGGACATCCGTGGGAGATCATGCGGCCGTGGCCCGAGTCGAATGCTGCGGTGTTTTACAGCTTTGGGGAGGATGGCGTAACGCGGGAACAGATTGACGAGCGCATTCGGGCCGACGTCCAGGCGCTGTATCCGCAGGCGCGATTGGGGAAAATTCTCCAGCAGGTTTGCTGGTCGGACTATTTTCCGCACGTGACCGCGGCCGAGCTCGCGGCAGGGTTCTATGACGACCTCGAGGCATTGCAGGGCCAGCGGTCGACCTATTACGCCGGCGCCTTGCCCGCGTTCGAGACGGTCGCCAATACGACCGACTACTCGCGCCAGCTCATCGAGCGTTTCTTCCCGCCGGTCTGACGTTCGATGCTTGCCATCCCGGGGTTCCACCCCACCGAGATCTTGTTCGAGAGCGGGCGCCTTGCGGTGTTCCGCGCTCGTCGCGCGGTCGACGAGCGCGCGGTGGTCGTCAAGGCGCTGACGAGCGAGTTCCCGACGGCGCGTGACATCGCGCTGTTCCGCCACGAGTTCGCGCTTGCCCAGCGCGTAGACGCGGATGCCACCGCGCCGCCGCTGGAGCTGTTTGCCACCGCCGAGTACACGGCGATGGTCTTCGACGATGTCGGGGCGACGGCGCTGGCGGAGACGCTGGGCGACAAGCCAATGGCGACGGTGCCCTTTTATCCACTGGCGATTCGCCTGGCGCGGCACCTGAGCCGAATTCACGAGCGGGGGATCATCCACAAGGATCTGAATCCGTCGAACATCATCGTGACACCGACGCTCGACGACGCGCGGATCATCGACTTCAGTATCGCGTCAGCGCTCTCGCGCGAAGAGCAACGCATCGCGGGCGCACGGGGGCTCGAAGGGACGCTCGCGTATATCTCGCCGGAGCAAACCGGACGGATGAATCGCCTGGTAGACTGGCGCAGCGATCTGTATTCGCTGGGCGTCGTGTACTACCGACTGCTCACCGGACGCGTGCCGTTTACGTCGGACGACCCGCTCGAGCTGTTGCACAGCCACATCGCCCGCCTTCCCACAGCACCGCACCTCGTGACCCCCGGCGTCCCGTTGGCGCTGTCGGAGATCGTGCTGCGATTGCTCGCGAAGGCGGCAGAAGATCGGTACCAGAGTGCTTTGGGCGTGGTCTCGGACCTGGAGGCGTGCGCGGCACCATCTGACGCGGCGGCGAGCGGCAGGCCCTTCACGCTGGGGACCGCAGACCGGCATGATCGGTTCCAGATTCCACAGAAACTGTACGGGCGCGCCGGCGAGATTGAGGCGCTCTTGGCCGCGTTCGATCGGGTCAGCGCAGGATCGACCGAGCTGGTGTTGATCCAGGGGTACTCGGGGATCGGAAAGTCTGCCGTGGTGGCCGAGATCCAAAAGCCGGTACTGCGTTCACGCGGCCACTTCGTTGCTGGCAAGCTGGACCAGCTGCAGCGCGACGTTCCCTTCGCTGCGCTGATTCTCGCGATGCAGGAATTGGTACGGCAACTGTTGGCTGAGAGCAAGCAAGAGCTGGCCACGTGGCGCGAGCGCTTCGCCGAGGCGCTTGGTGCCAATGGGCAGCTGATCATTGACGTGATCCCCGAAATGGAGCTGATCGCCGGTCCGCAGGCGCCGGTACCGTCGCTGGCGGCGGGGCTGGCGCTCAACCGCTTCAACGTCGTTTTCCAGCGCTTTATCAGAGTTTTCGCGACCGCAGCGCATCCGTTGGTGCTGTTTCTGGATGACCTGCAGTGGGCGGACGGCGCGACGCTCGAACTGGTCCAGGTGTTGATCACCGATCCGGAGAGCCGCTGGCTATTGCTGATCGGCGCGTTTCGCGACAACGAGGTCGATGCCGCGCATCCGCTGCGGTCGGCTCTCGATCGTCTCGCGGCATCAGGACACCGGACAACGCCGATTGCGTTGGGACCACTCACCGACGCCGATGTGGCGGAGCTGGTGCGCGACACGCTGCACGCGGGGCCCGAAGCCGCCGAGCTGGCCGCGCTCACCAGTGCCAAGACGGCGGGCAACCCGTTCTTTGTCAGTGAGTTCCTGAAGACCTTGCACGACGAACGCCTGCTCCGATACGACCACGCGGCGCGGCGGTGGACGTGGGATCTCGCCGCAATCAGCGCGCTTCAGGTCCCCGACCGCGTTGTGGATCTAATGGCAGCAAAGCTCCGTCGTCTTCCCGAGTCGTCAGTGCTCGCGGTGCAGATCGCGGCGTGTGTGGGAGCGGAGTTCGATCTGGGGACGGTCGCGGGGTGCATCGGCTGGACGGTCAGCGACGCCGCGTCGGCTCTGTGGCAGCCGATGGCGACCGGACTAATTTTTCCGATCGGCGACGAGTACCGCAGTGTTTTGGCGGCGGCGGGAACGGCGCGGCAGGAGCCGCTCTGGGAAAACATCCGGTTCCGTTTCGCACACGATCGCGTACAGCAAGCGGCGTACAGCTTGCTCGATGCGTCGGAACGTCAGGCGAACCATCTGCGAATCGGACGCCGACTCCAGGTGCGTGGCGCTGACAACTTCGGCTTTGCGGTGGTGGACCATCTTGATCGCGCGCTCGCCCTGATCACCGACGTCACTGAGCGTCAGGATCTTGCCGTACTCAACCGCCTCGCGGCCGACTCGGCGATGGCGTCGACAGCGTTCGGGCCCGCACATCGCTACGCTGAAACAGGGATGGAACTGCTGGGCGACGGAGGCTGGCGCGACAACCGCGAGTTGATGACCGCGCTACACCTGGTAGCCGCCGAATCGGCCTCCCTCGTTGGCAGCTACGACGCGATGGAGACGTACTGCGCGGACGTACTCGCCCAGCAGCCCACGACGCTCGATCGGGTCGAGGTGCAAAGAATCCGCGTGATGGCGCGGATGGCGCAGAACAAGATGAGCGAGGCGGTGGATGATGCCCGGGCCGCCCTGACCGCCTTGGATATTGCCGTACCGGCCCGCGCCTCGACGGTCACCCTGTTGCGCAAGCTGCTCGCGGTGATGGCGCAGATCGGGCGCCGAACCGTCGCTGACCTCGCGGCGGCGCCCGAGATGACGGACCCCCGCGAGCTGGCCGCGATAGGACTCCTCACGCGCGCAGCCCAACCGGCGTATTACGCGCGGGGTGACATTCTCCCCCTGATCCTGCTCCACATGGTGGAGCGGGTACTTCGGCACGGCAACAATCCGCTCGCGCCGTATGCGTGGCTGGCGTACGGTCATATGCAGAATGTGATCTTCGGCGATATCGCTGCGGCGACTAAATACGGGGACTTTGCGCTTACGCTGATGCAGCGCTACAAGGCGCCGGCTGACCGGGCCAAGCTCCTGTGCCTACACGCCAATTTCATTCGGCACTGGACCACGTCCTGGCGCGAGACGACCGGTCCACTGATCGATGCCTATCTCGCCGGTGTCGACTCGGGCGAGTTCGAATACGGGGCGACCGCCGCGCACCTGTACTGTCACCTGCTCGTCGCGATCGGCGCCGATCTCGAGTTCGCCGACACCGAGATGACCAAGTACTTCGGGGCGATCGTGCGCCTGGGTCAACTGCGCTCGGTCGACAACGCGAAGCTGCGACACCAGGTCGTGCTCAACCTCTTGGGCCGCAGCGACGACCCCTGCCTGCTGCGCGGCGAACAGTACGACTACGAGGTGGGCTTGGCCGACGTAGTGGCCAAGCGCGACCTGACCGCCATTGCGCAGCATCATTTTTATTCGGCGATGCTGTTCTACCTCTACGGGCGCGCTGACGCACTGCGCGAGATCACGGCGGCGGAGAAGCATCGCGCAGGGCTCGCGGGGCTGGTCATGGACGCGCAGGTGGACTACCTCGCGGCGCTCATCCACCTCGACGTTGCGAGCCGATGCGCACCCGACCAACGGCGTGCGCATCGGCGGGCAGCGCTCAAACGCCGGCGTCGCGTGGCGCGACTGAGTCGCTTCGCGCCAATGAACCACTCGCATCGGCTGTGGCTGATCGACGCCGAGTGCGCCCGGGTTGACGGAAACCTGCGCTCGGCGCTGACCGCCTACGACCGCGCGATCGCCGAGGCCCGCACCAACGGGTTCGTCAACGACGAAGCGATGGCAGCGGAGCGCGCAGCGCTGTGCTTGGCGGCCAACGGGAACGCGCGGGCAGCGCGGGGCTACGCAATGGAAGCGCGGGCCGCGTACCAGCGCTGGAACGCGCACGCCAAGGTCGCGCACGTGGACGCGGCGTTTCCCGAGATCGTCCCGTCAGTGCGCGCGCTGCCACGGGTCGACGGCACCCGTCGCACCGACGAAGTGTTGGCGGGCGAACTGGATCTGGGCACCGTGCTAAAGGCCGCGCAGGCCATCGCCGGCGAGATCGTCCTGCCGCGCCTGCTGGAGCGGCTGATGGAGATCGCCGTCGAGAACGCGGGGGCCGAGCGTGGCTTCTTGCTGCTCAATCGCGGCGGCGAATGGCGGGTGGCGTCAGACGTGAGATTCGACGAGTCGGGAACGCCGGTCGTGCGCACCCACCAGCTCGACGGCGCGTCGGCTGATCCAACGATGCGGTTGGCGGAGTCGGTCGTGGCGTATGTCGCGCGGACGCGCACCCCGGTCGTGCTGCGTGATGCATCGCGTGAAGGGCACTACACGCGGGACCCCTACATCGCGGCGTCGCTTCCGCGCTCGGTACTCTGCGCGCCGATGGTGGCTCAGGGCAGCTTGAGCGGGATCATGTACCTCGAGAACAATCTGGCGACCGACGCTTTCACGCCCGAACGGCTGGACGTGTTGCAGATGCTGTCGGGCCAAGCCGGGATCGCAATCGAGAACGCGCGGTTGTACGGCGGGCTCGAGCAACGTGTAGAGGAGCGAACGCAGCAGTTGAGCGAACGAACCAGCGAGCTGGCCCAACTGGTCGGCGCGTTGCAGCGCTCGGAGCGTGCGGCTCGCGTCGCTCGGGAGACCGCTATGTTGGCCGAGCAGGTGGCGCACGAAGCCAATCAAGCGAAGACGACGTTTCTCACCAGCATGAGCCACGAGCTGCGCACGCCGATCAATGCGATCATCGGCTATAGCGAACTGTTGGAGGAGGAGGCTACCGACGCCGGGGCCGTTGAGTCGATCCCTGATCTGCGCAAGATTCGGACGGCGGCCAAACATTTGTTGGGACTGATCAACGAGGTGCTCGACCTGTCCAAGATTGAGGCTGGACGCATGGAACTGGTCGCCGAGTCGGTGGATGTGCAAGCCATTTTGGCGGAGACGATCGCGATCGCTGAGCCCTTGGTCGCCAAGAACGCCAATACGCTGGTGCTCCAGTGCTCGCCCGAGGTCGGCGTGATCCAGACTGATGGGATGCGACTACGCCAAGTGCTGTTCAACCTGCTGAGCAACGCGAGCAAGTTCACCGATCACGGCACCATCACCGTCAGTGCGGCCCGGACACGCACTGCAGAATCGGACATGATTGAGTTCCGGGTGCGCGACACGGGGATCGGCATCACGCCCGAGCAGATCGGCAAGCTCTTTCAGGCATTTTCGCAGGCCGATGCGACGATCGCCAGGAAGTATGGCGGGACGGGGATTGGGCTGGTTGTCGTTCGCCGCTTGAGTCGGCTCATGGGGGGAGATGTCGCGGTCGAGAGCACGGCGGGCGTGGGGACCACGTTCATCGTGACCATCTCGGCGGGTTCGTTATGATTCCACGTCCGTCCGATCGGGTATTCACCGTCTTGGCGATTGACGGCGGGGGCGTGCGCGGTGTGATCCCCGGCATCGTCGTGCGCGAGTTGGAACGGTTGGCGCAGGCGCGCGGCATCTCACACGCGGTACAACTGTTCGATCTGGTGGTCGGTACGTCGACTGGTGGGAACATGGCGCTGGGCCTCACGTGCCCGGGCGACGACTCGGCAGGCTATCGGTACGATGCCGCTGGCGTGCTCGCCGTATACGAAGCCCCGGCAAACTCGCGACGGATCTTCACGCCGTATCTGCCGTTCGTCCCGAGCACGGGCGGTAGGCCGCTTTCGCCGCTGTGGGGGCTGCTGACGCCACGTTACAGTGGGCGCGGCGTGACCGAAGAGATGCAGCGGCAGTTTGGGCCGGCGCGCCTCAGCCAGGTGCGGACCCCGGTGTCGTGTGTGTCGTACGATATCGCCAACGCCCGGCCCCACGTGTTTCGCAGCGTGGAGGCGGGCACTCCCGGGCGGGATCATTTGCTCTGTGATGTTGCCCGCGCGACCAGTGCGGCGCCGTTGTTCTTTCCTCCGGTCCGTTTGGGTCGCGACGCCGCGGCGAACAACAGCGTCTTTGTTGACGGCGGCGTTTGCCTGCCTGATCCGGCGATACTGGCGTTTATAGAAGCCTGCGCAATGCTCAGGAAACTGGGCGGAGACATCTCCGAGCACCGCATCTGCGTTCTGTCGATCGGGACCGGTGGGTCTCACCAAACGTTTGATCCCAGGTGGGGCGGGCTGTGGGGATGGATGCGCGGCGGACATTTGCTCGACCTTCTGGCGGATTCAGGTGCCGAGGTGGCGGATATCGAGGGGAGCATGCTAAGCTCGCCGCGCGGTGGGAATATGGTCCATCGCATTCAAGTGCCGCTGGTGGGACCTGGGTATGCCTGCGCGTCGGCGATGGACGACTGGACCACGGAGAATTTGCGGCAATTGACCGCAGCCGGGTCCGCTGCGGTCGCTGAGCACGCGGCGTTGCTCGCGCGGATCGTGGAGATCGGGGTGGCGCGCACAACGGGGTAGCTTCAAACCATCAATCAGACAATCGCCAGCGGGTAGTCGGTGTAGCCCTTCGGACCCGGCGTGTAAAAGCTCGGAAAATCCGGGGCAGTGAGCGGCGAGTTGTCTGGTAGTCGAGCCGCGAGATCAGGGTTGGCCAGCGACGCTCGGCCAAACGCCACCAGATCGGCGCCGCCGCTTGCCAACAATGCCTCAGCCGATTCACGGTCGAGACCGCCGGAGCCGATGAACACGCCACCGAACGCTTTCCGAAGCGCCAGCTTGAACTCCGTCGGCACCGTCGGCGCGCCCATCGACGCATGATCGACAAGATGCAGGTAGCTCAGCCCCAGCCCGCCCAACTCCCCGGCGAGCGCCAAAAACTGGGGCTCCATAACGGCAAAGGCTCCAGTTGAATTGAACACGCCGTAGGGCGAAACGCGCATGCCCACGCGCTGGGCGCCGATCGCGGCCACCATCGCGCGGGCGACGTCGAGGGCAAACCGGTTTCGACCGGCGATCGAGCCGCCGAAGGCGTCGGTACGATCGTTCACGTTCGCGTTCAGGAACTGCTCGATCAGGTATCCATTGGCGCCGTGCAGCTCGACCCCGTCGAAACCGGCCTCAATGGCGCAGGCAGCAGAGTGCGCGTATTCGGCAACGACGGTGCCGATCTCCGATTCGGTTAGCGCAAGCGGCGGGCTGGCCGCTTGTAGCGCGGCCGTGTCGGTGTAAATCTGCTCGGGGAGCGGGGTGGCGGTTGAGCTCACGACGCGGGCGCCGGCTGGCATATTGTCGACGTGCGACGCGCGGCCGGTGTGCATCAGCTGGACAAACATCTTGCCGCCTTTGGCGTGTACGGCGTCGGTTACGTGGCGCCAGCCAGCGACCTGCTCCGGGGTGAACAGCCCCGGAATCCGGGGTAGCCAAGCCCGTCGAGCGACGGCGAGGTGCCTTCGGTGACGATGAGTCCCATCGACGCCCGCTGAGAATAGTACTCCGCCATGAGGGTGGTAGGGACGTGATCGGCGGTCGCGCGGTTGCGGGTCATGGGTGCCATGACGAGCCGGTTGGCCAGCGTTATTCCGTGCAGGTCAAAGGAATCGAACAACATGTGATGTATCCTCAATGTGGCAGCAGTGGTTTTGCGGTGTCTGATACGGGATGCCTCAAGCCACCCAATTCGCAGACCTTGCCGAGGCGCTCCTCACGACGGAGGACGCCATCGGCGGGCGGCTGCTGAGAGCGCAGGTTGCTGGATCGTTACGGGCCAGCGGGCGGGGAGCGGCGAGGCCTTTTGTATTGCCTCACGCGGGATAGCCCGTGATCGCGCGTATGCGGTGGTACAGCGGGGCGAGCCTTGCATACAGCGGCCGGTAGACCTCGCGGTAGAGCGCGTCATACGTGCGCACCGCGTCGCGCTCCGGCGTGAAGCGCGCCCCCTCGTGGGCCATGGCGGTGACCGCCTCGCGCACCGAGCCGTGCAGGCCCACGCCCACCGACGCCAGCATCGCCGCGCCGAGCGCCGACGCATCGTGCACCGCCGGACGCGTGGCCACGAGGTTGAACACGTTCGCCGTCACCTGCATCGCGCCATCGCTCTGCGAGCCGCCGCCCGAGATCACGAGCCGAGTGAGCGGGTGGCCCAGCTTGCGCTCGATGCGCTCGCGCCCGGCACGCAACGCATACGCGATCCCTTCGATGAGCGCCCGGTACAGATGGGCGCGCGTATGCACGCCGCTGAACCCGATTATCGCGCCCTTGGCCTCGGGCCCGGGATCGCGGAGCCCGGGCGACCAGTACGGCTGCAGCATGAGGCCCAGTGCGCCCGGCGGAACCGCTGCCATCAGTTCTTCGAACAGCGACTCGGCGGTGGTACCCAACGCCGCGGCACGCGTCACTTCCGATTCGCCGAACTCCTGGCGGAACCACGAGACGAGCCAGAAGCCGCGCTCGATCTGGATCTCGGTATTGAAGGCGCCCGGGTAAGCAGCCGGGTATGCCGGCAGCAGGCGCTGCACTTCGAGATACCGTGACTGCGTCGTGTTGATCGTGGCGGCCGTGCCAAACGAACAGTGGGCGGTATCGGGTTCGAGCGCGCCGCAGCCGAGCACTTCGCACGCCTTGTCAGCGGCGGCGGCGATCAGGCGAACGCCTCGTGGGAGACCGAGGGCGTTGGCTGCGGCGTCGGTGAGATGGCCGAGCATTTGTGCGCCCCCCACAAGGCGCGGCAATTGGTCGCGCCGCACCGCGAGTGCCTGCCAGCGCCAACTGCCTGCGGCCGCCCACTCCTGCGTGCGATATTCGAACGGTACATAGCCCACCTGACAGGCCACGGCGTCCACCCAATCGCCGACGAGCCGGTGTGTGAGCCACCCGGAAAGCAGCGACACGCGCGGGGTCCGTGCATACGTGACGTCATGCTGCGCGAGCCAGTTCACCTCAGCCTGTCGCTGCAAGTTGCGCACGAGGTCGTATGCACCGGCCATGCGAAATCCGACGCTCCAGAGTTTACCGAGCGAGGGGAACTCCGTCGCAAGTCGCTGGTCGGGCCAGACGATGGCGGGTCGGAGCGGTGTGCCGTCCGCATCGCTGCACACGATCGTGCCGCGTTGCGTGGTGAGGGCGAGGCCGGCAATGCTGACGGGATCAGCGTGGTGATCGCTCCAGAGCCGCGTCACCGCCTCCACCAGCGCACGCCAGTAGGCCTCAGGTGCCAGCTCGGCCCATCCGGGCTCGGGCGACGTGTACGAGGGCGTGAGCTTCACCTGCGTGCGCGCGACCACACTGCCAACGCGATCAAAGATGATGGCGCGCACGCTTTGGGTACCGACGTCAATCGCGAGCAGTCGTGTGGGGCTCATTGCGTGGCACTCATGAGGCGGTATTTAGAGGACGGTATTCACGGACGGTATTCACCGACGGTATTCACGGACGCTATTCACGGACGGCATACATGGACGGCCCATACGGATGGCCCGCATGGGGCAGACCTCACGCGACGGAACTCAGGATGCGTCCCCGACCACTCCTGGATCATGGCGGTCGTGCCAGTGAAGGGCACCTCTAAAAATTGCTGCCACTTTTCCCGCTTGAAACAAGCGAGACGCGACCTCACCGGATACCATTCCGTCCATGGAAACCCCTCGAGCACACGCGACGAAAAGTCAGAGGCAGCCAGGCTTTTTTGACGTAGCGGAACGCACCGCCACGCTCACCCGGATGGGCGACCCGCTGGTTGGTCTGAAAGACCAGATCAACTGGGAAGCGTTCCGCCCCGACCTGAATCGGGTGCACGAGAAGGCACGTAAGAGCAACGCGGGCGCCAAGCCGATTGATGTCGTGCTCATGTTCAAGGTGCTGGTGCTGCAACAGCTGAACAACCTGTCCGACGAGCGCATCGAGTATCAGATACGCGACCGGCTCTCCTTCATGCGCTTTCTGGACTTACAGCTCGAAGATCGCGTCCCGGATGCCAAGACCGTCTGGCTGTTTCGCGAGCGCTTGAAAGCCCTGCAACTGGTGGACGTGGTGTTCGCCCGCTTCCACGAGCAATTGGCCACGCAAGGCTACGCGGCACGTGCCGGCCAAATGATAGACGCCACCTTTGTCGAAGTCCCGCGCCAGCGCAACACGCGCGAAGAGAACGCCCAGGTCAAGGCCGGCGAGACACCCGCCGAGTGGCAACAACCCGTACAGCAATCCAAGCGTCGCCAAAAGGACGTCGACGCCCGCTGGACCAAGAAGAACCACGAGAATCACTACGGTTTCAAGAACCACGTCAACGCGGACCAAGGGAACAAGCTGGTGCAAAGTTACGAGGTCAGCGATGCGGCGGTACACGACAGCCAGGTGTTTGAAACGCTCCTGGATCAGACCGAAGACCACGAGGGAAAGAAGCGGGGGATCTATGCGGACAGCGCCTATCGCTCACAGGAAAAAGAAGCACAACTGGCCGCTGCCAACATACCAAGCCACATCTCCGAGAAGGGCGCGCGCAAACATCCGCTGACCGAAGAACAGAAAGCATCGAACACCGAGAAAAGCAAAGTGCGCTCGCGCGTCGAACATGTGTTTGGAGCGCAAGCACAGATGGGTGGGCACATCGTGCGCACCATCGGCCTGCTTCGTGCCAAGATCAAAATCGGCATGATGAATCTGGTGTACAACATGGTGCGTCTTGGGCAGTTGCTCAGGCGCGACAGGAGAGGTGCGCCCACGATGGCATAAAATGGCAAAAATGGCAGCAATGCCTAGGAAATAGGCGGCATTCGGACGCATTCAACAGACAAATCGCTCGAGTTGCTGAACTTTTACGAAATGTTGAAGCTGAGAGAAATTAAATCGTATTTTCAGAGTTGCCCTTTATTAAATTCTAACTTACTGATGGCTGAGTAAATCTCTCATCGTGTTAGCGCCGGTGCAAACTTACCCAACGCAACATTGAATGTTTGCTTGAGAACATCAAGCCTTCCTTCCAGCCCAGCGATCTTGGTCGGCGTAGCGATGTTCGCCGGATACCGACGTTGAACGGGGACATGGCCGACCTTCATACCGATCTGTCCAGCGCGGACGGTAAGA
>Ga0105044_10003076_pt1 | contig 22840 bp, 15 predicted proteins | sample MAT01_FD_78092 | JGI IMG/M metagenome (GOLD analysis project Ga0105044, IMG submission 78092) | Freshwater microbial communities from Lake Fryxell liftoff mats and glacier meltwater in Antarctica - MAT-01 | ecosystem: Environmental > Aquatic > Freshwater > Ice > Liftoff microbial mat | place...
CATTGTAGGAACAGGCCATTGTAGGAACAGGTCATTGTAGGAACAGGCCATTGTAGGAACAGGCCGCGGCCTGTTCCTATAGAACCAATGGTTTAGGACGAAATTACCAGGTTACGAAACCGTGACATTTTTATGATTGGATTATTTAATAACGTGATCATTTTTATTTAGAACAGGCCGCGGCCTGTTCCTACAGCGCCTGTTCCGACAGAAAAATTCATAAACAAAATATATCATGCCATACAAACAACACAAACAATACCGTTTACAAGGATATAATTATTCGGCCATAGGAGATTATTTTATTACGATTTGTACAAAAAACAGGAAACACCATTTTGGCAGGATTACCAAAATTAATAATACAAAAACCATGGAATTGTCTGCCATCGGTTTATTTGTAAATGAATCCATTTTATCAATACCTAATATCTATGAAAAAGTCACATTGGGCGAAACAGTTGTAATGCCCAATCATATCCATTTGATTATTACATTACCCCGGAATAAAATCAATTACGATTGTAATCAATCATCCTTACAGCAATTGATGGCACCCCATAAAGGATTGTGCCCACTAAAACCAGGTTCAGTTTCATCTATCATCAATCACTTTAAAGGAAAGGTTACAAAATGGTGCAATGCGAATGAACACCGTTATTTCAACTGGCAATTAAGATTTCACGATCATATTATAAGGAATGAAAAATCCTATAATATTATCAGCAATTACATCGCTCACAACATTTACAACTGGGACGACGATGAAAATAATGAAGATGGCAATAATTTCAGAAAAGACATCAGAACGTAAAATATGTTTGCGTCGGTAGGAACAGGCCGCGTCCTGTTCCTACAACGGCCTGTTCCGACAACGGCCTGTCGCTAGCGAAAAAAACCGGATTCGTATTAAAACGAATCCGGTTTTTATATTCCTGTATGTAGAAACCAGCCTTCCTTAAATAAATTCTACCAGGTCCTGGTTAAGTTTGCTTTTTTCGGTAAACCACAATCCGTGTGGCGCCCCTTCGTACACTTTAAAAATAGCACCCTCAATCAATTTTGCAGTTACCTCACCGGTTGCTTTTATAGGAACTGTTTTATCTTCATCCCCATGAATGATGAGGGTGGGTACGTTTATTTTTAAAACATCCAGTCGGAAGTCGGTGGAAGAAAAAGACTTTGCACATTCAATTGTTGCAATTGGGGATGCATCCATTGCCTTGTTAGAGGCGTTGGTGAGGTATGAACTTGTAACGGGGTTATTAACCATGCTTACGCCATAAAAGTCTTTATTAAATCCTTCCAAAAATGTTGGACGGTCGGCGGTCATAGCTTCCAGCATATCATCAAATGCCTGCTGCGGAAATCCCTCCGGGTTGTCTGTAGTTTGAAGCATGTAAGGAACCACACAGCTTATCAGCACTACTTTTGCAATCCGTGCACCACCATACAAGGAAAAGTATTTAGCGATTTCTCCACCACCCAACGTAAAGCCCACCAGCATTACTTCCTTTAGATCCAATGTATCCAATAATGCTTTCAAATCACCTGCCAATGTATCGTAATCATAGCCCGAAAAAGGACGATCTGATTTACCAAACCCACGCCGGTCATAAACGATGCAACGTAGTCCTTGCTGTGGCAATTGTGTCAACTGGTATTCCCACATGGAACTGCTCAATGGCCAGCCGTGAATAAACACAACGGGCTTTCCTCTCCCTAAATCTTCGTAATAAATATTTACGGGCTCATTATCTGATTGAACCGAATGAATAAATGGCATAATTAAATTATAATTTTTAGAAAAGGAAGATACCTGTTGTAATCATTTTATTTTAAAGTTGAATTGTAGTCTCATCAAAAATAATAGCAACATTATATTTTCATGTGAATACGTTGGCTACAATAAAAAAGTTTAATCCAGCACTGAAAAAATCATAGCCAACCATTAAAAATCGACGATTGCTTTTTTGCCAGCCCTGCTTTGTAAAGATCAACACATATTGTACTAAAACTGTTATACAACCTTTTTTAAAAGTTGTAATATTCACAGTTTTGTTTAACCTTGGTATTTTAAAAACGCCTTTTCTAAAAAACCTTTAGGCATTCCCATTAGACAAAGCAAAAGATCATTGCAAAACGGATCGGTTGCATTTCAAATCTGGTAAAATCGGATCTGCAATGACCCGCATTACCCCAAAGATTTAAAATCGGAACAACATTAGAATAATCATGTTGGAAATAAATAAAAAAGACCATTAGAACCTAAAAAACCGTTTGCATCCGTAGGAACAGGCCGCGGCCTGTTCCTACAACGGCCTGTTCCTACAACGGCCTATTCCTACAACGGCCTGTTCCTACAACGACCTTTTCCCAAATCGACCTTCCCATACAACTGCTTGTTCATACTCCGACCTATTCCCACAAAATAAAATCCTCTAACGATTTCTATACCATATTTCACAATTCGTACTCTTAGTAACCGCTTTGCCAATTACCACCCCTTCCATTTTACTATTAAAAACAGCCAAGATGAATTACTTTTATTCAACCAATTGATTCTTCCTTTATTTCTTAAAACAACCATCATGGCAACTTATAAAACACCCGGTATTTATGTTGATGAAATCAACCACCTGCCACATTCCATTTCTTCGATACCAACGGCCATTCCGGCTTTTATAGGATACACTCAAAAAGCCCAACTGCTACTGGCAGACGATTTAAAATTTATACCTAAGAAAATAAGTTCCTTAAAGGACTATGAACATTACTTTGGCCTGCCCATGTTTGAAACAGGCATTTCGGTAGCGCTTGATACCAGCCTACCCGCCAATATAAAAGCAATTGTAAAAATTGAAAATCCAGCACCTTATCTAATGCATTACAACCTGCAGTTGTATTTTGCCAATGGTGGCGGGCCTTGCTACATTGCATCAACTGGCGGCTACAATGCGAATCCTGAAATATTAGCTAATCATCTTGAAATTGGACTGGAGGCCATTGCCAACGTCAAAGAACCCACCCTCCTACTTTTTCCAGATGCAATCCATTTATCATCTGCTGATCAATACTATCAACTTTACAACAAAGCAATGTTACAATGTGCCCTGCTCAAAAACAGGTTCACTATAATGGACGTTTGGATGGATAATCATTCGAATACAGACCCTATCGCCCTGCTACGGGAGTATGCGTTTGCCCCGTTGGACATCTTGAAATATGCTGCGGCTTATTATCCTGCCTTGCGTGCATTAATCAACTATGCTTACCAGGATGAATTGGTAACCATCGTCGCAACCAACGACAGCTCAATCAACGGCACACTTGCCCAGCTAAAACTTTCAGATATCAACCTTTACAATCTGGTAATAAATGTACTGAATAAGGAAACGATGATTTTACCGGCATCCTGTGCGGTGGCTGGTGTATATGTGCAGGTAGACAATGCCAGAGGAGTATGGAAGGCCCCCGCTAATATAAACATCGTAGCCGCACAAAAACCCACTTTAGCCATCACTGCAAGAGAACAGGAAAGTCTCAACGTAGATACTGCCACCGGCAGATCCATCAATGCCATCCGAAGCTTTGCTGGCAGAGGAGCAGCCTTCATTTGGGGAGCCCGAACATTGATGGGCAACGACAACGAATGGCGCTATGTTTCAGTCAGACGATTTTTTAATACGGTGAAAACTTCTGTAAAATATGGCCTTGAGCATTTGGTGTTTGAACCGAATGATACCAACACCTGGACAGGGGCAAAAAAGATGACCGAAAATTACCTGTATCTACTTTGGAAAGATGGAGCACTTGCAGGAAACAAACCGACTGAAGCATTTTTTGTGAATACCGGCATTGGCCAAACCATGACTACTCAGGATATTCTGGAAGGAAGAATGATTATTGAAATAGGAATGGCCGTTGTTCGTCCAGCTGAATTTATCATCATTAGAATTGAACAAAAAATGAAATCGAAGTAATGATAATGCAAGAAAAGTTGCAGTTTAAATTCAGGACTATCGGAGATCACTACGCTATTATTTACGCTGTAAAAACTTAATCACCACCCTTCTGTTTTGACTATTGGCATTATTGGAATTGCCTTCCACCGCAGGCTCCAGATAAGATACAGCCGTAGTATTTATTTGTTCGCCAGACACGCCTTTGGAAAGCAAATAGATACTTATATTCTGCGCCCGCTTTAACGACAATGCTCTGTTGATTTCAGGTGATCCGGATTTATCAGAATGCCCGGTAACGGCCACTTGTAAGAGTTTCTCTTTTAATAAAACGCCAGCAATAAAATCCAGTCGCTTAAAATAAACCTGCTGAACAGCGGATTTTCCCAAACCAAAAAGCAGTACGGTCTCCGGCATCGCCGCATAATCGAACGATGCTTGCTTTACGATGGTATCACGCACTATTTTAACCGGAGGTGGAGCTACTTTTACCGGAACCTTATTTACAACAGGTTTGGTTGCTGACAGTCTGACCGTATCAGTATTGGTGATACGAATGGTATCAATTTGCTTTAAGGTATCCCTGATATAAATGGTATCCCGTCGAACGGGTGCAGCGTTTACAACCACTTCTTTTTTTGCAGAAGGCATAATTACAGGAACCAATGTGTTGTTTCCACGGTAATTGCGATTGTTATCGGTAGCGCTGGCTTGTAGTCGGGCAATATCACTTCTTATTCTGGCAGTTTCATTTCTAAACTCATTGATGAGCCGCTCCTGATCCAAGGCGCTTTGCCTGTTGTATGGAGCTGCAGAAGGAGCTGCAATCACTTGCGGTTTTACATCCTTTTGCTGTTCCTTTAAAACGGGTACAGCGACCACTTTAGCTGTTCCCGGGTTATTGACAGATGCACCTATTTTACCACTGTCAAATTGTTTCTTTTTGATGATGGCATTGTTTCCTGCCAACGAATCGATTCGTATCAGTAAAGCCATACTATCTTCGGCGGTGGTGGTTACGATCTGCCGTTTTACATCCTTTTGCTTACTCTTCAAAACTGGTATAGCAAACACTTTTTCAGCTAAAGGGTCATTGACTCGTGCGCTTATATCACTACTGTCGAAACTTTTTTTTTTAATAATAGCATTGTTTGCTGCCATTGAATCCATTCGCATTGCCAATGCCATACTATCTGCAAAAGGCTTCACAATAGTTCTGGATGCAATGGTGTCTGATATCTGTTGGAGGCCATCCATATAGCTTCTGCCATTCATAAACAATTCGTTATTCTTTGGTAGAATACTCAACCCTAAACTATCCTTCACATTTATACTATCCATCTGTATCCGCAGCAGTTGCATTTCACGAATGAGGCTATCCAGTTGTTGCTTTTTATAACTGATACTATCGGCAATTAGCTTTCTATTCTGATCAATTGCAGCCTTATTCATTTGTAAGAGCACACTATCCTTTTGTAGATTGAGCTGCTTATAATATTCAACCAAACCTGACTGACTGCTGCTGCTATCCAATTTAATAACTGGCGTTGCTACAGTATTACCAAAATAGTAATTATTTACAATAATGATATTGCCTTTCGAATTTGGATTGTCATATACTTTTCCTTTATTGTAATCAATCAACAAAAGGCTGGTATCGTTTCTTTTCAATAATATCGTATCAATTCTTTTTATCAACACAGTATCATTTACATTATTGACACTCTGGGCTATTACAGGAAACGGCGTATCCGTTTTCTTTGAAAAAAGTTTATCTACATACGTTGAACTTTTATTGGGTTTGCCATAAGTGATACCAACCTTTAAGCCTACATGAACATCGGCCGCTCTTAAATTTTTATTGAACAACATCGTGCCTAGGTTACTGCTGCCTATAAACAATGGTCCCAACCGCACGGTGGCTCCCAATAGATTTCCCCGGTAGTTGGTCAATGAATTTTTATCCGAAATAGTATAAGGGATATATACACCAATATGCCTGCTTTCCCAACGTGGTGTAATGGTATAAAAGCCATAACTATTAAAGCGCTGTCCTGCATCTTTACCAATATTTACCGGGCGATAGGCCATTGCATTCAGGTAAAATCCCTTTACAAAACGAAGGTCAAACTGTACGCTCAATGCTGCCGGCAAATAGGTATTGTAAAACCTTGAACCTGGTATAGCAACTACCCTGTTGGCAAGTGCCGTATCAAATTCACGAATAGTATTGTAATTCGCTGACGCCAAATTCCAGTTGGTAATATTGGCATTGAAAGAATTTACATTATCGGGCTTTTGAAACCGGAACATCCCCACATCTAACAGCGAAACACCCAGTTTGAAAATGTACTTGTTTACATCTCTCCTATCGGCCAGATAAGGCGCTTCATCATCGTTACGGATATATTTAAATTTTTGAAAATTGCCTCTGTACTCATAAACCAGACCTGCATCAAAACCTATCGCATTGGCATCAGGCGAAAAGTTTTTATCAAACACCCTATCAAAGTCAGCATTTTTGTTATGGTTATAATCAAAACGATTGGTATTGAAATTCATAGAGCTATCGTTATTCACACTAAAGCGGATATCATTGCTACCCATGCTGATGGACGCAACGCCGGCCAGGTATTTACCAGTGATAGCTGCCTTAAAAAAATGCTTGTCGGAGGCATATAAAACACGTCCGTAGGTGAAGCCAACTTCGGCCCAGTTCAACGCTTTCAGGTTAAAGCCCGATGCATCAATGACATTGTTATTAAGCGAGGGAGTATAAAAACCATTGTATGCCATTTGTGCAAGTTCCTGTGTAATGTCCCTGCCCTGTATCAGCGATCTTGATTGTATATTGAGAGCGATGGCTGATTTTTTTCCGGTGGTAACCATAAAACTAAGTGGTACCTGCGTTCTGTTGTTGATGTTTAAAAATACCCGCTCGCCTGCCGGCAAACTGGCCTCCGACAGATATCTTGTTTTAAAAGTCTGGTAGTCGTTGAAGCTATTTTTATTGAATTTTAAAATGGCATCTTTGTTAACCAAAAAATAATTATTGCTATAGTTAAAACTTGTTGAAAAAAGGTTGATATCGAATTTGTACCTGCTATCTACTATACTGGCTGGCTGTATCATTACACCAGAAATGCCGGAAAAATTACCCGTACTGATCCCGAGGAAATCCTGTGATTGCGAAGTGAAAAATAAAAAAGACAGGGCGGTGATGATGTAAATTTTTTTCATGTGTATGGGCTTTGCCATTTAATTAATTATCATTTGTAAATCGATTTCTATGCCACTGAAAGAGTGATTTGTTAATTGTTGACACAAAAAGTTGAAATCAGTTGAAAGCGGCTACCAGAGCAGCTACTATTGTGATAAAAAAATCACACCTACTTACAACTGTAATTGAAAGGTTTGTTCAAAAATACCAGAAGGGGAAACGGTTACTCATTTAGGGTAAGAATGGAATAGTAAGAGAATAACACAAATACTTTTTTCTTACATACTATCATAAACTTAAATAATATAGTGGTACCAAAATCAACAATCACTCCCGAAAACAGGCATCACACTTGCCAGATTAAACAGCATACGACCGTTTATAAAATAAAAACGTGAGAACATTACAGCTTTTTTACTTTCATCAAAATAAATGATACAATGAAAACAATTATTGTCCTGATTTGCCTGCTTGTCACCGTAAAAACAAATGCGCAGCAAACCTTGTTTATGCCCCAAAATATCCAAAAGGCTTACACGAACGAGACCCGAAGCATGGATGGAAAACCTGGTAAAAAGTACTGGCAAAATACAGGACATTATGCAATCAATGTGTCGGTGGCACCTCCTTCAAAAACAGTAGAAGGTAATGAAACAATTACCTATATCAATAATAGTCCAAAGGCAATCAGCAACATTGTAATAAAGCTTATCATGAATATACATAACCCTGGAGCAAGCAGGCAAGGTGCCGCAGCGGCTGATTATTTAACCACAGGTATTCACATAGATCAGTTCATGCAGAATGGCAAAGAATCAAAATTCAGGGACCCAAAAGCCAATACATGGACGCAGGTTGCGTTAACAAAACCCGTTGCTACCGGCGACAGTGTACAACTCAGTTTTAAATGGCATTATGATTTAAGTGAAAAAAGCGGCCGGGAAGGTAAACTGGATAGCACCAGTTTTTTCTTAGCGTATTTTTATCCCCGGGTAGCTGTATTGGATGATGTGCACGGCTGGGACAGAATGGACTTTACCGATGCACAGGAATTTTATAATGACTTTAATGATTATACGGTAGCTGTTACCGTTCCTAAAAACTTTTTGGTTTGGGGCACCGGCGATCTATTGAATGCAGCAGAAGTATTGCAACCAACCTTCCTTGAAAAATTCAATAAAAGTTTTACAAGCGACGAAGTGATCAATGTAGTAACTCACAAAGATATAGTTGCCAAAAACATCACTACGCAAAACGAAACAAATACCTGGAGATGGAAAGCTTCCAATATCAGCGATATGGCGTATTGCATCAGCGATCATTATGTGTGGGATGCAGCTAGTGTAGTGGTGGATAAAAAAACAGGCCGCAGATCAAGCTGCCAGTCCGCTTACCTTATTGGCGCTAAAAATTTTCATAACCAGGTAAAACATATACAACACTCCCTAGACTGGTATAGCAATAACTGGCCGGGTGTAGCCTATCCTTTTCCAAAAAGTACCATCATACAAGGCTTTGCAGATATGGAATATCCTATGATGGCCAATGACAGTCCGCAAGATGATGATGTGATACAACGCTTTATTGCAGAGCATGAAGTAGGCCATAGTTATTTCCCTTTTTACATGGGCATCAACGAACACCGTTATGGTTTTATGGATGAAGGCTGGACCACTGCATTTGAATACCTGATTGGCACGGAAGATCTCGGCAAGAAACAAGCAAGTACATTTTTCAAACAATTCAGGGTTAACGGTTGGGCATTGAATCCTTCAGATGAATCACAAATACCCGTGATTACACCAACCAATCTCTTAAGCGGACAAGCCATGGGCAATAATGAATATGGTAAACCGGCTTTGGCTTACCTCGGCTTAAAAGACATGCTGGGCAATGAGCTGTTTAAAAAATCACTGCACGGTTTTATGGATCGCTGGAATGGCAAGCATCCGATTCCGTGGGATATGTTCAACAGTTTCTCCAACCTTTCCGGCAAAAATCTTAACTGGTATTTTAGCAACTGGTTTATGAGCACCAATTACATGGATATTGCGGTTGACAAACTCACGTCCAACACAACAGGTTATGCATTGAGTATGAAAAATATTGGTGGCTATGCAGTGCCAACAGATTTGATGATTGAATACACCGACGGCTCGAAGGATACCGTTCACCAAACAGCAGGTATCTGGGAAAAGAATCAACAAGCGGCCATCATCAACATTAAAACAAAAAAGAAAATCGCTTTTCTAAAATTAGATGGCGGTATTTATGTGGATGCCAATGACAAAGACAATACCTGGGGTGTAAAAAAAGAAACGGTTTTAACTGCCGCCGAAATGGATAAATATGTAGGTACTTATGCCACCACGCAGATACCCATTAAAATTACGATTACCAGGGATGGTAACAAATTGGAGGGGCAGGCCACAGGACAGGAAAAATTTCCACTTACCAATACCGGAAAAGATAGTTTTGGATTTGAGGAAGCAGGAATAGCACTCACTTTCGAACCCGCTAAAAATGAGATGACATTGAAACAAGGAGTAAGCAGTTTTACGTTTACGAAAGAAAAATAGGTTTTAGAATGTGAAATGTAACCGGCATCCGTTTTCTGAAAAGAAAACTGGGTGCCGTTTTACTTTTGGATGGATTTCATTCGCTTTTTTATTCATTCATACAGAGAGTAGGCAAACTGTTGCAGGCGACCATCTGCAGGGGCTGCCAACCTTCGCAATTCCTTCTCGTGTTCATTGGTGATTTGTAAAGGTTGGCAACCCTTTCGCTTAAGCCCGGTGAAAAGGAAAGAAACTCTACTCAATTTTTGAATAGGTGTAATGAGTTGTTTCCCGGCCGCCTGGACCCTGCTGCGAGGGTTGCCAACCTCCATCATCTCTTTTCGTATTCATTGATGCATTTGCGAAGGTTGGCAACCCAATGGCTTCTGCTTGACTGAAAGAAACAGCAACTTCATTCGCTTTTTCTGCATGGGTTGCCAACCTCCATCATCTCTTTTCGTATTCATTGATGTATTTGCGAAGGTTGGCAACCCAGGGGCTTCTGCGAGGCTGAAAGAAACAGGAACTTCATTCGATTTTTCTGCTCGGCTGAAAGTAACAGAAGCGTCATCCAACGATTTTAACTATATTTAAAACGGAAAGTATTGAAACAAAATTAAATGTCAATCACAAAATCGACCTGCATTGTTGGAATCGGGAACACCCTTCGGGGAGATGATGCGGTGGGGAAATATGTTGCAGAAGCAATCGGGAAAAATAACCTGCCTGGTATTACCATCATTATAACCCAGCAATTAGACATAGGCTTAGCAGAAGACCTCTCAAAATTTGGCACGGTAATTTTTATAGATGCTTCACTCAACGAAAAAACATTTTCTTTTGAACCGCTGGAATTGCAAGATCATACTTCTCAATCAATTTCTCACCACATAAATGCAGACCTGCTTGTTAGACTTACCCAACAATTATTTTCAACTCCAACCCAATTTTATATATGTGCAATTGGAGCCAGCAATTTTGAAATGGGCAATGCCATTTCTGCTTCTACCAAAGCCAACGCCGATGCAGCCATTACTGTACTTACCAGTTGGTTGGCAGCCAGTGCTTAATTCCTTTCCACAGTTTTAATTTTATTACCACCGGCATCAAATACTTCTATTCGAATTGGCATCTGTCCAATGGCATGTGTAGAGCAAGATAGGCATGGATCGTAACAACGAATGGTAGATTCTACCCTGTTCAACATACCTTCCTGTATGTCGTTCCCTTTTACATATTGGCGGGCAACTTCCAGTACGGAATGATTCATCGAAGGATTGTTTTGCCCGGTGGCAATCAATAGATTTACGTTGATTAATTTACCCGTCTCATCCGTTTTGTAATGATGAAACAGCGTACCACGGGGCGCTTCAGAACTGCCAATGCCTTCGGTATAATTCCACCTGCCATGATGTTGGATATGGGTGGAGGTAACTTCCGGATCGTTTAAAATTTTCTCAGCAATCTCCACATCACTTAGTGCTTCTATTAAACGAGTGTAGTGAAAATAGAAAGTACCATGCACAGGTTTACCTCCATTCATCGCCTTAAATAGTTCAAATTCATTTTGTGCCAAAGGCGTTTTCATTTTGGTAGCAATATTTAACCTTGCTAATGGGCCAACCCGGTAAAATCCTTTTTCAAAACCATAAGGTTTGTAATACGGATATTTTAAATAAGACCAGTTAACCGAACGCTCGGCGATAAATTCTAAATACCTGGCCGGGTTTATCTGGTCCTGCAAAATGGTGCCATCTGCATCTATAAAACGCAATTTACCATCATACAATTCATGCTCACCATCCGGACCAACCGTGCCCAAATACAACGTAGGAGCCGTTGCAAACGTGGCAACCATCTCCGCATTTTCTTCCTGAAATTTCTTGATGATTTCAATTCCCTTTTGAACTGTTTCAATTGCCTCGGGTATCCATTGCAGTAGCGCCAGCCGGTTTTCTTCCGTCAATGGAACAGCCATACCGCCAGGTACAATACCCATGATATGAATTTTTTTACCGGTGATGCGCTCACTTAATTCCTGTCCAAATTTTCTTAACCTTATTCCTCGCAAGGCGATGTCAGGATATTTTTCTGCAATGCCTAAGATGTTTCTCTTAACCGGATCGCTATCATACCCCAATAAAAAATCAGGCGAAGACAAATGGAAAAATGACAAGGCATGGGAGGATAAATTTTGACCGATGTGCATTAAACGCCGCAACAGGTTGGCCGTGTAAGTTGGCTGTATGCCCTGTATCATTTCACATGCCTTTACACTTGCCAACGTATGACTGGTGGGACATATCCCGCAAATACGTGGCGTAATAGTGGGCATCTCCGTGTACATTCTGCCTTCGCAAAATTTTTCAAATCCACGAAACTCATTTACATGAAACAATGCATCTGCCACTACTCCATTTTCATCTAACTGAATGGATATTTTTGCATGTCCTTCAATCCTGGTAACAGGCGATATATAGATGGTTCTTTTTTCTGCACTAGCCATATTTCAATTTTTTAGCGTCACTTAAATTAGGGACACGGTCATTTAAAAATTCGAACAATACATAAAAAATAGTATCCGCACTTGGCGGACAACCGGGTATCACAAAATCCACATGGACCACTTCCTGCAAGGGCACCACTTTATCGTTTAGTTTTAACAGGGCTTCATGGTTGGGCATTGCTCCTTCTGCATCGTTGCTGATGGCATTTACATAAGCTGCATCCAATACTTCTTTCAATGGAAAATAATTGCGCATGCCAGTTACGTTTGTCATCACAGCACAATCGCCGAAGGCAATCAATGTTTTCGCATTTTTACGGATGTGTTTTATTTCTTTCAAATGTTCATCGCTGGTAACCGAACCTTCTACTAATGCAATATCTACTTCGGGAAATTCCTTTGTATCTACGATTGGGCATTTTACGATATCTGCCAGCTTTGCCACATCCAAAATTCGTTCGTCTATGTCCAGTAACGACATGTGGCATCCCGAACATCCACCCAACCAAACGGTTCCCAATTTTTTCTTACTCATTTTAATTAAGTTTTAAATTTCAATTAGCGGTCAGTACGGCGGAGCAGATCGCTTTGAATTATTTATTTCAGTCTTACTTTTTCGTTGGTCTGATCTGCGATATTTTATTGCGCCCTTTCAGGGCTTATTGTCCTTATTATTTTATTTCATAGGGCAATGCCCTATGCTGGGATATTACGCCCTTTCAGGGCTTTCGTACTGGTTACAAAGATTGGTTACTGAATTAAAAAACTTCAACCATTAACCGTCAACGTTCAATCTTCACCCTTATAAAATCAACTATCAACCATCAACCTTCAACCATTAACCGTCAACGTTCAATCTTCAACCTTATAAAATCAACTATCAACGTTCAACCATCAACCATCAACCATCAACAGTAAACAATCAACCTTCTCCAGCGGTCTGACCTTCGGTACCGCCCGCTTTGCGACCATCAACCTTCTACAGTCCCATCTTCCTTTTATCCACCAACTCACAAATCATTTCAGGCTTCTTTTCCAACTGTCCCTGCACAATTGCTTTTGGCCAAATAGCACCAGTAGGACAGGCGTGCAGACATTTTCCACAGGAGGTGCAAGTAATCGATTCGCCCCAGGGCGTATTAAAATCCGAGATCACCCTTACCTGGTTACCACGGTTCATCACATCCCAGTTGTAGGCACCCTCCACTTCGCCGCAAACCCTTACGCAGCGGGTACACATGATGCAACGATTATGATCCAGCACAAACCAGGCATGTGATGTATCTACATTGCACTGCGGAAATAAAAACGGATAACGAATATGATCCATCCCTACTTTATAGCCCAGGTTTTGCAATTCGCATTTGCCATTGGCTACGCATACCGAGCACACATGATTGCGTTCTGCAAACAGCAATTCGGTGGTGATGCGTTGGTACGTTTTAAGTCGTTCGGTTTTGGTGGCAATCACCATATTGGCCGCAACTTTAGTAGTACAGGCCGATAATAATTTATTCATTCCTTCTATCTCCACCAAACACAAACGGCAGGCGCCCGTATCCGTCAGGCCTTTTAAATGGCACATGGTCAACATGTCAATGTCGTTTTCCCGGCACACATCCAGAATCGTTTTCCCGGTATCAACCTCCAATTTTTTATCATCAATATTTATAAAAATCTTTGCCATAATATCTACCTCCTTTGGAAAATATTTTTGCCCTGTTATTGATATGTGCTGGTTTCATCAACCGACGTTATTTTCTTTTTTAGCCCAACATAAATATTTCAATTTAGCTTCATCCGATAGCTATCGGATGGCGTCGCAGCCGATAGCTATCGGCTCTTGTACTTTAAATCGCTGTTGAACTTTTACCACCAAATTTGTATGAGCGCAATGGTTCACTAAAATAGAAACCCTATTCCAAATCAATCCTGCTATCGTACTCATGCCTGAAATGCCGCAGCGTACTCAGCAGAGGATTGGGTGCAGAGGCGCCTAACCCACAAAGACTCGTTTCTTTTACATAAACCGCCAACTCTTCCAATCTTGCCACATCTATGCTGGTTCCTTTATTATCGCAAATTTTCTGCAACAGGTCATGCATCATTTTTGTACCCACCCTGCAAGGCACACATTTACCACAACTTTCATCCATGCAGAATTCCATAAAATACCTGGCCACATCCACCATGTCAGAACTTTGATCCATCACAATTAAACCACCACTTCCCATGATTGAACCAAGGCTGATCAGCGAATCATAATCCATCTTTACATCCAAATGTTCTGCAGGTATACAACCTCCTGAAGGTCCACCCGTTTGCGCCGCTTTAAACTCGCCGCCACCTTGTATTCCGCCGCCAATATCATACACTATTTCCCGAAGGCTCGTCCCCATCGGCACTTCTATCAAACCTGAATAATTTATTTTTCCCGCAAGGGCAAACACTTTGGTGCCGGCACTTTTAGGGGTTCCTATTTCGCTGTACCATTCTCCGCCGTTATTAATAATTGGCGTGATGCCTGCGAATGTTTCTACGTTATTAATAAGTGTTGGCTTTCCCCATAATCCCGACTCAGCCGGAAATGGCGGCCTAGGTTTGGGCGTACCTCTTTTACCTTCAATAGAAGCAATCAAGGCTGTTTCTTCGCCACAAACAAAAGCGCCTGCACCAATCCTTACTTCTACGTCAAAAGAAAATTCAGTCCCTAAAATATGGGTACCTAACACGCCTAATTTTTTAGCTTGCTTGATGGCTATTTCAAACCGTTTAATGGCAAGCGGATATTCGCCACGGATATAGGCATAGCCTTTACTAGCGCCTATCGCATAAGCTGCAATGGCCATTCCTTCCAGCACCCTGTGTGGATTACCTTCTAAAATACTACGATCCATAAACGCTCCGGGATCGCCTTCATCGCCATTGCAGATCACATATTTTTGATCGCTCACATATTTATAAACAGACTCCCATTTCAGTCCTGTTGGATAACCTGCACCACCACGTCCCCGCATACGGCTTTGCTTAATTTCAGCAATCACTTCTTCAGGCGAAAGTTGAAACAACACTTTGTCCAGGGCCTTGTAACCATCATGCACCAGGTAATCTTCAATCCTTTCCGGATTGATATGACCACAGTTTCTCAAAGCAATTTTATGTTGCCTTTTAAAGAAGGGATCTTCCTTGGCATTGATGAAAGGCTTAGTACGTGAGTCAGAAAAAAGCAGCAGGTCTTCAATCGGCTTTTTATCTATCAACTGGCTCTGAACAATCTTTGCAATGTTTGAACAATCTACTTTTTGATAGATGGCATATTCCGGTAAAAACTTAATCAATGGCCCCTGGTTACAAGGTCCCATACAGCCGGTAGAAATTACTTCTACCTCGCCTTCCAATCCTCTTGTCTTCACTTCTTCCTGTAGTTTTTTTAACACCTCCTCTGAGCCAGATGAGATGCAGCCTGCACCACAGCATACGCACAGTTTATGTTTGTACTTATTATTTTGATCCTTTGCTTTTTCAGCATAGATAATGGTCTGTAAATCTTGCCGGTTCATGGTGCAACAATTTTAGCGTTGATTTTATGTACGATATCCTCGGCACTTACTTTGGCATGCACCTCTTCATCCAAAACCACGGCAGGGGCCAATCCACAAGCGCCAATGCAGCGTGCCACCTGCACACCCAGTTTATTATCAGGAGTTACCTGACCGGCTTTTAGCTTAAACTGTTTTTCAATTTCATTTAAAATAAGCTGTGCTCCTTTTACATAACAGGCAGTACCGGTGCATACCAAACAAGTATGTTCACCTTTTGATTTTAAAGAAAAGAAATGGTAAAAGCTCACCGTTGAATACACACGGGATGGTGGTAAATGAAGTTCGGAGGAAATATACTTCAGCACATTCATGGGTAGGTACCCGTATGCATTTTGTGCCGTGTGCAAAATCTCAATCAAAGCATCTGCTTTGCGATTTTCTTTTTTAATTTTTGCTGCTATCAGCTTTACCCTTGGATCCGTTTTTGGAAGGTCAGGAATAGGCATTGTTGAGACCATTTTCATACAAATTTCATTGTTAGAAAATTTGAACAGAAAAGACCAACACTCCTGAAAAAAACATACAATAAGAGTAGAATCAGTCCACTTCTATATCAATCGTGCAACAAAGCTATTTACATCAATCAGACCAAAACATGATGCTTGTCATGCATTTATAGGAGTAAGGTCATTAAAAACATTTTGGGTAGGTTTGAAAAAAAGAGGCAGCAAAAAAGGTTGGCAAATTAACCTCAACAGTTAGAATGAAAAACTAAACAAGCAAGTTTGAAAAAATGAAACCGGCTTAGTAATCGTCTGTGAACAGACCACTACTTTGCACTAAGCCGGTTTTATTAACGAAACTCACCGACTACTGCAGACCAGTACCGGAAAGCTTTATATCCTATTTTTCTTTAAAATAATTGGTATCCCACATTTTATAATGCTGGTATAAACTGCGTGTCTTTGCTTTAAATCCATCCCAGCTTTTGATTGCCTTTGGCGACCAGAGCACTTCGCTCAAGGCACTCAGACGTGGAAAAATCATGTACTCCACTTTGGAAGGAAAGGCCATGTATTCCGTCCACACATTGCCTTGTGCGCCCAACACATATTTCCCCTGGGCCTCAGTCAATACCGCAGGGATGGGCTCATAACTATAAATTTTCTCCAAACTGGTGAAGCCACCAATTGTTACAGAATCGTCATTTTTAGTTTGAGAATGATCTAAATAAACATGGCTACCTGGTGTCATAATAACCTGATGTTTTTCTCTTGCCGCAGCAATGCCACCTGATTCACCTCTCCAGCTCATCACAATCGCATTGGGAGCAAGTCCGCCTTCTAAAATCTCATCCCAGCCTATCAGGGTTTTCCCTTTTGTATTCAGGTATTTTTCCATGCGCTGTATCAGGTAGCTTTGTAAGCCATGCTCATCTTTCAAGCCGCTTTCTTTAATGCGCTGTTGACAAGTTGGACATTTTTTCCAGTTATTTTTTGGACACTCATCGCCACCCACATGAATATATTTACCCGGAAAAAGTGGCGCTACTTCATTGATCACATCCTGCAAAAACTTATAGGTGTACTCGTTGCCTGCACAAAACACATCATCAAAAACGCCCCATGTCTGTTGCACTTTTTTGCCGGTAGTATCACCTGCCCAGGTACTTACTTTTGGAAAATAAGTATAGGTAGGTTCATCCGGAAAACAACTCAATTCAGGATAGGCTGCAATGGCTCCGCTACCATGACCCGGCATTTCAATTTCAGGCACAACGGTAATAAATCTTGCAGAGGCATAAGCGACCACTTCTTTTATTTGCTCCTGTGTGTAAAACCCACCATACACGGTTTCATCATTCCCTTTACCGGGATAACGACCAATGATCGTACCGTTCCTAAACCCACCAACGCTAGTAAGTTTCGGATATTTTTTTATCTCAATGCGCCAGCCCTGGTCGTCGGTTAAATGCCAGTGGAAATAGTTCATCTTGTGCAAGGCGAGGTAATCAATGTATTTTTTTACAAAATCAACCGGGAAAAAATGCCTGCCCACATCCAGCATGGCGCCACGGTATGCAAACCTTGGCTCATCTGTAATGTCAACCGCCTGCACCGGCAACACCGATTTCTTTTCTAATGGCAGCAACTGAATCAGTGTTTGCATACCGTAAAAAACACCAACTGGCGCATTAGCAGTAATTGTAATGCCGTTTTTACCGGATTGAAAACGGTAAGACCCTGCAATTAAATTGTCAGTTTTTTTGTTGCGGCCAAACGTGATCGATTTAGGTGTAGCTTTTTTTACAATACCCAGCGAAAAGCCATAATGGGTCTTCAGGTATTGGTTTAAATACGAAGCAGTGGCATTGTCCTCATCATCAGTAACCACCATTTTAGTTGCGCTGGTAATTACAAACTGCCCCGGCTTTATAGCCAACTTCGCAGGTTGTGGAATTATATTCACCGTTTGACAAAAAGCTGCTGTAACAGAAAACAAAGTCAGTAAAAGAAGCAAGATTCGTTTTTGCATGATCCAATTTATTTTGAATTTTTGATTGTTGGTATTATTGTAAAGTTGAGGTATAAAATTTAAATAAGGGGCAATGGTTCGTTTCGGGTGTATTTCAAATTGTTACAACCGGTTAGCAGGCTTGCAAACAGACTGTGGCAATAGATAGTAACCTCATTTAGGGTGCACCCCTTTACCATTCAATTGCATTTTTTCTACTAAAACTTCGGGCGATAAGCTACAGCATTTAGTAACACGGCAAGGCGGATAACAGCAAAATTTTGGAGTTACCCAAAATTTCCAGGAGGGCAGGTGACAGATATATTTTAATATAAATGTTTATCTATCTTAATATCATACCAATCAAAAAGAAGCATAATTCGGAGTTAGGAAAACCTGAATTGGCCAGTGCAGTTCATCACCGACCAACAAACTTTTAATCGAGATTTTATCAAAACTCTTTTTCACCCATTTCACTAACCGGTAATATTATTTTTCGGTTTTTCTTTGATAAATTAAAGCCTACAGAAAATTGAATCTGATCCGGTTCATAAATATAATTGGTGGTAGAATAAAAATCGGCACCATAAGTTGTTATCCGCTGGCGGTTGGACTGAAGCATACCTGCATCCATATTCAGCCACTGTAGTTGAACACTCCATCGCTTATCGCCAGAAGTTTTCTTCACGGTAAAATGTGGGGTTAAAAAACGACTATCTTCTCCCTGTGCAGTTGCTTTTTCGGAGAGGTAATTAATACTAAGTTGTAGCATCCAGTTTTTCGGTAAGGTAAATGTTTGCGTACTATTAAAGCTATATACCCAATTACTGTTATTTACAGCGATTGCTCCACCAAAGATATTTCCTTTAATGCTGTATTTATATAAGTTGCCGCCAATGGCGCTGCTCCACCAATTATTTACCTGGCTTGTAAAATTCGTCTCCATTCCAAATTGAGTGGCATTGCCGGCATTTGTATATACCCTGTTGAGAATGGTATCATTGAACACATTGTTTACCCGTTGGATGGGGTTCTTTACTTGCTGGTAATAAATTGTTGCATATAAACTTCCTTTGCTAAAGGATTGTTCCAAACCTGTTTCAAACGTACCAATCAGCTCCGGCAACAAGTTGGGGTCGCCTTGTTCAAGTGTTTCGGAATGTTCTCTTTCCGGAAAAGGGTTTAACTCATAATTATTGGTTCGCTTGATGCGGCGGCTATAACCGGCTTTTAGCATCCCTTTATTCCACACGTTGTATCTGAATTGTAGGGAAGGAAAAAAGTTGGTTAAGTTTTGTGACAGCTTTTCGTCGTCTTTTGAAAAACTAAGATCCCGGTCTGATTGCTCCACCCTTAGCCCTGCACTGTAATTGAGTTTTTCCACCACACCCGCATATTGCAGGTATCCGGCATGAATGTGATTGATGGCCCTTACCCTGCTGGTAAATTGCGGGTCGGTAATAAAGTTGCCGGTTCCTGGTTGGCTTATCAGGTAACGAAAGTCGCCGTTCTGCACATCATACCGGTATTGGTAACCTGCCTGAAAATTTCCCTTGCCTATCTTTTTTGTATAGTCGGTTTTAAAGCGAAAAGCATTCAATGGATTAGTAGTGGGATTAACGGTGTATTGCAAAGTATCCTTAGACCCCCTGCCCGCAATATTATTGTTGGAGGTTATACTGGATAAATCGGCCTTTTCATACAATGCCGAAAAACTAATTTTTGAAAGTTCAGAAAAATCATGTGTGTAATCAACATTTGTTAAGGTAAAAACACCCTCTTTTTGCTGATCGTTTTCATTAAAATAATTGAAGCCGGTTGTGGTACCGTTTAAAAGATTTTTCCTGGTAATTTGATACATCAAATCAGCCACCCTGCTTTGGTATTTTTTGCCCCGGTAAAAACCAGCACTAATAGTATTAGTTTTATTTATTTGGTAACTTACGGCCATCCTGCCGCCATAATTAGTTCGGTTAAAACTCCGTTCGCCGACGGAGGGAAAACTTGTTTTTGTATTGCCGGTGATGGTATAAACATCTCCCTCCCGATATCCGGCGATGTCATTTCTTAAATAGTTAAGACCAGCACTGACATCCAATTTATTTTTGCGATAACCGACAGATATATCTGAACCAAAACGAACCGGATTTCGCCGGTTACCGTAGTCTTTGATGGGAGGTGCCCCGCCCATTACATTCGCCTGCACCATCCAGCCATCCTGTGTGCCGGTTTTGGTTACGATGTTGATGATGCCACTTTTTCCATCGGCATCATAGGCAGCAGAAGGGCTGGTAATTACCTCAATATTTTCAATAGAAGAAGCCGCCAGCTGGCTTAGCACAAAAGAGGGATCACCCTGTGTTGGTTTGCCATTGAGCAACAGCAAAAAACTTCCGGAACCCCTAAAGGAAATATCACCCTGTCCATTTACAGAAATAGCCGGCAGGTTGCGTATCAGATCGGTTCCCGTTCCACCAGCCGCGTTACCAAATTGCGATGCTTTAAACACCTGCCTGTCTACCCGAAAAGCAACCTGTGCCTTTTTTCCTTGTACTATAACTTCTGCCAGTGAACCCGCTTTTACCGTCAATAATATTTTTCCAAGGTTTATATTCCCGTCTTTAAAAACAATCACAATATCTTTTGAATTGTATTGCACATAACTCACCGTGATGGTAGTGGCTGTTTTATCCGGCAGACCAATCAAAAAATTTCCATCCTTATCCGACACCGCTGATTTAAGAATATTGCCGTTCTGGTCTTTTATCAGAATGTTGGCTGAAGCCAATGGTCTTTTTTCTATACTATCTACAATAGCACCATCAATCACAACTGACTGACCGCTTGATGCATTGTACATAATTAAAAAAAACAACCCATGTAACAGCTTCATATTATAAATTACAGTTAAACTAAAACGAAAATATAAAATTACTTTTATTTAAAAACGAGGTAATGAAAATACAACATTGGAAAACGTTGGGTGAAGTGTGAATGTTTAATGCATCGCCAGTGACAGGTGATCAAAAACTACCATTCAATGGTCCGTTTTCTAAATTTAAACACTAGTAAAGACGGCAGGCGCTTTTTGCAAATTCCACATTAGTAAAGAGCGATTTAATACTGGATAGAAAAAGCAGGAATGCAATAACCGGTTAAATGTTTGGCTTGGCATTTTCAATTTTAAGGTTGAATTATAAAAATTTTACGCCCGAACAAGAAAAAATAATTTTTTAGTACTCAAATCGTCGTATGAAGACAACATGAAAGATCCAGCAGCAATTGAGTTATCAATAACAACAATCCAGGTGAAAAACTTTTAATGTCTGGGCGAATAAATCTTGAAAATTGTCCAAGTACCAAAGTTGTTTAAATATCTTTTTCCAGCTATCTTTAGCAATCAAACCTGCGGACAGCAACTAGTATCCTGGAAAAAAACTTTCGCAAATTTTTAAGTTGGTAGCAGGGTTAATGGGCATGATAAGAAAATAAAAATTAACCAAGCATTTAACTCAATATGTTCAATAAGGTATTTATAAGCTACGCAAGAGAAGATTTCAATTTTGCAAAGGAAATCTACGAGCATTTGGAGTTAAATAACTTTAAGCCATGGATGGATAAAATGAAATTGTTAGTAGGTCAGAAATGGGAAAACCAAATTATGAATGAGCTTATACTTTCTGACTTTATTTTAATTTTACTTTCTAAAACCTCGGTAGCAAAACGTGGATTTGTACAAAGGGAATTTAAATACGCATTGAAATACGCCGAAGAAAAATTGAATTCTGATATTTACATTTTACCGATAAAACTTGATGAGTGTGAAGTTCCAAGTGAATTAGCAATTTTTAATTGGGCAGAATTTAGCGACATAGACGCAAATAAACTAATTATCGAATCATTAAACTCACAACGAAATACTAGAATAAAATCACTATCAAGGGAACTAATCAATTTGAAAAATTACACCGAAAACAAAATTGTTCATCACTAAAAATGTTTTGGCAGGCTCCATGCAGCTATAACTTACAGAAGGTCCTGTATGAACGTCCTTTTTAATGCCTGAATTCATGGGTTGTTTGCAAGCATACAACATCAGCACAATAGCAACTATAGCAACGCTTACTGTTTTCGGGTAATTTGGGATTTCGATTTTTTTTCTCCGCAGTATGAAAAAATCTACAACATCTGCAAGTGCTATCAAAATACTTATCAGCAACGCAAAGCTGCTGGCAACGACAACTAATTTTGCAAGAATGATTACTTCATCGGCAACTTCAACCGGAAAATCGAAAAAGATAAAGTGCATGAACGCATACAGAAAAAAACAGACGGTGTTGCTGGCGAGTAGCAGCATTTTAAAAATCTGGAAATGCATTTTAGCGTTTATATCGCTGTTAAATTGTGTGAACATAAATGAATTGTTTTACTTCTTTTAGGTAATTACATTGTAAAATTGCTCCTTACAAACGGGTTATAAAATCTTATCTTAACCAACAGTCGGTTTTAATTAGTGAACTGTATTTTTCTGCAAACGA
>Ga0105044_10003077_pt1 | contig 22840 bp, 22 predicted proteins | sample MAT01_FD_78092 | JGI IMG/M metagenome (GOLD analysis project Ga0105044, IMG submission 78092) | Freshwater microbial communities from Lake Fryxell liftoff mats and glacier meltwater in Antarctica - MAT-01 | ecosystem: Environmental > Aquatic > Freshwater > Ice > Liftoff microbial mat | place...
AAGCTGGTAGAGCTGGCAGGGATCGTCGCCTTCGGCGGCGCGGATGCAGCGCAGTTCCCAGTCGGTGAACACCTCCTGGGTATAGGTTGCCCCGACGCCGTCGGCGGGCACTTCGGTGCCGATCGCCAGATCACCAGCAGGTGCTTGGGCGGCGGTGCCGTCAACGGGGGCTGCAGGCTCGGCCGGGGCGGTTTCCTGCGCCAGCGCCATCGGTGCCGCCACCAGCGCCAGGATCAGGGCGAGCGGTATCAGGGCTAGCGGTCTGGTCAGTTGGATCATCGTGTTTCCCGTTGGTTTCCCAAAGATTTGCAGCCGGGGCTTATCATGGCGGAAAGCCGATGTCAGGCCAGAAATCCGGGCCTGTCGGGCCCAGCAAGGCGGATTCTTGCCAAAGGCCGAACAAGCCTGCAAAGCCAGCCCGAAGCCGTCCGGCAATCAAAAAAGGGCGCGTTGCCGCACCCTTTTCGTTTTTTCTCCCTGTCGGACTGGCCGACTTATCACAGCAAACTAAGGGGCAACGAAGCGGACGTCAACCGGTAAGTTCGGTCTGCGACATTCTGATAACGCTAACAAAAAAGGCCGCACCCATTTCGGGCGCGGCCAGTCTGACAGGGAGGAAGTTGTTCCGGCGAAGAGGACGCCGCCGGAACAGGTTCAGACTGGCACAAAGAGGTTAAAAATGTATTTTAACCACGATCCAATGCGGCAGAAATCCGCTAATCCGCTGCGAAAGGATGCAGAGTGAGTGTTTCAGACAATATGCTGGTGGGTGGCGGCGGCGAGGGCTATGGGCTGGCGCAAAACCTTTTGCTGAAATTCGGCAACCGGCACGGGTTGATTGCAGGCGCTACAGGAACCGGTAAAACCGTAACATTGCAGGGACTTGCCGAAGGTTTCTCGCAGGCCGGGGTGCCGGTGTTTCTGGCCGATGTCAAAGGAGATCTGGCCGGGCTTGCTGTCGCCGGTTCTGAAAGCTTCAAGCTGCACGATGCGTTCATGAAGCGGGTTGCGACCATCGGCATGGTGGATTTTGCTTACCGCAGTTTCCCGGTGATCTTCTGGGATCTGTTCGGCGCGCAGGGCCACCCGATCCGCACCACGGTTGCCGAAATGGGGCCGCTGCTGATCAGCCGTCTGCTGGAACTGACCGAACCGCAGGAGGGGGTGCTCAATATCGCCTTCCGGCTGTCGGACGAAGAGGGGCTGCCACTGCTGGATCTCAAGGATCTGCAGGCACTGCTGGTCTGGATCGGCCGGCACGACAGGGAAATTTCGCTGCGCTACGGCAATGTCGCCACGGCCACCATCGGCACCATTCAGCGCCGGTTGCTGGTGCTGGAAAACCAGGGCGGCACCCATCTGTTCGGCGAACCGGCGCTGGAACTGGCCGACATGATGACACTCGATGCCGAGGGGCGCGGGCGCATCAGCATTCTGGCGGGCGACAGGCTGATGGCGTCGCCCCGGCTTTATGGCACCTTTCTGCTGTGGCTGCTGTCAGAGTTGTTCGAGGAACTGCCAGAGGTGGGCGACCCGGAAAAGCCGAAGCTGGTGTTTTTCTTCGACGAGGCCCATCTGTTGTTCACCGATGCCCCCAAAGCCTTGATTTCAAAGGTGGAACAGGTGGCGCGGCTGATCCGGTCCAAGGGGGTCGGGCTCTATTTCATCACCCAGAATCCCGCCGACGTGCCGGAAACCATTCTGGGCCAGCTAGGCAACCGGGTGCAGCACGCCCTGCGCGCCTTTACCCCCAAGGATCAGAAGGATCTGCGGGCGGCGGCGCAGACCTACCGCGAAAACCCGCGCTTTGTCACCGAAGAGGCGATCCGCGACGTGGCGATCGGCGAGGCCGTCACCTCGATGCTGGAGGCCAAGGGGGCACCGGGGATGGTGGAGCGCACGTTGATCCGCCCGCCATCATCACAGCTTGGCCCGATCAGCCCGGAGCAGCGGCTTGCGCTGATGGCAGCGTCGCCGGTGGCCGGGAAATATGAAACCCTGATCGACCGCGAGTCGGCGTTCGAGCGGTTGAAGGCGCGGTCGGATCAGGCTGCTGCCGAAGCGGCAAAGGCCGAGGCTGACAGCGCCAGTTCGGTACAAGCCGATGCCGATCTGAAATCGGCGCGGCGTTATGATGGCGGGGCCGCGACTGCGACGCGCAAGACCGGTTCCAGCCGAAGTGATTCGGTCGGCGAGGTTTTTGCCAAGTCTCTGGCGCGGCAATTGGGCTCACGCTCGGGTCAGGCGCTGGTACGCGGCATTTTGGGCAGCATCTTCAAGTCGCGGTAGGCTGCTGGGGTGGTTGACGCCGATTTGGCCCGCAAATCGCCTTGGATTGGCCGCGATGGTGGCGTTGGGTGGCGGGTAACCCCATTCAAAGCCGGGAACCCGTCATGACCCTGACCGCCAACGAGCAGTATTTTCTGGAACTGGTCAACCGTGCCCGGCTCGATCCGCTGGCCGAGGCAGCGCTGCAGGGGATCGACCTCAACCTTGGCCTTGCCCCCGGCACGCTCGACGGGTCGACGCGGCAGGTGCTGGCCCCGAATGCCGCCCTTGATGCTGCCGCCGAAGCGCATTCGGCCTGGATGCTGCAGACCGACATTTTCAGCCACACCGGGGTCAACAATTCCGACCCCGGTCAGCGGATGACCACGGCGGGATACCAGTTCACCGGCAGCTGGACCTGGGGCGAAAACATCGCCTGGTCGGGCACCACCGGCACAGTCAATCTGGCGTCGGCGATTTCGGGCCACCACCACGGGCTGTTCCTCAGCTCTGGCCACCGGCTGAACATCCTCAACGACGCATTCCGCGAGGTCGGCATGGCGCAGGTGGGTGGCCAGTTCACCTATAGCGGCACCATTTACAATTCCTCGATGGCGACCCAGGCCTTTGCCACCTCTGGCTCTTCGGTGTTTCTGACCGGGGTGATTTACAGCGATTCTGATGGCGATGGCTTCTATTCCATCGGTGAAGCCGGGCCTGCCACGGTTTTTGCTGTCGGACCCGCCACTGACACCAGCGAAGCGGCGGGCGGCTATGCGATTGCCACGGCAGCGGCGGCGGATGTGCTGGTGCAGGTCACCCAGGGGGGTGTCCTGTCCACCGTGCGGATCGACCTTGCCAGTGGCAATGCCAAGCTGGATCTGGTGGGCGGCGCGCTGTTTCTGGCATCGGCCGACCTGACACTGGTGAGTGGCGCCGCCGATGCGCGGCTGCTCGGGATCGGTGATATTGATCTGCGCGGCAACCGTTTTGCCAATGATCTGACCGGCAACAACGGGGCCAATCTGATCGCCGGGATGAAGGGCGATGATGCGCTGTTCGGTGCAGCGGGCGCCGATACGGTGAATGGCGGTGGCGGCAGTGACCGGGTGAATGGCGGCGCCGGCGATGACAGGCTGATCGGCGGCACAAGGGCTGATGTGTTCGTGTTCGGCATGGGCGATGGCCGTGACCGGATCGCCGACTTTGCCACCGGGCAAGGCGACCGGCTGGAGCTTGACAACGCGCTGTGGGGCAACGGCAACCAGACCGCCGCGCAGGTGGTGGCCACATTTGCCCATGTGGTGGCGGCGGGCGTGAGCTTTGATTTCGGCGGTGGCGAGGTGCTGACGCTGGCGGGGCTGACCACGCTGACCGGCCTTTCCAGTATGATCGACATCGTTTGACCGGCCGAAGTCTGCATAAACCGGTTCACAGAAACAGTACCTGTTGCCGTCAAGGGATGGTCAGGTCAATTGGCGGCTGGCGTGATCGAACAGATGTGATTGCCGCAACCGCTCAATAGAGCAGGATGAGGATAAGCGGAATCCGGTTTTCCTCAACAATCACGCGACCACCGGGAAACGAGATCAAGATGATGTTTCCATCAAACATCATCTTGATCTAATCCCGCGCCAGGGGATGGTGCTGCATCACCAGTTCGGTCAGCCGTTCATCCAGCACATGGGTATAGATCTCGGTGGTGGAAATGTCGGCATGGCCCAGCAGGGTCTGGATCACCCGCAGATCTGCCCCACCTGCCAGCAGATGGGTGGCAAAGGCGTGCCGCAGGGTATGGGGTGTGACGATGGCCGGGTTGATGCCACCCGCCAGCGCCCATTGCTTGATCAGAAGGTAGAACCGCTGCCGCGACAGATGCCCCCCGGCCTCGCGCGCCGGAAACAGAAAGCGGCTCTGGGCTTTGCCCGCCAACCGCGCCAGGTCTTCGGCCTGATCGCGCGCAACCAGCCATGCCACCAAAGCCATACGTGCCGGGGCCGACAGCGGCACCAGCCGTTCCTTGCCGCCCTTGCCACGCACCAAGAGCATGCGCGGATCGCCACGCGCAGCGGCGACGGGCAATTCCACCAGTTCGCTGACCCGCATTCCGGTGGCATACAGCAACTCCATCAGGCAGTTATTGCGCAAGCGGTCCTTGTCGGATGCCTTTGCCGCCGCCAGCAGCGCCTCGACATCGGCGAGGCTGAGCGTCTGGGGCAGGCGCCTTGCCTTGCCGGGGCCGCGGATCTGGATCGCCGGATTGTCGGTGCGCCAGCCCTCGTCATAGGCAAAGCGGTACAGTTGGCGGATCGCTGACAACCGCCGGGCACGGGTGGCGGGCGACAGACCGGCGGCATCGCAGCCGATCAGATAATTCTCGACATCGCTGCGCGACACGGTGGCGAAATCCTTGCCGCGATGGGCCAGCCAACCGGAGAAATCGACCAGATCGCGGCCATAGGCCAGCCTGGTGTTGGTGGCGGCGTCACGCTCTGCCGCCTGTGCTTCCAGAAAGGCCGAAATCCAGCGCGACATCGGGGCTGCCGCGCGATCCGACGGGCTCATCCGCGCCGTTCCAGCAGGATCAGTTCCAGCGCCGTGCGCCGCGCCACATCCTCCAGCCCGACGGCGCGCAGCACGGCCAAACCGTCGCTGATATCGCCAGGATCGCCGATTGCCCCATCGGAAATCAGCAGCGACGCCAACAGGATCGCCTCTCCCAACCGCTTTTCGGCCACCATGGCGGCGATGGCCGGGGGCAGGTCGCGTGCCACAAAGCCATCGCGGATCGCGGCACCCAGTTGATCCTTCGGCGTGATGCCCGCCAGATCGCCCCGGGCGAGGCCGGACAGAAAGGCGTCCTCGCCAGTGCCGCTGCTGTGCAATGCCGCCACCGCTTCATAACCCGGCGACAGCAGCCCGATGCGAAATGCCAGGGCGGCGCTTTCCCCCACCAGCGGCAGTTTGGCCAGCGCTTCGCCGAACAGTTCGGCAAAAGCCACCTCCAGTTCGGCATCCGACATCAGGCCCCAAAGCTTGGGCAGCACCGCTGCGATGGCGGCCGGGTCTGTGGCCGCAAAAGCGGCATCAAAGGCCTGCACCGCTGCGGCGCGATCCCAGACGCCACCCGAAGCGGCGGGTTTGCTGGCATCGTAAAGCCCCAGCAGTTGATTGGGGGCGAGGGCACCACTGCGGGTCAACCGCTCTGCCGCCTCGATCTGGCCTTTCCAGCCGGTGTTGGAGCGCAGATCGCCATGGGCAAAGGCCAGCGGCAGGGTATTGGTGGCCAAGGGCTGACCGATGGCTTCCATCATCCGCCAGTTCAGCGGCGACAGCCGCGCGGGCACCGGCAGGGGGGGGTCGCCCTCGAACAATTCGGGGTCGAGAAACCGCGACAGCAGCGCCGCTTCTTCCGGGGTCACATCACCCAGCGCCTGTGCCGAATGCAGCGTTGTTGCCGCCGCACTCCAGTCCCCACCCTGAGCCAGACAAAAGATCGTGGCGGGGATGGTCGGGGCCACATCGGGGCGCTGGCGCAGCGTGGCACAGGCGCGGTCTTCGGCACTGGTCAGCAGCGCCACATCGAACCAGCGGCGAAAGGTTTCGGCACTGGTGGTGCCCGCCTGATCCAACAGGGCCATCGCCGGATCCAGCGCCCCGGTTTCCAGCAGCCGGTCGATCCGCGCCAGAAACAGCAGGCCGCGCCCGTCGCTGTCAACCGGCGGGTCCAGTTCGGCCAGCAGCAGAACCTGCACCAGCCGCTTCAACGCCGGCATGGCCTGCTCCGGCTGGGCGCGGATCAGGCGCACCAGATCGGCGGTCGGCGTCGGGCCCCAGAGGTCACGCGGCAGACCGGTGGCCGATACCGGCAGCAGCCCGACCGCGTCGATCGAGGGGCCGTCGATCGACTGCACCGAGACATCGCCCGGCAGGGCACTGCTGGTAACGGCAGGCTCGGCGACGGCAGGCGGCAGCGGCATCGCAACCGGGGTCGCCACCGTTTGCGACAGCCAGTCGATGGCAGACATCGGCGCTTCGGCCAGAACCGGGCCGCTTGCACCCAAAACGGCTACAACAATTCCCGCTGCCTTACTGGTCCACATTCAATGTCACCGGCTTTACGACCACTGCCTGATCAGGGGCAAGCGTCCCGGGATAGTAAGCATAAACCGTCAGCCCGAGTAAAGCGATCACAGCCAGCGCCAACAGCAGTTTGATGATCCGTCCCATTGAGCCTGCCTTTGCCGTAAGAAAACCCGCCCGCTTCGTCCTGTTGCCCGGCAAGGGCGCAGAACCGGGGCTTTGTGCGCTTTATATATGGCATTCGCCGCGACTTCACGCCATTCAGTCAGGAAAGATTGTCATCGGCATCTCCCCGCTTCCGGTAGCCGGGGGGCGCGAACGGCAGTGGCACGGATCGACGGGGGCATCGTGGTCTGGCGGTTGAACAAGACGATTGTGCTGGTGGGCATGATGGGGGCCGGTAAAACCGCCGTGGGAACCCAGCTTGCCCGGATGCTGGGGGTGCCATTCCTTGATTCGGACGATGAGATTGCCCGGGCAGCGGATCGCACCATTGCCGAGATATTCGAACGCGACGGCGAGGCGTTTTTCCGGCTGAAGGAAAGCCAGGTTCTGGCGCGGCTGCTCAGCGGGCCGCCGGTGGTGCTGTCAACCGGTGGTGGCGCTTTTCTGGCTGAGGAGAACCGGCAGGCCATCGCCGAAAAGGGGGTGTCGGTCTGGTTGCGCGCCGAGTTGGAACTGTTGTGGCAGCGGGTCCGGCACAAGGCCACGCGGCCACTGCTGCGCACGGCCAACCCGCGCGCAACCCTGCGTGGGTTGCAGGAGGAGCGGGCCCCGGTCTATGGGCTGGCTGATCTGGTGGTGGACAGCCGCGCCAGCTATTCGGTCGAAGACATGGCAGCCAAGGTGCGCGAGGCGCTGACAACCCGCCCCGACGTGCTGGCTCTGCAGGAGCAGCAGGCATGAACGGGCGCCAAGCCCCGGAACTTGCCGGGCCGGAACTTGCCGGGTCGGAACTTGTCCGGGTGGAACTGGTCCGGGTGGAACTGGGCGACCGCGCCTATGATGTGCGCATCGCAGCGGGGTTGGTGGCCGGGGCGGGGGCAGAGATCCTGCCGCTGTTGCGCCGCCGCCATGTGGCGGTGGTCACCGATCAAACCGTGGCCTCGCTGCATCTGGAGGCGCTGCGCGCCGGGCTGGCAGCGGCTGGCATCACCATGGTGTCACTCGCGCTGCCACCCGGCGAAGCGACCAAAGGCTGGCCGCAGTTGTCGCGCACGGTCGAGTGGCTGCTGGGCGAAAAGGTCGAGCGCCGCGATGTGGTGATTGCGCTGGGTGGCGGTGTCATCGGCGATCTGGCCGGGTTTGCCGCAGCCATCCTGCGGCGGGGCGTGCGGTTCGTGCAGATCCCCACCACGCTGCTGGCGCAGGTTGACAGTTCGGTTGGCGGCAAGACCGGGATCAATTCGGCGCATGGCAAGAACCTGATCGGGGCGTTTCACCAGCCCGCGCTGGTGCTGGCCGACATTTCGGTGCTGCAAACCCTGCCGCGCCGCGATTTTCTGTCGGGTTACGGTGAAGTGGTGAAATATGGCCTGCTGGGCGATGCCGGTTTCTTTGACTTTCTGGAACGCAACGGCCCGGCGCTGGCTGCCGGCGACGGCAGTCTGCGCCATCATGCCGTGGCGCAATCGGTGGCGATGAAGGCCGCCATCGTTGCCCGCGATGAAACCGAACAGGGCGACCGGGCGCTGCTGAACCTTGGCCATACCTTTTGCCATGCGCTGGAGGCGGCGACCGGCTTTTCCAACCGGCTTCTGCACGGCGAAGGGGTGGCAATCGGCTGCGCCCTGGCGTTCGAGGTCAGCCAGCGCCTTGGCCTGTGCGCGCAGGAAACCCCCAGCCGGGTCCGCGCCCATCTGGCAGCGATGGGGATGAAGGTGACGCTGGCCGATATTGCGGGCGAACTGCCCGACGCCGACGGCTTGCTGGCACTGATGGCACAGGACAAGAAGGTGCAGGACGGCAAGCTGCGCTTCATCCTGGCGCGTGGCATCGGCGAGGCCTTTGTGGCGGACGGTGTCGATCTGGCACTGGTGCGCAGCGTGCTGGCCGAGGCGTTGCGGGAGCGTCGCGGTTGAGGGGGTACCTCGGCCTCACCGGCCTCTGATCTGCCCGGATCACTGCCCCATGCTCATCCAGACAGATGCATTCTGGCCCAATTCCCCCTGCCGGAGGCGCGGTGGGTCAGCCAAGAGCCTCCGGCGGGGAATATTTAAGCCAATAAGAAGCCACAAGGTCAGCAAGGAAAGTGGCAGGTGGCGAGGCCGGGCCGGGTCGGCGCAGGGTTGACGGCCCGGCGGGCCAATTGCACCATGGTCCCGGTGTGAAGCAAAAGGCGGGCACGCTGTGGTTGCCCGCAAGATCAGAACGGAATCTCGTCGTCCATATCGCGGCTGCCGCCGGTTGCCGGGGCGAAGCTGCCGCTGCTGCCGCCCGCACCGGCGCCACGATCTGTCGGCCCCTGGTCGTAGTCGCCCGGATAGCCGCCACCGCTGCCACCGCTGCCACCGCCACTGCCGCCTTCGCGGCCATCCAGCAGCGTCAACTCGCCGCGGAACGGGCGCAGCACCACTTCGGTGGTGTATTTCTCGGCCCCCGACTGGTCCTGCCATTTGCGGGTTTCCAGTTGGCCCTCGATATAGACCTTGGAGCCCTTTTTCAGATATTGTTCGGCGATCTTGGCCAGATTTTCATTCAGGATCGACACCCGATGCCACTCGGTGCGTTCCTTGCGTTCGCCCGACGCCTTGTCGCGCCAGCTTTCCGAGGTGGCGATGTTGAGGTTCACCACCTTGCCGCCGTTCTGAAACGTCCGCACCTCGGGGTCGCGCCCAAGATTGCCGACGATGATGACCTTGTTTACCGAGCCAGCCATGGTTCCCCCGATTCTCACCTGATTGCCACATCGTTACACCACCGCTTCTTGGTGAAAAACTGGTTAATGGAGAAACGTCCGGAGCCATCGCTGCAGGCTTCAGATGCAGGCGGCGGGTTTCAGTGGTTCCGAACCATGAGCGGAGTGACTGTGCCCGGCGTTTGCACCGAGGTTTGACACATCGAACCGGGCAGCTGGTTTGGCAAGCGGTCGGGCCATCGGCTGGTTCAGGCCCGGTCTCGGCCATACGCCGCTTGGTGCGCTGACGATCTGCAATCCGCCGGAAGAGGCACTTGCCATCGCCGCATCAGGGTGGATGATGGTGACAGACGCCTTTCGGGGCATTGGCCGGCTGAAAGACATCGATGAAGGTCTGATCAACCGGGTGCTGGTCATCGCCGTGCTGCAGAGTGTGGCTGTCATCGTGAAAGCGCGGCGTACCGGCATCAATCTGCTGCCGGCGATGATCCCCGGCACGGAACCGGTGCCAGAAGACCGGGCGGCGCAAATTCCCGCCGCCGGACCGGCGCGGCGTTGAGCGATGGGCGATGCCCCGGAAGTTCGATGCGGCACCGGGCAGCAGCCCATTGGCCGGGTTGGTGGCAGGGCCACCCCGATCTGATGCGGCGCCAGACCGGATGCGGTATCTGCTGGTGGGCCTGATGGTGGTGCAGGGGGTCTGCGCCGCGATTTTCCTCAGCGATGTGGCGCGTGGTGTTTCGCTACTGGGGCGCGGCTATTTCAGCGACTGGCACAATGGCTTTGAACTGGCGGCTTCGGTGTCGCTGGTGATCGGCATCGCGCTTGGGGGCTGGTTTCTGGCACAGGTCTTGCGACGGCATGCCCGCACGATGCGTGGCCTTGGCATCGCATCGGGCGCACTGCATGATCTGATGGAAGATTGTTTCCGCAGCTGGGAACTGACCCCCGCCGAAGCCGATGTTGCCGCCTTTGCCGTCAAGGTCCTGTCGATTGCTGCGGTGGCCGACCTGAGGGATCGCGCGAAGGCACGATCAGGACCGATCTGAACGCGATTTATCGCAAGGCAGGGGTGGCGGGGCGCGGCCAGCTGGTGTCGCTGCTCATCGAGGATCTGATGGGGCAACCCCTGATCGGGCGATCCCTGGGAAGCAAAAGCGGCGATGGCATTGGAAATGGCAATAGTCGCCGCTCGCCCCGCCTCGCTGCGCAGGATCCGGCGACCGGGGTGGATAGCCGCCGACAGGGGGGGGCAACCATCCTGGCGGGGCTGGTGTTGCCGGACAAACTGGATATAGTCGGCGCGGTTATCGGGTGGGGCGGTGGAATGCGGGCAGGTTCGATGGCCGTTTGGGCCGGATTGGCAACAGTCATGCTGTCGCTTCCGACGGCTGCTGATGCCGAAGGCCTGACGGTTTCAACCGCATCGCGCGCGCGCGACGCGCTTTTCCGGTCGCAGACCAGACTGCTCGATACGCGACTGGCGGTGCAATATGAAGATTCGGCCCGGCTGCGCCCGGATGCCACCGCCGCCGACGCACTGCCAGACGGTGCGGTGCCCGACTATGCCGGGCGCTACCGCGGACAGTTTCTTGATGTGGCCAAAAGTGCGGCGGCGCGCCATGCGGTGCCCGAGGATCTGTTCTTGCGGCTGGTGCAACAGGAAAGCGGCTGGAACCCGCAGGCCAGATCGCTCAAGGGCGCAACAGGGCTGGCGCAGCTGATGCCCGGCACGGCGCAGGGGCTTGGTGTCGACCCGGCTGATCCGTCGCAGAACCTGGAAGGCGGCGCGCGCTATCTGCGCCAGATGTTTGACCGCTTCGGCTCGTGGCGACTGGCGCTGGCCGCCTATAATGCCGGGCCGGAAGCCGTGGCGAAATACGGCGGCATCCCGCCTTATCAGGAAACCAGGAATTACGTTCTGGTGATTTACGGCAGTTGACCCCGGCGGGTTGATGGCCGGGGAAAGCCGGTCGCTGAAGGCGCTGGCGGATGTGCTCAGCGCGGGGATATTTCTACCGATAGGAAACCGCAAGATCAGGACAGCGCAAGAATCCGTGCCAGGTTGTTGGCATGGACCGCCTGATAGGGAGGGAACCAGACCAGCGTATCGGCGGCGAGGTGCGGCGCGATCCAGTCGGCCAAGGGCGCGGCGCGCAGGGCCGGGTCGGTGCGGGCGGCGATGAGTTTTCCGATGTAGTCCTGGGTTGCCGCAATCAGGCCGGGCCCATAGCCGCCTGCCGCAATCCGGGCGGGGTCGCCGTGATTGGGCAGGATGTGCAAGGGTTGCAATGCCGCCAGCCGGTCCAGATCCGCAAGGTGGGCGGCCAACTGGTCCGGCTCGCCGACATAGGTTACGCAATCCTCCAGCGTGTCGCCCGCCAGCAGCAGCCGGTCGTGGGCCAGCCAGATCACGGTGGCATCGTCGGAATGGATATGGGCTTCGATCAGGTCGATGTGCAGGCCACCGACATGGATATGGGCACGGCCGGTAAAGGTATGGGTCGGCGCGATCAGGGGATTTATCGCCGGCAGGCCGTGATGGCTGCCTGCCTCGATGGCCGCCCGGTGGGTTTCCAGATGCGCGGCGGTGCGCTGGCTGGCGATGATGGTGCAATCGGCGAAAACCTCGGTGCCCGCGACGTGATCCAGATGCCAATGCGACAGTACCACGGTAATGCGCGTTACCCCCATGCTGTCCAGTGTCGCCCGCACCCGCTCGGCGTGGGCGCGCGAAACATGGGTATCATAGACCAGCGCCTGGGTGCCATCGACGATGGCATAACTGGCAATCCCCAGTGACAGCGCGCCGTCATCGACCCAGTTCGGGCCGGGGGCAAAGCGCTTCCCCGCAACCCTGCCGTCGTAAAAGGCGAGCACATGCGGGAAGGGTCGCAGGATGCGCAGATGCGCCGTATCCATCATTCCGCCGCGATGGTGAACACCGGTTCCATCTGCGCCAATACCTCGGCGGGCAGGTGGCATTTGATCTGATGACCCTCGGCCAGCTGGCGCATCGGCGGTACCACGCTGTCACACAGCCCACCCGGCACCTGCACTTTCCAGCGGCAGCGGGTCTGGAACGGGCAGCCCGGCGGCGGGTTGACCGCTGACGGGATGTCGCCTTCCAGCACGATCCGCTTTTTGCGGACCGAGGTGTCGGCCACCGGCACTGCCGACAGCAGCGCCTCGGTATAGGGGTGATAGGGCGGCGAAAATACCTGATCGGTGGTGCCAAGTTCGACCACATGGCCGAGATACATCACCATCACCCGGTCGCTGAGGTAGCGGACAATCGACAGGTCATGGCTGATGAACAGCAGCGTCGTCTTGTTCTTGCGCTGTATTTCCATCAAGAGATCGGTCACCGCCGCCTGCACCGAGACATCGAGCGCCGACACCGGCTCATCCGCCACCACGATCTTGGCCCCGCCGGCAAAGGCGCGGGCGATGCCGACGCGCTGCTTCTGGCCGCCCGAAAGCTGGCGCGGCATCCGTTCGGCAAAGCTGCGCGGCAGCTTCACCAGATCCAGCAGTTCCAGCATCCGCGCTTCGCGGTCGGCGTCGGATTTGCCTTCCTTGAATATCTCCAAAGCGCGGACGATCTGGCGCCCGACGTTCATCGAAGGGTTCAGCGTGTCAAACGGGTTCTGAAACACCATCTGGACCGACGAGACCGTGGCTGTACTGCGGCTTTGGATCGGGGTATCCTGAATATCTTGATTATACAGCAAGATACGGCCCGATGTTGCGGTTTCCAGCCCCATCAGAACCTTGGCGAAGGTGCTTTTGCCACACCCGCTTTCGCCGACGATCGCCAGGGTTTCGCCCTCGCGCGCCTCGAAACTGAGGGTTTCGTTGGCTTTGACGACCTTGGCATTGCCCCCACCAAACAGCTTGTTGGCGGACACCTCATAGTATTTCCGCAGATCCTCCATCCGCAGCACAACCTCGCCAACCGGGGTCTTTTCCACCGCCTTGGCGCGTTCGGGTTTGGCGTTCCAGTCAATCTCGGCGAATTTCACGCAGCGCGAACCGTGGCGGTCGCTGCCGGGCACCGCCGACATCGGCACATCGGCGGCATCGCAGCGCCCGGCTTCGAAATAGCTGCAGCGCGGGCCGAAATTGCAGCCCGGCGGGCGTTCATGGGGCAGCGGGAAGTTGCCGGGGATTGATACAAGGGGGCGGGCGTTCTTGTCGGCACCCGGCAGCGGGATCGAGCGGAACAGCGCCTGGGTATAGGGGTGGCGCATCTTGTCGAACACTTCCCTGACCCCGCCGGTCTCGACCGCTTCGCCGGAATACATCACGCAGAGCCGGTCGCAGACATCGAGGATCAGGCCAAGGTTGTGGCTGATGAACAAAAGCGAGGTGCCGTATTTGTGGCCAAGATCCTTGACCAGATCGACAATCCCCGCCTCGACCGTCACATCCAGCGCGGTGGTGGGTTCATCGAGGATCAGCAGGGCGGGCTTGCTCATCAGCGCCATGGCGATGACGATGCGCTGTTGCTGGCCGCCGGATAATTGGTGCGGATAGGCCTGCAGGATGCGGTCGGGGTCGGGCAGGCGCACATCGGCCACTACCTGGCGCGCCAGCGCCATCGCCGCTGCCGCCCCCATCTTTTCGTGGATCATCGGAACTTCGGCCAATTGCGCCCCGACCTTCATTGCCGGGTTCAGCGAGGCCATCGGTTCCTGATAGATCATTGCGATCTGCGACCCCCGTATCTGGCGCAGGTCCTCCTCGCCCATATGGGTCAGATCTCGGCCCTTGAATTTGATCGTGCCGCCGGTGATCCGCCCGTTCTTGCCCAGATCGCGCATCACTGCCAGAGCCACGGTGGATTTGCCGCAGCCCGACTCGCCGACCAGCCCCATCGCCTCGCCCGGCATCACCGTGCAGGAAAAATCCATCACTGCCGGGATCTCGCGCATCCGGGTGAAGAACGAGATCGAGAGGTTTTCAATTTCGAGGATCGGGCCGTCATAGGGGGATGTCATGGCACCTCCGGCTTTGCGGTGAAACAGGGGGTTTCAGACCCCCCAGCCTGCCCACGGGGCAGGCGCGCTTCGCTGAAATTCCCCACCGGTGAATTTCCGGGCGCTTATCGCCCCGTGGGATATTGGTAAACAGAAAATGGCGGGAAGCGGGGCTAGTCACGCAAGCTTTCCTCACGCAACCCATCCGCAAGCAGGTTGAGCCCCAGTACCAGGCTCATCAGCGACAGCGCCGGGACGATGGCGGGGTGGGGGAACTGGGTCAGCAATTTGCGCCCGACGTTGATGGTCGAGCCCCAGTCCGGGCTTTCGGGCGACACGCCAAGGCCGAAGAAGCCGAGCGTGCCCAGAAGGATGGTGGTGTAACCGATCCGCAGGCAGAAATCGACGATCAGCGGCCCGCGTGCGTTGGGCAGGATTTCCCACAGCATGATGTACCACGGCCCCTCGCCGCGCGTCATCCCTGCCGCCACATAGTCGCGCGATTTGATGTCGAGCACGATGCCGCGCACGATGCGGAACACGGTGGGGGCATTGACGAACACCACCGACACAAAGACGTTCAGCAGGTTCGGTTCCATCGAAAACACGCCAAGCGGATCGGCGTTGAAGGCCAGGCCGGAATAGGCCCAGAGGCCGAGCACCAGCGTGACGCCGACATAAAGGTTGCGGCGCGACGGGTTGGTGAAATAGCGGCTGTTGAACAGCACCACCAGGAATATGATTGGAAACAGGAACAGCAGGGCCGCCAGCACGATCGGGATGCCGGTCGAGCGGATCTCGGGCGTCACCAGCAGGTAGAACAACAGGATTACCGGGAAGGCCAGCACGAGGTTGGCAAGGAACGACAGGCCGGTATCAAGCTTGCCACCAAAATAGCCCGCTGGCAGGCCAAGGGTGATGCCGACCATATAGGCGAAGGTAGTGGCGGCCGGCGCAATCGACAGCACCTGCCGCGCCCCCATCACCATGCGGGAAAACACGTCGCGTGCCAGATTGTCGCCGCCCAGCAGATAATAGGCAAACACCTCTTTTCCCGCTGTCACCGGGGTGCCCGGCACCTTGTTCTTCATCCCCGAGATCTGGGCCAAGGGGTCGTGAGTGATGATGTAATCGGCGAACAGCGCGGTAAAGACCCAGAACATCACGATGATGAAGCCTGCCATCCCGACCGGGCTGTCATAAAGCTTGCCGTAAAGCCCGAGCCGCCGCTTGAAGCGCAGCGACAGTGCCACCATCACGATCAGCGCGATCCAGACCGGCAGCAGCTGCCACAGCACTCTTACGAAGATCTGGCCCCAGCCCAATGTGTCCACGGTCATATCCTCATGATATCCGGATGCGGGGGTTCAGATAGACATAGCCGATGTCGGACAAGAGCTGCGTCACCAGCACCACGATCACCGCCACAACCGAGCAGCCAAGCAGCAGTTCGATGTCGTTGTTGCCGGCGGCAGAGACCAGCGTGAAGCCGAAGCCTTTGTAGTTGAACAGGGTTTCGGTGATCACCACGCCGTTCAGCAGCCAGGGGATCTGCAGCATGATGACGGTGAACGGGGCGATCAGCGCGTTGCGCAGCGCATGTTTCAGCACGACATTGCGGAAGGTCACGCCCTTGAGCCGGGCGGTACGGATATATTGCGCCGTCATCACCTCGGTCATCGAGGCGCGGGTCATCCGGGCGATATAGCCGATGCCATAAAGCGCGATGGTCATCACCGGCAGGGTGAAGTTCCAGAAAGTGATGTCGTCCATTGCCGAGGTGGCGGATCCCTTGAACAGGGTCTTGTCGGCGATCCAGCCCCAGCGGTAGAGCATCGGCGACAGCCCGAGGGTGGAGGAGGAAAAGATCACCACCAGAATGACGCCCGAGACATATTCCGGGGTTGCCGTGGTGGCGATGGATATGGCAGAGAGCGCCCGGTCGGTGCGCGAGCCTTCGCGCATGCCCGCCATCACCCCCAGCACCAGCGACACCGGCACCATCACCAGCATCACCCACAGCATCAGCCAGCCGGTCAGGCCAAGGCGGATGGCGATGATCTTGGCGACCGGTTCCTTGAACACCGTCGACGTGCCCCAGTCGCCCTGCAACACCCCGCAGTAGCGCGGCGCCAGCGTCGCATCGGAGCCGCGCGGGACGCAGCGCCCGGCGGTGGTGCCGTCTTCGTTGGCATAGGTCCAGCCAGGTACCACGCCAAGCCATTCGCCGTAGCGTTTCAGCACCGGCTGGGCAAAGCCGTTCTTTTCCAGCCACGACACCACAGCATCATCGGACATCCGCGCCGAGGCCTCGGATTTCGCCAGCTTCTCCAGATTGGGCGGCAGGTTGGTGAGGTAGAACACCACGAATGTCAGGCACAGGGCCGTCAGGACCATGGTGGCAAAGCGTTTCAGCAGGAATGACAGCATCGCCTCTCCTTTCCGATCCGGAGCACGCCCGGGGCCGGATTTACGCGGGTGGGCGCAGGGTCATCAGGGCGAAAAGGGGCGGGGGCTGCCACGGCAGCCCCCGCGTCGGATCAGGCCTCGATCCACCACTTGTAGTGGTGCAGCTCAAAGGTCGGGTGCATGTCGGCACCGCGAACCGTATCCTTCATGTGGCGGAACACCGCGCGCCAGTAAGGCTGGATCAGCACACCTTCGTTCTGCATGATGGCCTCGATATCGGCCATGATGACCCTGCGGGCATCGGCATCCGGCGTCGCCAGAGCCATCGCCAGCTTGGTGTCGAATTCGGCATTCGAAAACGCCGCTTCGTTCCAGGCTTCGCCCGAGCGATAGGCCAGCGCCAGAATCTGCACCCCCAGCGGGCGCATGTTCCATTCGGTGGCCGAGAAGGGATATTTGGTCCAGTCGTTCCAGAAGGTCGAGCCCGGCAGGATCGTCCGCTTGATGTTGATGCCGGCGTCGCGGATCTGGGCGGCAACCGCGTCACAGGTTGCTGCCTGCCAGTCGTCGTCGATCGAGATCAGTTCGAACTCGGTATCGGCCATCCCGGCTTCGGCAATCGCGGCCTTGGCCGCAGCGGGGTCAACCACCAATGGTGGCAGTTTGGCATATTCGGGGTGAATCGCGCAGACATGGTGGTTTTCCGCCACGGTGCCCAGACCGGCATTGCCCAGTTCCAGCACAATGGCATTGTCGACCGCCATGCTCAGCGCCTTGCGGACCTTGGCATCCTTGTACAGGTCCGACAGTTGGTTGAAGCGTACCGCTATGGTGGCGGCGGTGACGGCCTCGGACTTGGTCCAGCCAAGACCGTCGAACACCGCGACGAAATCGCCCTGGGTCCGGTAGGTCATGTCGATCTCATCGGCTTCAGCCGCCGAAACCAGCGCTGCCGGATCGGTGCCGGTGTCGATGAACACGATCTGATCAAGGTACGGGCCGCCATAGACGGCGGTGCCCCACCAGACGTGATCCTTGTTCAGCGTCAGTTCCTGCTTCACGCCCACTTCATCATGGGTCGGCAGATAAGGGCCGGTGCCGATCGGAGAATCGCCGGTATCACCACCATCGAACGACGGGTGAACCACCGCTGCCGGATAGTCGGCCATGCCGACGATCACGGTGATGTCGGGGGCGGTCAGCGCCAGCTTTATGGTGGCCGCATCGACAACCGTGATCGCGCCATCACGTGCCACCTTGGTTTCGGGGTTCTGCAGGCTCGACATCCGGCCTGCCATCGAGTTGCCCTCGACATTGCCATCGCACCAGCGGGTGATGTTGAACGCCAGATGCTCGGCGGTGAAATCATCGCCGTTGTTCCACTTTACGCCCTGACGGACACGCAGGGTAATCTCGGTAGCATCGTCGCTTGTTTCCCAGCTTTCGACCAGCATGCCGCGCAGCGAGCCGTCCTTGTTGTATTCAACCGCATAGTCCAGCCAGCCACGGGCAAAGTTGGCCAGTTCCGACCAGTCCCAGGCGCGCGGGTCCTTGCCCGCCCTGGTTTCCATGTTCATCCGCAGCACGCCGCCCGGCTTGCCGTCCTGAGCCAGAGCCGGCGGGGCCAGCAGGCCGATGGCACCGTAGGCCACAACGGCGGAAACGCCCAGCGCGGTGGCGCGGGTCAGGAACTCGCGGCGGCTCAACTGCCCGTCGAGGCATTCCTGCGCGTACATCTTCACGACCGGATGAAGGTCCGGTGCAACGGTGCTGAGGTCTTTCATCTTTGTCTCCCTGACATCTTTTTCTTGGGGTTCGCATTACGTTGACCAGCCAGCCTCCAAACCGCAAGCGGCCCGGGCAACAGCCGGTCAAAGTGCTTTCCCTCCGGCAGCATTCCGCACATCTTTGGGGCTTGCGTCAACGCCTGCTTTCGTCACTCGGGGGCACAATTGCGACATTGCGCGCCAAACTGCGGCGAGAGCGACGGATTGCGACAGGGAATGGCGAAATCGACGCATCGCTACAGGCGGCGCAGCGCTGTCAGTTGCCCTTGCGAAAGGCGGTCGGTGTCTGGCCGGTGCGATGCAGAAAGGCCCGGGTGAAATAGGCAGGCGAGCGGAACCCCAGCGACTGGGCAATGCGGTTGACCGGGTCACGAGTTTCGGCCAGCATCCGGCGCGCCTCGAACAGCACCCGTTGCTGCAGCAGCACCGAGGCCGGGCGGCCGCAGGCCAGATTGCAGACCCGGCTCAGATGGGTCGGGGTCACACCGAGGATCTGAGCATAGTCGGCAACACTCTTTCCGGTGCGGAAATCGCGTTCCAGCAGCGCCGAATACCGCGCCGCCAGTTTGCGGGCGGCATCAGGGCGGGTGGCATCGCTTGCGGTCAGGGCGACCTGCCGTTCCAGCCACACCCCCAGAAGCCCCAGATGGTGTCGGGTGGCGCGGTCATGCGCCGGGCGGTCACTGTCCATTTCACGCTGAACCGCGTCGATGATCCCGTTCAACTCCGCCTGGGTCGCGGACTCGCGAATGCGCAGGTGTTGGGGCCCCTCTGGCAGCACAACCGTATTGGCCCGGCCAAAGAACACGGCGGTGCCAAAGACCTGGGATGAAACTTCGAACCCGTGCATGATCCCTGCCGGGACAAAGACCGCGTTGTTGGGCCCGTAGCCCCGCGTGGTGCCGGCCACGGTGATGCGCCCTTGCCCCCGGGTGAACCACAGCAACAGCGGCTCTGGCAGGCTGCGCATCGCCTCAACCCGCCAGCGCCCGCCGGCCGCAAGGCGGGGAATCGGCACAGATCGCGCCTGCGAGGGGCTTTCGGGCAGTTTGATTGTCACGCGGCGGTCCTGTCGGCTGTAACGGGCACCTTGGCACGACGGCACCCGATTGCAGCCAGCCTAGGAGAGCGGCGTGGCTGTCCCAAGGAAAATCTGTGACCATGCCGCACAATCGGCAAAGCGTGGCCGATGGGCGACGGCAAGAGCGGCGGATGAGCGACGCCGGATCAGTGCAATTTCAGGTTGTGCCAGTCTTGCATCCGGGCGCGGAACCAGGTGCGCTGCCGTTTGGCATATTGCCGACTGGCGGCCTTGACGCGGGAGGTCGCATCGGCCAGCGTGGCGCGGCCCGCCAGATGGTCGATCAGCTCTGCCGCGCCGATGGCTTTGGCCGACGGCAGCGCCGGGTTCCATGCCGCCAGATTGGCCTGCGCCTCCTCCAGCGCCCCGCCTGCCAGCATCGCATCGAATCGGTGGTCGATCCGGCCAGCCAGCCAGTCGCGCGGCGGTGACAGCAGCACCAGATCGGCGCTGCCCTTTGGCAGCAGCGGGGCAGGGGTGGCGGAATGCCAGTCGGCCAGCCCCCGGCCCGTCGCCCGCAGCACCTCCCACGCCCGCTGCACCCGCACCGGGTTGGCGCAGTCGATCCGGGCGCGGGTCGGGGCATCCAGATCAGCGATCATTGCGGCAGGGTCGCGCATCGCCGCAGCAGCGCGGACCCCGGCGGGGATCGGCGGTATTTCGGCCAGCCCTTCGGTCAGGGCGCGGAAATAAAGACCGGTGCCGCCGGTCACGATCAGCCTTGCGCCGGTGTCAAGCAGCGCCGCAACCTCGACCAGCCAATGTCCCACCGAATAGGGCCGATCGGCGGCCACATGGCCATACAGGCGGTGCGGCGCGGCAGCCAGATCGGCGGCACCGGGTTGCGCTGTCAGCACCGGCCAGTTGGCATAAACCTGCAGCGCATCGGCATTCACCACCACCCCGCCCTGATCCCGGGCTAGCGCCAAAGCCAGCGCCGATTTGCCCGATGCTGTCGGCCCGGCAATCAGCACATGCCGATCCGGGCTCAGTTTCGGCAGCGAATACAGCGGCTTGTCGCCCAACCCTTGCGCCTTTTGCCTGTGGCGCCTTCCAGCGCCCCGGTTCCCCGTTGAACCTGCCCGCGTTTTCCGACATTTTGCATGCCAGCAAAAGCATAAAACAGACAGGTAGGGACCGATGAGCATTACCAACAGGGGGGCAGCCCCGGTTGCCTACAAGCGCGTGATGCTCAAAATCTCGGGCGAGGCGCTGATGGGCGATCTGGGCTTTGGCCTGCACCCGCCCACGGTTCAGCGCATCGCCGAAGAGGTCAAGACCGTGCATGACCTTGGGGTCGAGATCTGCATGGTGATCGGTGGCGGCAACATCTTTCGCGGTCTGCAGGGGTCTGCGCAGGGGATGGAGCGCACCACCGCCGACTATATGGGGATGCTCGCCACCGTGATGAATGCGCTGGCGATGCAGGCCAGCCTGGAAGCGCTGGGGGTCTATACGCGGGTGATTTCGGCGATCCCGATGGATCAGGTCTGCGAGCCCTATATCCGCCGCCGCGCCGTGCGCCACCTGGAGAAGCAGCGGGTCTGCATCTTTGCCGCCGGAACCGGCAACCCCTATTTCACCACCGATACCGCCGCGACCCTGCGCGCCAATGAAATGAGCTGCGAGGTGATCTTCAAAGGCACCAAGGTCGACGGGGTCTATGACAAGGATCCCAAGAAATACCCCGATGCCAAGCGCTATGACCGGGTGAGTTATGACGAGGTGCTGCAAAAGCACCTTGGCGTCATGGATGCCAGCGCCATCGCGCTGGCGCGCGACAACAACCTGCCGATCATCGTGTTTTCGCTCGATGAACCGGGCGGCTTTCGCGGCATCCTGCGCGGACAGGGGACCTATACGGTGGTGCATGGCTGACCTACCCAAAGCCGCGCAGCCTTGCTATAGCGGGGCAAAAGCGACCAATTCAGGGCTGACAGATGAGCGACGATGCAACGGAAATCGACGTAGATGACATCCAGCGCCGGATGGATGGCGCGATGGCGGCGCTCAAGACCGAGTTTGGCAGCCTGCGCACCGGGCGCGCATCGGCGGCGATCCTTGAGCCGATCATGGTCGACGCTTACGGCACCATGACGCCGATCAATCAGGTTGGCACCATCAATGTGCCCGAACCGCGCATGGTGACGATCAATGTGTGGGACAAGGGGCTGGTGTCCAAGGTCGAGCGCGCGATCCGCGACAGCGGCATCGGCATCAACCCGGTCACAGACGGCCCGATCATCCGCCTGCCGATCCCCGAACTGAACGAAGAGCGCCGCGCACAACTGGCCAGGGTGGCGGCGCAATATGCCGAACATGCCAAGGTTGCGGTGCGCAACGTGCGGCGCGACGGGATGGACCAGATCAAGAAGGCCAAGACGGCGGGCATGGCCGAAGATGACGCCAAGATGTGGTCCGAAGAGGTCCAGGACCTGACCGACAAGGCGATCCGGCTGATCGACAATCAGCTCGAATCAAAGCAGCATGAGATCATGCAGGTCTGACGGCTTTGGCGTGATGCGGAAAGGTGGAACCCGGTTTTCCTCATCTGTCACGCCATCATCAAGTGTCTGGAGCATGATGATGTTTCTATCCAACATCAGTGTGGTCCAGCGGCGAAAGGGCAGGGATTGGCTGCGAAAGACACGATGCTGAGAGGCCCGGCACATGTCGCCCTGATCATGGACGGCAATGGCCGCTGGGCCACCCAACGCGGCTGGCCGCGGCTGGTCGGCCATCGGCGCGGTGCCGAGCGGGTCAAGGAAATCGTGACGGCCTGCCCCGATCTGGGCATCACCCATCTGACGGTCTATGCCTTTTCCACCGAGAACTGGAAACGCTCGACCCGCGAAGTTGTTGGCCTGATGGGCATTTTCGCCCGCTATATCGAGAATGAGGCCGACCGGATGTCGGCCGAAGGGGTACGGATGCGCTTTATCGGCGACCGCACAAGGCTGGATGCCAAGCTGCAAAAGATGATGGCCGGGATCGAGGACCGCACCGCCGCCAACAGCCGGGTCAACCTGACGGTGGCGATCAACTATGGTGGCCGTGATGAACTGGTGCGGGCGGCGCGGGCGCTGTGTGTGGCAGTGGCCGCCGGCAATCTGAACCCCGAGGATGTCACCGAAGAGCGGCTGACCCAGCATCTGGATACCGAGTTTCTGCCCGACCCCGATCTGGTGATCCGCACCTCGGGCGAAACCAGGGTGTCGAATTTCCTGCTGTGGCAGGCGGCCTATGCCGAATATGTCTTTACCGAAACCCTGTGGCCCGATTTCACCGTGAACCATCTGGCCGAGATACTGGGATCCTATGTCGGGCGCGAACGGCGCTTTGGCGCGGCGACCCCGGCCTGATCCGGTGGCAA
>Ga0105044_10003079_pt1 | contig 22839 bp, 9 predicted proteins | sample MAT01_FD_78092 | JGI IMG/M metagenome (GOLD analysis project Ga0105044, IMG submission 78092) | Freshwater microbial communities from Lake Fryxell liftoff mats and glacier meltwater in Antarctica - MAT-01 | ecosystem: Environmental > Aquatic > Freshwater > Ice > Liftoff microbial mat | place...
AATTTTTTTTTTTTTTTTTATTAAATGGTTAAATTTATTTGTAAGAGTTTTTAGCCGCTTATTAGAAATGAAAATATATAAAAAATAAAACAAGCTATTTTTACTTATAGCCACAGTGAAGCAAGTAAAAATATAATGAAAGACCTTTTCTCTTTCTTTCTTTTGCTCCTTCTCTTCACTTTCTAACCCTCCTTCATTGCCCTACACCTCCTATCTTCGATAGGATAGCTTCTTCTCCTTATAACATTTTTTTCTGTACCTTAACATAGGAAGGTATGCTATAGAGAAAAGCAAAGTAATTTTCTCTATATAGCTAAGCGAAGGAAAGGAGATATGAAGTGGCTTTCTTTGAGAAAAAGATGTGCTATGCCTCCTATTTGAATCTTGAACAAACCCCCATACTGTAGGAGTAGATAGCCCATCTATCTACTCCTACAGTATGGGGGCTTGTTCAAGATTCAAATAGATAGGGTTATTGTAGATAGTTACATATGGAAAAAGAGCACCCTGCATATTGATCTACGATAGATAGCTCTATCAAAGATAGGTAAGAAGGATTAAAAAGCATCCCTCCTTAGTATGTTCCTACACTTTTACTTTTTGTTTGTAGAAAAGTTTAGAAGAGCTTCTCAAATTAGTTACAAACTTAGAACAAAAGTGGTTGTAAATGTCAAATTCTTAATTAAATTACTTTAGATATTATAATATAAAAAAAATAACAAATTTATTAATAAATTAATTTGTATTTCATTATTTATAAATAATTATTTGGTTTTACTTGCAAAGTAATCAAATTTTTTTTATAGCCTCTTTTCATATAAAAAATTATCAGTAATTCTCCTTTACTAAATAAATAGTTGTATTACTGATAATTTTGTTACTACACCTATAAAAAACTTAATTTTTAAATTTAGTTTTTAAAGATTAATATGAGCCCAGTAGGAATTGAACCTACATTAGCGGTTTAGAAGACCGCTGTCCTATCCTTTAGACGATGAGCTCAATTTATTTGAAAAAATTTTATCAATAAAATATTATATATATTTATTGAATTTTTTATTTATTTTTATATGTGCATTAAGTTGTAGTTAATTTATTGTTCCACTCCACCCCTCCTCCTTTTGATTTGCTGGAGGGGACAGTAAAACTTCCTAATTGAATCTTGAACAAAACCCCATACCTATCTACGATAAGAGAGATAGATGGCCTACCGTTCCATACGGAGGAAGCAAAGCTTTTTTATAGAAGATTAGAGGGTATTGCTTTGCGAAAGCCATCTTTCTACTCTTATATGAATATTGAACAAACCCCCATCTATCTACTCCTATTGACAATTCTACAATAGGAGGGGATAAATGGACTCCACTCCTATAGTAGATAGCTTTATTTATCTACTATAGATAGAAGATAGAAAAAAAATGGGAAGTGGAAAGTGGGAAGTGGTAAATGCAAAAAGCTAAGGAACAGATGAAAAAACGTGAGAAAGCACACCCCCTTCCTTTTACATATGGGCCATACCTGGGGCTCTATGGCCCACCTGTAGAAGCCTCCAATAGGATAGGAGTGACCATATATTCTATGGGTTCTATATATTTTGAAACCTCCTATGGAATGTGCCAGGGGTTACCATCCTCCTTTTTTATTTATTTTGCAAACCCTGTCCTATAAAAGAAAGGAGAAAAACACTAAAGCTATAAAGTGAAGAGGATAAGAGCCCCACCTCTTTCAGGTGGGTAAGGAAGCTACTCTAGATGTGCCCAGTAGGAGGCTTTAAGTAGGTAGTTATTGAATCTCTTGTTTCTTTAAGAAGACAGGTAGTAGGCAAAAAAGAATAAAATCCTCGACAAAACCAGTTGTTGCAAAGGAGTAAATTGCCTTTTCTTTGACAGGTTAAAAGGCCCGGTTTAAAAAAAACTTAGAGACGCCCTTTAGGCTGCAAGTTTAAGTTTTCTTTGAAGACTGCGTTTAGCCTAGTTCACTCAGAAGTCACTTGTGACTTCGTAGCGAAGATAATTCTAATTTTGTATGTAGTTTGACAACTTTTCACCTTTAAAAAAGCTTAGGGGATAAGTTACTAGTCCCCTTTGGAAACTTTGTAGCTTGCACCCATTTTATTCTTCAGATTCAGAGGGGGGGGCTAAGTTGTCTGTGTCCTTCAATAACGTTGTAACTATATTCCCCTTTCTCTTTGAGAAAAACATTGATGTTATTAGCTTGTTCCTAAGTTACTTTTCCCCTTTAGCTGCAAGGAACATCTTTGTAGCAAAGTAAGTACAACAAATCACTGAACTTTGGAGGGAAAGCAGAAGACTCCTAGTGTTTTAAAAAAGACGTAGTAACATAACAATTCTTGAAGGTAAGGCAAAGGGAGTCCTTTCGTTCAATTAATACAATTTGCCAATTGAAAAATAAAGAGTAAAGTAGTGTTGCTACTTTACTCTTTATTTTTCAATTGGCAAATTGTATTAAAATCAATTTTTGCTTTTATTTTTCTTTTGCTGTGCAGTAGGTTTTCTTCTGTACTTATTCCCCCACCTTAAAGGAAAGGTAAGAAAATAATTTATAAAAAACTCTTTAAAGCAAGCAATAAAATTACTTCAGTTCGCTGTGGCAATAAAGTTTAGCAGTTGTGGAGTAATGATTAATTTATTTTATTTATTAAAATAAACCAAAAGTTAATGAAATATCAATAGGAAAAGTTGCACCAATACCTAACCATACAGCAACTACAGTTCCAAGTAAAAATAGAACAGTTGCGATTGGACGACGGTAAGGGTTTTGGAATTTATTAATACTTTCAATGAATGGAACAAAAATTAGTCCTAAAGGCACTGCCGCCATAGCTAAAACTCCTAATAATTTGTTAGGTACAACACGTAAAATTTGGAAAACAGGGTAGAAATACCACTCAGGTAAAATTTCTAATGGAGTTGCAAATGGGTTAGCTGGCTCACCAATAGCAGCTGGATCTAATACAGATAAACCAATTACAGTTGCAAAAGTACCAAAAATTACTACAGGGAAAATATATAATAAGTCATTTGGCCAAGCTGGTTCACCATATGAGTTATGTCCCATACCTTTTGCTAATTTTGCTTTTAATACTGGATCACTTAAATCTGGTTTTTTTGTTACTGACATAAAAAAACTTTAAATATTTTGTTAATGTGAATATTATTGAATAACTTTTTCCTTATAAAAAAAATAGAGTTACTCTATTTCTATTAGAGTTGCTCACTTCCCTTATATAAATATATAGCTCTTTAATCAAAAATTGTTATATATATACACTCCTTTATCGAATTTTTCATTCAGAGGAGTGTGCTATACGCAGGAACTACTTTCAGAGGAGTGTGCTATACGCAGGAACTACTTTATTTTAAATATTATTTTTGCCAAGTCAATTAACAAGGTCTTTCTTTGAAGTCTTATTTTTAGTGACTTGAATCAAAAAATATTGCTTATTTGGCTAAAAAAACCTATTCAACTAGCTTAAAAAGCTAAGAACACAATTTAAATACAATTAAAAACTTGTTTATTAAAATTTTGAAATAATTAAACAAAATAAATAAGGTTAAACTATTTGTTTTTCAATAATTTTTTAATTATTAATGTTTTTTAAGTAAAAATACAGTTACATTAATTGTAGTAAGTTTACTTAAAAAAAAAATAAAAATATTAAAATTACCAATTTACAACTTATTTGCTAATAAAATAATAAATACATATTATTATTTTTTATGATGAAATAATCATTATTATTTTTAATAATAATATCATTATTATTTTTAATAATCTAAAAAAGAGTAAAACATCAAAAATACTATACTAAAAGTTCTTTATTGTTATTGCATTAAATTACTTAATGTTTGTTAATTTTTACACTTACTTTACTTTAATAGTCACTTTACTTCCTAATTTACAAAAAAATAATAAATTAGTCTTGGTTTTTTCCCCAAAGCAAAGAGAAAAGAGAGAGGAGCAAATAATTATTAACTTACCTTTCCTCTTATATATAACAATAAAAAATATATAACAATAAAAAATAAGGCATAAAGGTGGCGTTGCTCTTAGCAAATTATTAGTTATCACCCACCTTCCGGAAAATAACCTCATACCGTTGCTACACAGGTGCCTTTCCCTATAAAAGGCTACTTTGCAAGGGACATTGAAATAAGCTTTATGCAAAGGCAAACCCTAAAGGAAATTATAAGCCTCCTACCACCCCGTAGGAGATAGCTTTAGGGGCCACTTTCCCTTATTTTTACTTTTTACCTTCATTTTTCCCTTTTACTTTGCCTATCTTTTATAGAGGACAGTAAAGCTGATCACTTTTCCCACTGTTGCTTCAATATACCCCTCCGAAGGAACAACAGAAAGGAGGATAGCCTCTTATCAAAGCAAGGAAGCAAAAAACATCAAGGGGAGATCTCCTTTGTAATAAAGGCTATATAAACCCTTCTCCGTGTCTCTTTATCTTCTTATATGCTTTAACTTGTAAGGGAATGGGAAAATAAGAAATTTTATCCATTAAGACTTCTTTCAAAAACAATAAGGAAGCTCAGCCATTAAGGCAAAGAGGAGTATGCAAATATAGGTAAAAGCAAAAAGAATAAAAATATATACCTTTATGTTTGAATGACTTCATTTTGGACAAAGTTAATAACTCAATATAAAAGTAAAAATTGGGATGGACTCTTTGGGTCTTAAAAAAGATCAACCCCAATTTTTACTTTTATATAATATAGGAATGTGACTACGTCCAAAATGAAGTCATTCAAACATAAAGAAGAGCCCTAGACTAATTGGGAAGGGGGAAACTCAAAAGAACTCCAGCCTAGGTAGGGCAAAGTATGAAAAAATTTAGAAGTTCATTTCAGCTAATTGAACTTTTTCAAATTGTTTTTTCTTAAGAACAAGTAATACTTGTGCTAAAAGAACAAATAAGAAGAAAACTAATAAACCTTGAATACGTGCTGGATTTTGTAAAACAACTTCTACATCTTTCTGACCAAAACCACCAACGTTAGGGTTTGAAGTTAAAGGTTGATCTGCAACAAGTACTTGTCCTTCACGAACAATTAATTCTGGACCAGCTGGAATTTTATCAGTTACAGTTTCATTATTAGCTTTTTCAATTGTTACTAAATAACCACCTTTTTTCTCACTAGCTGTTACAATAGAAGTAATTTTACCTGGAGCAGATGCATTATATACAGTATTATTTGATTTTGAACCATCAGGATATACTTGACCACGTCCACGGTTAGCACCTAAATAAATAGGGTATTTTAAGAAAGATACATTTTTATTTTTAGCTGGGTCAGGAGAAAGAATAGGTACAACTAATTCACTGTATTTTTTACCTGGTAAAGGACCTACAACAAGAATATTTTTCTTTTCAGGGCTATATGGTTGGTAATAAACATTACCAACTTTTTTCTTCATTTCTTCAGGAATACGATCAGCTGGAGCTAACTCAAAACCTTCTGGAAGAATTAAAACAAAACCAACATTTAACTCACCTTTTTTACCATTTGCTAACACTTGTTTTGATGATTTATCATAAGGAATTTCTACAATAGCTTCAAAAACTGTATCAGGTAATACAGCTTGAGGTACTTCAATTTCAGCCGGTTTTTGTGCTAAGTGACAGTTTGCACAAACAAGACGTCCTGTTGCTTCACGAGGATTTTCATAGTTTTGTTGTGCAAAAATTGGATATGCTTCTACACTAGAAACAAAACCAAAGGGTAGAGCAATTGTAAGTCCTAATAAAGTTAGGGCTGAAAAAAAGAAACTTTTAATTTTATTATTCACAAAAAAGTTTAATATTTAAAAATAACAAGAGAAATTTCTTGATACCTATCATATAAAAAAGATTATTTTTATCTGCACTCTGAAAGAAAAAGAAAAATGTCCTCGTGCTAAAATAACAAAGAGAGTTTTTTTTGTCCACTTTTCTTTATTAAGACTTCTTTCTTTGCTTCATAGAGAAGAAGGTAAAAGTTAAAAATAAAAAATAAACAAAAGCCCCAATCAAGCTGACTTCACTAACCAAACTAAAGAAATAAGTAACTTCTTCCCTTAAAAGCAAGCAACATGTTAAATAAAATAAAATTTTTCTTCTCAAAAAATATAATATCATTATTTTTATAATTAATACAAATATTTATACCTCTTTTTTTGAAATTTTAAAATAATAACCGCAAAGACTTCATTACTTATCTTTATTTTTTATTTAATTTTGATTTAATATTCCCTTTTTGAACTTTTACTTGCTTTGAAGGGGATAAGTTACCCTTATGTATAGTTATAGAAGCAAGTTTGGCTGTTCCTCCAGAGGAACCAAGTTTTATTCAATCAATGCTTTATTCCCACTTTTGCCCTTTCCCCTTTAACCTTCTCCTCGAAAAGCAAAGTGGGGTCGAAGAAGTAGCCCCAATAAAAATAGGCTCCTCAAATTTTTATTTGTTATTTTTGCCAGCAAATTTCATCTTCGCGCAAAGCCTCTTATAGGCCCCTTCAGAAGGGTATCATTTTGCCTTCTATTTCATTGCGAAGCAAATAAGGAAAGGAGGTTGTCAAGTCCCTGCTTAGAGAAAGTAGAGGCAAAACAAAGCAAAAAAATATAAAGTAGAGGCAAAACAAATCAAAAGAAGAAGCCCTCTAAAAAATAATATTCCCTTCAGTAGCTAGGAGGTAAATAAAGCTCTCTGACATAAAATAGAAAGACTATTTTATGTAGGGAACAATCCATCATACTTTGATTTGGTGTTCCCTTCTCTCCTTCTTCTTTTTGTAAAACAGGGAATACATAAAATCCCAAAGGAACTGCAGAGTGCTTTTTTTATCTTCTTCTGCTTGTTCACTTTTCTTTTATAGGATGCTTCTATACTCTTAGGGGGATTGAGGTTATCTATTAAAAATAACAAAGCCATTTGACTTCTTACTTGAGCGTATAAAATAGTGGTTCCTCCGCTTTATATCTTTACAGTCCCCTCCTTCACTCTTTTCTGCAAGAGGGGATTTTTTTCTTCAAAATTTCTCCTTTGCCACTTCACCGTGGCAATGAGATACTGTGAAAACACACTCCCTTTCTTTAGCCCCTATACTCCTTCGCTTTACTATAAATACTTTGTTCCTTTGAAGGGACGCGTTCCTTTCTTTCGCGAAGTGATAAAGCAATAACATGGAAAGAGCAATATCCTTTATTTCTTTAACTCTGAAAGAGGCTGTTGTTTCCTTACCCATTCCTGCCCCACTCCTATCGTAGATAGTTTTGCGCAAAAGTGGGAAGTGGGAAAAGCAAACTACTGCCCACTTTTGTACAAAGTTATCTACGATTCTTTTCTTACCTATTTTCAATAGAGCTATTTACCTATCTGCGATAGAATACAGTAGACAGGTAAATAGCTCTATCAAAAATAGGTAAATAGCTCTATCGTAGATAGGTAGGAATCTACTATAGGGGCGGAGGGGAGGGGGGCCTTTCTGCTATAGGATTCCCACTTTTATCATAAAACTTTCCTATTGAAGAATCATCAAAGTAACAATGGAAAAGGAATAATTCTTTGAAAAAAAGTTAATCAATTATTGTTTTTTGAATAATTAAATTAAACAAAATTCTTCCAGGTGTTGTACAGATATACTGACTAATTAAATTGTTTTTTGAATCAAAAATTCTATGATAATTTGAAGTAATTTCTTGCCATTGACCAAAAGAAGAAAGACGTATTTCAAGAGGATCTTCTTGGTCAGTTCCATTTTCAATATTATTTGTCCATGGGACCCAAACAAGTGAATGTACGTCAATAAGTCGTTGTTCATATACTTTAATAACATCATATAAAGAATTAAAATACATTCCAGAACCTCTTAAAATTTTACCATGATTTGAAAAAGTTGTTAAATAATAACAACCTAAAACCATATCTTGACTTGGAATAGCTAAAGGTTCACCAGTTGCAGTGGATAAAATATTATTTCTAGATAACATGATTTTCCAAGCTTCTGCACGAGCTTCAACAGTAATAGGTATATGAACAGCCATTTGATCACCATCAAAATCAGCATTAAAAGCGGAACATACAAGAGGATGTAATAAAATAGCACGCCCTTCAATAAGTTTAGGTACAAAAGCTTGAATACCTAGTCGGTGTAATGTAGGAGCACGATTTAATAATACAGGTGAAACTTGCATAATTTCACGTAATAATTCGTGTGCTAAGGAAGAATTATTTTTAATTAAAGTTTTTGCACCTACTACCGTTTTTGCATAATTTTTATTTAAAATACTTTTTAATAAAAACGGTAAATATAATTCTTTTGCCATTTCTAAAGGAAGACCACATTCGTGAAGGTTTAATTTTGGACCTACTACAATTACTGAACGTCCTGAATAATCAACTCTTTTCCCTAGTAAAAATTGTCTAAAACGACCTTGTTTTCCTTTTAATACATCAGATAGAGATTTTAAAGCCCTACCACGTGCATCTTTTTCAGAATTAGGTCCACTTTTCCCATTTTGTAATAAATTATCAACAGCTTCTTGTAATAAACGTTGAGCATATTTCATTTCATATGATTGACTAGTAGCAGGATCCTTTAAAAACTTTTTAAGTCTATCATTTCTGTATATAACTCTTTGATATAATCTATTTAAATCTGATGCTGCTATTTGACTACCCATTTTTACAATAGGACGTAAATCAGGTGGCAATACAGGAATAAAAGTTAAAATCATTGATGCTGGATTTGAATTTTTTCGAAATAATTTTCTAACTAACTTAGTTCTACGAATTAACAAATCACGTTTTTTACATAATTCTTTTAATTCAATTTGTGCTGTTTTATCATATACAAAAATTTGAACTTGTTTTTTCAGTTTTAAAATATATTTATTTAATTGATATAATATTAAACGATTTTGTGTATCTAATTTTTTAATTTCATAAAAATCAAATTCATTTAATAATTGTTGCACAATACCAGCACCTGAATAAAAGGAGCTCGATAACGCCAATGAAGCTTTCTCTTTTGGCAACTTCTTAATTGTTGATGTTTCAATTGCTAACCCTAATCTTTTTACTTTTTTTACAAAAGGAGAGGAACCTCCAGCTCTACTTAAAATATCTGAGGGAGTTTGACCGATCCCAGTATAATCTTCCAAATTTAGAAAAGAAAATAACCTATTTTTATATGTATAAATAGGTGAATCTAAATATTCTGTTGTTCCAAAGGTAAATAAAGTAAAAATTTGCCAATCTTTCTCAATATCCCAACGTTCTCTATGAGATAATGTATATACGTTATTGTATAAATTTTTTTTATTTGAAAGTTGACGTATACTACCCTGTCTTGCTTTTCCTTGCTCTTTTAAATCTAAAGGCTTCTTTTCAAAAGGCCTTAGTTCATTCCCCTCTTTTTTTACTCTTTTTTCAAAACTTTTTGGTACTAAAGGCTGTAAAGACAAACCACTCCATTTCTTTTTTAAAAACGGAAGAGTAACTTGCTCTTCTCCAAGGTACGAAGTCACTAGCTGCCCTGCTTTCCCATTAAGATAAGTACTTGTTTGCTCACTTTTATCTATATGAGAAGTCGCAAAGGAATTTTCCTCTCCTTTTTTATTTTTATTTTTATATGTGGAAAAAGGAGACAAAAAGGCCAATTTTATTTTTTTAAAATTTTTATATTCCATTAAAACTGACTGAGTTGTTTTAATTAAACTCTTTGAATCTCTTTTGCCCTTATAAAATAGAAAAGTTTTGCTTTCTTTATCTCCTTTCTTATATGAAGCTCTTTGTTGCTCCTCATTTTGTGAGATGTCTTCTCTTTGTTCTTTAATGCTTAACTTTTTCAATAATTGGAAGTTCGAGAATTCCTTTATTGTGAAGCGTTTTTGTAATCCTTTGAAGGGGCTTGTGAGCTTTCTCAAATAAAAATCTAAAATAAATGAATTTAAAAAAAATTTGGTTAAAAATATATGCATATAAGTTGTATTTTTTAATAAATAATATTCAATTTCCGAAGAAATCAGTTTTTCTATTTGGCTTGGCTGCCCTAGCACCCAATTAAAACGATTTTTTTGTAAAAATTTTGTTGTATAATTTAACGATAAAATTGGATATTTAATATTTTCTAATAATTTAAATACATGATTAATATATTTATTTTTTAAATTTTTTAAAACTAAATTCGTTGTTTTAGTTTCTTTATCATTTTGTTCTATTGTATATATAACCTTTCCTTTCTCTCTACAAATAGGGAAACCTTTTGACATTTTTATAAAGGGGATTTTACCTTTTCTTAACCAAGATTGGCCAGTCTTAATATTCCATACTCCTTTCTTTTGCTCTTCCACTCCTTCGCCCCACTCCTTCGTTTTGCTAAAAAAGTGGGAAGTAGGAAGTTGAGAAAGTGGAAAGTGGTCCGCAAAGCTGGAAAGCGCACTAAAGCTATAAAACGTTACACTTTGCGGAAAAGGAGAGAGGGTTTCTCCGGCTGATAAAAAGGGAGACTTTGTAGGAGAGGCCCAAAGAAATTTGGCTTTTTTAATTGCTTTAATAAAAGCTTGTTTATATAAATATTCCCACGTATTTTGAATAGATAATGTTAAAGAAGATTTATGCAACATTTGTTCTAATAAACATAAAATATACAAATCAATTGGCATTTTTTTTGAAAGATTTTTTAAATTTGGTAGCTGGTGTCTTTCCTTCAATTCTTCCCTTGTCAGAGCAAAGGGAAGAGTCGAAGAGGCTCGATAGCTGCTTCCAGTTATTGAAGGTCCTTTTTTAAATAAAAGACCTCCAAAAGAATTTTGCGCGTGGGGCCACCTTTTTTGGGGGGGGAAAGAAGCAACGTTCTGTTTGAAAGAAAAAGAAGTTCGTGAAGTTCCGGCCATGAAGGGGGCTCTATGAACATTTTTAATTATTAAGGGGGAGTAGTGCTTTAATTTTCTTTGAAAATTAAAAAAGCGCAAAGGTGGAAGTTGCTCGGAATTTTGATTTATTTGCAATAAATCATTACTAAAATTTTTTAAAAAAACACTTAAAGATACAATAGAAATCATAGAAATCCCTTCTTTTAAAAATTTTGCTTCTTTTGCTTTTGCTTGTGCTCCTACAAAGAATCCTTTAGGAATTTCATTAGTTTGCCAAAGGGAAGAAGATAAAGATGCGCTTTTTTCACTACTGTTTCCATTGCTATATTTTAATTTATTTGAATACCATCCCTTTTTAGAAATAGGCGCTTTTTGTTCCTTTCGGAGAGAGAAAGTTGCTTTTATAGAACCACTCACATAAAAAGGGGGCTTTATGTCCTCTGAAGAAACTTCGCCAACCTTATAACGAAGCTCCTTCCCGCTTTGTGAACTACTTCCCACTTCCCACTCTTTCCTTCCCACTATGTGGGGAGAAGGAGGGAACAAGATAGAAGGGGTTCTTTTAGAGTTATCTAAAGAATCTAAGGGGGTACCCATTTCTCCAAGAAGTGGTCCGGAAAGCGGGAAGGGACTTTCTGGTAAAGCCAATAATGATTGAGGATTTGATTTTAAAACATTACTCACAGAATAAATAGGCAATGACGATTTTTCAATTGTTAATATTTCAGAACAATAAGTAATAAATTGTAAATAACGTTTTTTCATATCTAATAATAATGATAAATAACTAGGAGTTCCCTTAAGAAACCAGATATGTGTAACAGGAGAACATAATTTTATATAACCAAGTTGATAACGACGTATCACTGACCAGGTATATTCAACATCACAATCAGGACAAAATTTACGATTTACATTAGTTAGCTGTTTTTCTTTAAAAACAGATTCAGCTTTAGAGAGGGGATTGTTAAGGCGACTCTCAACTTCAGTATATTGATTTTTTTTTTTAGTAGTTTCTTGTATAAAAAAAGTTTGTGATTGTTTACTGGATTTATCAATCTTACCACAAGCACATTCAAAATCTTTAAGAGGACCAAAAATACGTTCACAAAATAATCCACCTTTTTGTGGTTTAAATGTTTTATGATGTAAAGTATTTGCATTTAAAACTTCACCATATATTTTTCCATTTGGTAATGTTTTTTCTGCCCATTGTAATATTCTTAACGGAGAAGCTATACCTATTGTTAATAATTTTACTTCTGATAATTTTGAATATGAAGTATAATATTTCTTTCTTTCTTGATTTGCCTCTTCAGTTGTGGTTCTCTCCTTTCCTTTTGGCAGAGAAGATAAATTCTTTCCTAGTTTTTTTAGGCCTCCTTCTCTTCTTTCTTTAATGTGAAACCCCCAAACCAAAGTTCCACACTGCAATTCCCTTCTAACACGGAAAAGCAAAGGAACTGAAGGTTTCACGCGTAACCCCCCTTCCCCCCCTTGATGGCTAGTGGCTCTATGGTCTCCTCCGCTATTTCTTCTTTTGCTCCATCCCTTCGATGGCAAGGGGCTAGATGGCCACCCTTGTCCATTGAGAAGCTGGCCATCTAACCCCTTCGCTTCTCCTACCTTATCGCAAAGCGAAAGGAACGGAAGAAAAGATTGGGAAGTGGGAAGCAATAAAGCTATTCCCACTTTTTTACTTTTTACGTACGGGGAAAAAAGTGGGGAGTGGGGAGCCAATAAAGTGGGAAGCAGGAAGGAGCTTCGCAATGGGGGCCCCATTTGCAAAGTTACTTTAGGGGCTATTGAGCCCCTTTTTTTCTTCTCTCCATTTTGCGAAGGGCAGAACCAAAGGGAGACTTTAGGTTTAAAAGAAACCCCTTGATTTTTAATTTTACTCTGTAAAGCAAATTCTTGTCCCAGCCTAAAGGGTTTAAAAGGGGTGCTAAATAAAGTTATTGAATCTTTTTCCCTATAAAAGCTCTTACCACTTGTTGACTGCTCCAAGAGAGACAAACCAGTCGAAACTAGAGAAAGGTTATTTGAAAAGCGTGATAAAACATGTTTTTTTACATAAATAATCATAATTGACATTTTAATATTTTCACTATTTAATCTTTTTTTTTTTTGCCAGCTCATCCGCTATCTATTTCTTATCGGGATGACAGGATTCGAACCTGCGACCCTATGCTCCCAAAGCACATGCGCTACCAAACTGCGCTACATCCCGTTTTTTATTGTATAGAAATCTATATATGTTATATAGATATATTTAAAAAAAATATATAGATTTATATATAGTATATATTTACTTAAATGTTATGACAAGAGTTTATTTAATAAATAAACTCTCCCTTTATTTTTTATTTTTTCCTTCTTTTTAAAACAAGTGTACTCACTTTATTTATTAGAAATCAGATACATAAAAATTAGGAAAAAATGCAGACTTTTTTTTATCTTTCAAAAAAGACCCCAGTGTAGCAAAGTTAAAAGAAAGTTCAATTTGATATTTTGAGGGAGGCGCTTTTATATCTTAAAGAGAGCCTTTTTACTATTTGCTACAATGAAATAGGAAAGTTTTATAAATTGCATTCCCTATGCTCCTTCTTTGTTACAAAGCCTTCTACCTCTTTCTGTAATCGTTGATAGTACAGCTTTCTCCTCCCTCTCGTATTGCTTAGCAAAGAAAGGAATATAGAAATAAGTGTTAATCTTACAGTGCGCAGAGCTATCTACGATAGGAAAAAGCAGAGCGCTTTATCAACCCAGTTCTCTTATCTTTGATTCTTTGATAGGATAGCTTCTCCTATTGTAGATAGTATAGCATCTTCATACATTTCCCTTCTGCAAAGCGGGAGGAGGCATGCTATACTATCTATGATAGGAGCAAAGCAATCTACTTCGTATAGCATAGCACCCTCCCGCTTTGCAAAGGGGGGACGTAATGACTAAGTGGCTTTCCTATAGCCAAAAGGTGGGTTATCCCTATTTTCAGCACTCCTCCATACGTATTTTTTTTTTTTTCTTACTGCTAAACTATCTGCGATAGATATGGAGGAGATTGCTTTGCTCCTCCCTCTCGTATCATAGCCTCTTCCCGCTTTGTAGAGAGGGTATGAATTAAGATGTTATAAGTTGGAGAAAATTCCCCTTTTGCAGAAAAAAGTGGAGTAAAGCAGACAGTATAGGGCCTTACCGCTTATAGCTATTTTTTATAAATATTTCCCAATTTGGGAATTGCTTCACACTTTTTCGCAAAGTTATCCTATTGAAAAATCAAATATAGGAGGAGTGTAAGAGCAAAAGAAAGGAGAAGGGAACAAGCTACGTCTTTCCCCTGGATGAAGAGTAGTACAATTGAAGGGCTGTTTCTTCCTACTATAGGGGATGGTTAAGTTTTTTTCTTTGCTACACCAGTCAAAGCAAAAATAAAGAGTTTCTTACTTCAATTTTAACCCCCTTCTGTATTCCCTTCCCACCCCTCCTATCTTCGATTCTTCAATAGGATAGCTTCTCCTCCCTATAGCATAGCTTTCTATCTATCTACGATAGGAATCGTCAATAGTTGCTATCTACGATAGAGCTATCTACCTATTTGCGATAAGGTACAGTAGAAACTATCTACGATAAAGAGGGGGAAGGTTTGTTCAAGATTCAAATAGAAAGGTAAGGAACGAAGAAAAAGTGAGAAAAGTAGTCCACTTTATTGCTCCACTCCACTTCTCTTATCTTCGATTCTTCAAAGGATAGCTTCTACTATAGTAAATAGTAGAAGCTATCCTATTGAAGAATCGAAGATAAGAGGGGAAGAGAGATGGAGAGTTATTAAGCTCTTATTTTTGAAATAGTAAAAAGAAGGGCCATATTCTATGTGAAAAAATTCTATATAAAAATTATTTAAATTTTGATTTTTATTCAATCATTGCATGATATGTAGCTACAGTAGCTGGTGATGATCTGTTTAAATGACGGAAAATTAGATATTTAAATAAAACATCTAATAAAACAGGTAATGTGGCTACTAATAAAAAAATACCTGTTTGACTTTCAGGTAAACCATAGTGATGAAATAAAAATTCAAAAAATAATTCCCATAAATTTGAAGAATGATAACCAACAAGTAAATCAGTAATTAATAAAATTAATAAAGATTTTTTGCTATCATCTAACCCAAAGAAAACTTCTAATAAAAATGATTTAGTAATATTAATTTGAATTTCAAGTGCATATAATAAATAGAACAATGTTAATAAACTAATTAAATCTGCAAACAAATTTGTAATAGCTTCAATACTTTGATTATTATATTGTTGTGCTAATTCAATAGTTTTTTCTTGATAACGCTGCTGAATATTTTTATCAGCTTCTTGAGTTTGATATACAAAAAGAGAAGATTTCATGTTATAAGGGGTCTGTGTACCCAAAGCAGTTTGTCCCTCAAGTCCTTTAGAATTAATTGGGACCTCATTGGCTTGAAGCCCTAAGCCAATAGATGGTTGAATCTTTTTTTTTAAGCTATTATCTGACCTTTGTGTTTGAATGACTTCATTCTCTTCTTTAGTAAATGTACCCTTAGAGTAATCCAATCCCTCATTCTTAAAATTTACCTTCAAATTTTCATTTAAATTTAAAGAATGTGCAGTCTGATATTGCAGAGAGGGAGGATTCATCACAAAAGGCTTTTGCTCCTCACTGGGTTCACTTAGGTTTCTTTCAAAGGGTATAGATGACCAACCTTGTCTATCAAGAGGTAAAAGCAAAGGCAAAACAGGGGTTGTATTGCTTTTTGAAGAAAAAGGTTCTGTTCCCTGTTGTTTTACTGTAACAGGCAAAAGCAAAGGGCGTTCAAAAAGAAACGGAAAAGGTCTCTGTATGGAAGGGCTTTCTCTTTTAAAAGGAACCGGCTGATCGTGTTCTGGTCCTTTTAAAAGAGAAAGCCCTTCCATACGAAGGGGCTTAGTAGCTTTTTGGTTAGGGTAAAGAGTTAATAGAGCTTTGCTCTCTTTATCCAAATAAGTAGGAGCTATATACTCTTTGCTACCAGATTTATTTAAAGGGTTTGGGTTTGATGTCAAAGCAAGTGCGCCTTCTCTTTGTTGTGTTTCTTTTTTATATTGTGAATGTTTTCTTATAGCTTCTTGAGAGACGTCTCCATCCCTAGATAAGGCAGAAGAAAAGTCCTTGCGCAACAAAGAGAAAACAGTCTTTGAGCTATTTTTTGTTTTTAAAGGTAAATTACTTGCTTCAGTATATGGAGCCACTGGGAGAGAATAGTCTTTAGTTCCTTTGGCCTTGCCATCCAGGGACACCGAAAGCGCTGCCCCTTCTTCTTTGCTGGCTGAGAGCTCTTTAAAAGAAAAGGACGCCCTTTTCCCCTCTGCCTCTTCGTAAGGGAAAGATAGAGTCCCTTGAGAAGGCAGCCTTTTATTTAAAAGAGCTCCCTGTACTTTAGATTTAGCCTTTGCTTTTTGTGAGGTTTCTGGACCCTCCTTTAAAGCGTCAAAAGCGATGGCTACAGTAGCTGGTGGTGGTGTGGCCTGAAGAGCCTGAGCTTCCAACCCAACAGGCACAAACTTACTGTCTCCCTTATACAATGAAGGGTATTCTTTAAAATTTAAGGCCTCCTCTTGAAGGGGAGAAGAAGGTTCATGATCCTCATCATGAAGTAAAGGCCATTGAGGAGGCGAAGGAAAGATAGGAGGGTTACTAAAATTAGAAATAAAAACGGATTTAGGGAAAATTAAAGATTCAAAATAGGTTTTTTCTTCAAATTCTTTTAATTCAGCAAAAGCACGTTTTTGTTGATATGAATTTAAAAAAATCTCTGTTTGTTTTGTATTCCAGAAATATTCAGTTAAAGGTCTAACTACATAAGTTTTAGCCAAAAAATTAACAAAAAAAGGGATAAAAAACAAAATTAAAAGACACTTTAAGGTAGTTAAAAATAAATATCGATAAAACCTATATTCTTGAATAACTAAATTTTCAACATCTGAAAAGACTTGTTTTAAAAATCTATCTAAAACACGACTAAAAGAACGTGGAAATAATCCAATTTCTTCGTAAGTAATAGACACTACTTCTTGTTTATTTTCCGATTGTCCGATAAAAGCTCCATTCTTACCTTCAGGAGGGTTGGAAGAAAAGGACGAAAATCCATTATTTTTATTAAGTGAAGACATTTTTTTACTAAAATAATTGAAAATTATTATCAAAAAATTCAAAAAGTTTTTTACTATTTTTTTATTTCTTTTTTCACTATTAAAATATATCTGTAGGATGTTACAACAGTAATATGTTTTTTTTACAAAGGATGCTCTCCCTTATAAATAAACAGTTCCTTTAATTTTGAGCCTGTAACTTTATAACTGCTCCATAACCCCTAAAGAATTTTGTTTGTAAGTTTACAAAAGAAAAAGGTGGCTCAATTTATTTTTTAGTAATAGGTTTGAAACAGCTTCGCAAATCAATGACCTGTGTAGCAAAGAAGGTAGATTCTCGAGTGGTAACTCTTGGCATATGTCCCTGTCCTTAGGAAAAAAAAGAAGGGGCGCTCACGTAAGGGTTTATTTATTTGTCTTTGCACAAAGTGTACCTTTTCAAAAGACTTTCACCCTTTCTTTAGCGAAGCCTTTCTTCAATAGGGTAAAGGGTAAAGTAAATCTATAAAGCAGAGATAAATATTTTCAAGATGAAAAGAGGCTTTTCTGGAGGGTAGGAGTCTATTCGAAAGAAAATCCCAAATAAACACCAAAGTTTGGTAATTTCACACAAAAATAAGAACTGAGATTTGTATCCCCCCTCAAAGTGGAGGGGAATAAATCTAAGTTGGTTTATTTACCAAAGATAGATATAGCTCTCTGACTTTTGCCATAGGGGAAAATGTTCTCCGAAGGAAAGGACACACCTAAATAATAAATAATAGAGGGCTACAGAAGAAAGCTTTATGACAAAAATCAAAATTCTATCCTATGGTAGATATTGTAGATATCGTAGATATATGTAGATAACATAGATATTGTAGATATCGCAGATATTTTTAATATTGTAGATAGGAGGGAACAATTCACTATGCTTCCCTTTGATGTGGTTAGGTTACTCCCCCTTATTCCTTTACAGGGTATAGCAGTTGACTATCCCCTTTGGCCACAAGGAAAATCAGTGTAGCAAAATGAGCATATTAATTACTTTTCCTACTGAAGGAGGGTAAGTAGAGAGCTCTTAAAAAAGCCTTCTGACAAAAAGAAATCTTACCTATCTTCTAGAAGAAGAAGGTTTATATCTTTCACTAGTTAAAAAGTTAAAAAAACAAGCCCTGTTTTAAAAAACAAGCCCTGTTCAACAATCCTTTAAGCCTTATTGAGATAGAAGTTTCCTCCCTCCCTTCAATAGAAAAGGAATATGATAATGTAAAAAAAATTGAGTCTTCACACCTTGTTCCCTTCGGTAGGAGGCTTCCTCCTACTTGTCCTCTCAAAGAAAGTTAGGATACGCTTTGCGCTAAAGCGAAGCATGCCAAGATTTGATGGCTACCTTTCTACTTTATAGCTCCTCTGTACGTATTCCTTTCTTCAATACAGAAAGGTGGCAACTAAACTCTTTCTTCTTTCGATCACCTCACAAAGTGGGAAGTGGGAAGCAAGAAAGTGATCTTCTACACTGTCCCCTGCGAATTGCAAAGCCTCCTATTCCTCCGCAAAGCGGTAAAGGGGTGTCCATCAACGGGTATCGCTTTATCGCAAAGTAAAAGGAGGGATCAACGATAGGGGCAGAATCTACTCCTATCGTAGATAGGTATGCCCCTCCCTTCCCCTTAAGGGAAAGGGGGAGGGTTTGTCAAGATTCAGATCTCCTTCTTACCTATTTACGATAGAGCGATCTATCTACGATAGATATGCAGGGTTATTGTAGATAGTTCCTACTGTACCCTATTACAGATAGGTAAATAGCTTTATCGTAGATAGCTCTATCGTAGATAGCAACTATCTACAATAGTAAGAATACCCTGTCTACTGTATCCTATCGTAGATTGGTAGATAGCTCTATCAAAGATAGATAGATAAGAAGAAAATCGTAAATAGGTAGGCCATCGAGCCCCTGGCTATCCTCCTATACCTACTTTTGCTCAGAAGGAGCAATATAAGCAATAAAGAGGTACGCTTTTCCGTTTTTCTTTGCTCCTCCGTACGGATTCCTATCTACAATACGCAAAAGCGATGCTTCCTATCACATAAAGGCGATAATTCCCACGTTTTTCTCTGTTCCTTTGTCACTTCAATGTTCTGTTTTTATCGTAGATAGTTCTGCACACCGTAAGGGCCTTTGTGATATTGAAAAGATCACTTTGCTTCTTCTTATAGCATAACTTCCTACGATGCACAGAGCCTCCTTCGGTGCGCAAAGCTATTTACAATAGGAACAGATGAAAATGTAATAAGGAGGAGAAGTTTTCCTATTGAAAAATCCAAGATAGAAGGCGTGTGGCAGAGAAGGGGTGTGGGTAAGCGTTTCCTTTTTATTGAAACTCCTTATTGAAGAAAGGAACTGAGCAGGGGAAGCGAAGAAGGGAGGGGATTGCCCCTTATTTTAAATTTTAAAAAAGAGTCTCCTAAAAAATATTTTAATAATAAAAAAAGAAAAAATAAGTAATACTTAAAAAAAAATAATTTAAAAATTGCAGATATTTAGTCTGTTTTGATAAATATCTGCAATTTTTATAAATAGTAAATTATTGGTCTAAACCTTTACCTGGATTACGAGCAGGGTCATTTGATAAGAATCCAAAAATAAATAAACCTACAAAGAAAGTTACAACAGTATAAACAAAGATTTTAAGTGTTAACATGTGTCTTGTTTTTTTTTTTAATTTTTATTGACTGTATATATACAAAGTAAAATTTTTTTGCTGTAATTTAAATTTTAGTTTCTCTTTTTACCATTTAGTAAGCATTGAAACTAAAATTTATATTCTTTTTGTGCCTGATAAGAGCAAAACTCTGCTTCCTTCTCCCCTTTTACCCTTAGAGGTGGGTTAAGGGTCACACAAAAAAAATTGCTTTTGTTTTTCCTTTTGTCTTTAAAAAAGAAAAAAATGAAAAAATAAATGCTGCGTAGCCCTTTTTATTTTCCTCCTTATAAATTTGCTTCTTTCTACCCCTTTTTCTTATTTCACAAAGTCTTTCTTACCACAGAGTGAAGATACTAATAGTAAAAACGCCTCCCCTCCACCCTACTCTTCCTATCTTCGAGAGAAGCAGTAGGGTAGAGGGGAGGCTAAGCGGTCAAGTGGTCTGCTTTATAGCAAAGCAAACCACTTCCCACTTGTTGGTGTGGGACAGGAAAGGGAAGGGGTGGAGGGAATAGTAAAGCGGGAAAGGGTAGGGGGCACAATTACAGAAAGAGAATTCTAAACTATTTTTGAATTTTAAATTCTTCAAGGTATTCAGAAATAGCTTGTTTTAAAATAGTTTCAGCTTCAGGTGTTAATGTTTGAGCTGTTGCTAAAATTTCATTAAATTTAGAGTGACTTGTAGCAATATAAGAACGTAGACCAACTAAGAAAGGACGTACAGCTTCTACAGCTAAACCATCTAAGTAACCATTTGTACCTGCATAAATACTAGAAACTTGTTCAGCTAAAGATAATGGAGAACCTTGAGCTTGTTTTAAAATTTCTCTTAAACGAGAACCTCTAGCAAGTTGGTTTTGTGTAGCTTGATCTAAATCAGATGCAAATTGAGAGAAAGCTTCTAATTCAGCAAACTGTGCCAGGCTTAGCTTAAGGGTCCCAGCGACTTGCTTCATTGCTTTTGGTTGCGCTGCAGAACCTACACGAGATACTGAAATACCAACGTTAATAGCTGGACGTAAACCAGAGTTAAATAAACTAGCTGATAAGAAAATTTGACCATCAGTAATTGAAATAACGTTTGTTGGAATATAAGCGGATACGTCACCTTCTTGTGTTTCTACAATTGGAAGTGATGTCATACTACCTTCACCTAAAGCTGTACTTAATTTTGCTGCTCTTTCTAAAAGACGTGAGTGAAGATAAAATACGTCACCAGGATACGCTTCACGTCCAGGTGGACGACGTAATAATAATGACATTTCACGATAAGCTTGTGCTTGTTTAGATAAGTCATCATAAATAGTTAATGTTGGACGACCCTTGTACATAAAATATTCCGCTAAAGTAGCACCTGTATAAGGAGCTAAATATTGTAAAGTAGCTGGTTCATTAGCATTAGCCATTACAATAATAGTGTAATCTAAAGCTCCACGTTCTTTTAAATTATTTAATACTTGAGCAACTGATGATGCTTTTTGACCAATAGCTACATAAACACAAATAACACCTTTACCTTTTTGGTTTAAAATAGTATCAACAGCAATTGCTGTTTTACCTGTTTGACGGTCACCAATAATAAGTTCACGTTGACCACGACCTACTGGAATCATAGCATCAACAGCAACTAAACCTGTTTGTAATGGTTCATAAACTGAACGACGTGATACAATACCTGGAGCTGCTGATTCAATAGCACGTGTATCAGTAGTGTTAATAGAACCTTTACCATCAATTGGTTGTGCTAATGAGTTTACAACACGACCTAAATAACCATCACCTACTGGAATTTCAGCAATACGTCCTGTACAACGTACACGGCTACCTTCTGTAATTTTTAAACCATCTCCTAACAATACGGCGCCCACATTATTAGCCTCTAAATTTAATGCAATACCTAAAGTACCATCTTCAAACTCTAGCAATTCACCAGACATTACTCGTTCTAAACCATAGATACGAGCAATACCATCTCCTACTTGGAAAACAATACCAAAATCAACCATTTTAACTTCGGGTGTGTATTGTTCAATTAAATCTTTGATAAGATTACTTAATTCTTCTGGTGTACGCATTGCCATAATAAATTTTTATTTATTTGAAGGACACTTATTAAATTTTTTAATAATATAAATTTTGTAGAAAATTTTTTTCTTGTTTCTCTGTCAGGGTCCTGTAGGAAACAAAGCTATTCTGCCTAAGGAAAAATATATGCCCCCTCGAAGAACACTTCTTTGGTAGGAAGCTTCAAACCGCTAGCAGAGAAAACAAATATCTTTTTGTTGGGGGGTGCTTAGCATCTCACCCCACAAAGGGAGAGTATTAAAAAAATTTTTTACAAATAAATAACTAAAATAATAATTTCCTTCATATAGAATTTTATAAAATTTAATGTTTACAACAATAAAGCCTATAATAATTAGTTTACTCACAAACAAAATACAAGTTTGTAACAACATTCCAAAAAGTTTCTATTTTTTACCGTGCTTTTTAAGAGGTTTTCCATATAAGCAAAAGTTACCAATAAAAACTTTTACAAAGTTGCCCTTTTCATTTTAGTCAGGGGCTTTTCATATCTGATAGAGGCTACCTACCAAAGTAAGGTTTACCTCCTTATCAAAGGACCTATTTCTTTATTATCCTCATTGGAAGGAAAAAGCAAGGTACTTTGTGAGTAAAACTTTTATGCTACTTTACAGGGTATAAAAGGCAAGGTAAGGAAAATGAGCTATTCCAAACCAAGACTTAAAAAACTTTGTGTATGTTTGGATAATTTAAAAGGAATTTTGCTTCCTTTTAATATTTAAATTTATATCCCAGCAAAAAGAAAAAATGTAAACAAAAAATTTTATTAATAACTCATTAAATTTTTTTAAGTTATAAAAACTTAATACATATTTAATGTAAATCTATTTTTTGTTCAACGATACTTAAACTTTTATTTTTTAAGTTTGAATTGAACTATTTAATTCATTTAAGAATAAAACTTAGATAAAATTTTTTATAATAATAACAACTTATTATTTTCTTGTTAAAAAAATTTCCTTAATTTGTGCTACAATTTTTGCAATAATTAAAAAAAAAAAAAAAAAAAAAAACCACAACA
>Ga0105044_10003080_pt1 | contig 22825 bp, 24 predicted proteins | sample MAT01_FD_78092 | JGI IMG/M metagenome (GOLD analysis project Ga0105044, IMG submission 78092) | Freshwater microbial communities from Lake Fryxell liftoff mats and glacier meltwater in Antarctica - MAT-01 | ecosystem: Environmental > Aquatic > Freshwater > Ice > Liftoff microbial mat | place...
ATGCGAGCCGGCTGAGAGCCGCCGCTGCCGACCCGTCGCGGAAGGCGCCGAACAGTGGCCCAGTCGGCCCGGTGTTCTTCAACTTGCCCAGCATGAATGCCGTCTCAGGCGGCATCGTCGCCTCGGCGAGGCCAACGGTCACGACGACCTGTGCATCGTCGGGCCCCTCGACAGCCTCGTCGTTCTTCGCGAACAACACCCGGTACTGAATGTGCGTCACAGCATGTCCGCTGAACTGCGAATGCCGGCGAAGATGTCGGACTCCAGCTCACCGTCGGCCGGGGTGCCCACCAGCGAGCGGGCCAGTATCCACTCTTCCCACGGAAAGGTGTCGGCCAGCTGCTCGTCGGTCAGGCCGAACCACCACGGCTCGTCAGGATCGACCTGCGTGGCGTGCGCCCGCAACGCACCGCTGCGCGCCCACAGGTACGCGCCGACATCGATGCGGGTGGTGATGCGATGGTCCTGGCCGGGGCGATCCAGCCAGTCCTGCTTGTATGGCGACTCGCCACGATGCACGATCATTCCCTCGTGGATGGCCATCAGCCGGGCCTTCGACCACACGGTGTAGTACATCTTCGAGGGCTGCCATGGCTCGCCGAATTGGGGGTACCACGCCGGGTCGCCGGCGCGATCGAACGCAGGACCCGAGATGTCGTGCACCTTCAGATGGTCGGGGTGGAGATACCCGCTCTGGTCGTCGCTGTAGGTGATGATCACCTGCGGACGCTCGCGGCGGATGATCTCCACCAAGCGGCCCACCGCTTCGTCCATCGGGGCCATGTGGAAGCTGTCGGGGCGATTGTTGGCCTCGCTGTCGGGCATGCCCGAGTCGCGGTAGCCCAGCATGATGACCTCGTCGAAACCGATGATGTCTGCCGAACGGGCCAGCTCGTGCGGGCGCAACTCGGCAAGCAGCGCCTTCTCCTCCTCGGGCGTCATCTCGTGGAAGGGCTGACCTGGGGCACGCAGCCCTGGGTTTTGCAGGTCGCCTTCCTCGCCGCCGGTGCAGCAGACGAGCACGGTACGTGCACCCTCGGCGTGGTACTTGGCCAACGTTGGGGCGCCCTTCGAGGCTTCGTCGTCGGGGTGGGCATGCAGGGTGAGAACGCAAAGCTGCTGAGAATCCACGTCGGCACGATATCCCCTGCACCCCGGATGGGGATCGCCCCCACGTAAGCTACCCAAGTGCGACGAGTAATACTGATGACCACCTCCTGCCTGCTGCTGATGGCCGTTGGCGGCTGCAAGTCCGATGGCCGGGTGCTGCGTCCGGCCCGCGCCGACCAGAATGCTTCGGTGTCCACCACGGCCACGCCCGTCACCGACGATCCGACATTCGTCGATCCGGAAGCTGACGACAGCACGCTTGCACCCTCCACCCTCGTCCCCCCGGCGGGGGTACTGTTGGCCACGGCCCCGTGGCGTGACGGCGAGGCAATCGACCCTCGCTTCACCTGCGACGGGCTGAATGTGGCCCCTGCGCTGTCGTGGAGCGCCGCACCGGCTGGAACCGTTGAAATTGCCATCACGCTGGTCGATCTTGATGCTCCGCTCTTCACGCACTGGGTCATTGCGGGGCTTTCACCCGCATCCATAGCCCTCGATGAAGACACGGTGCCGATTGGTGCCTACGAAGCGTTGAACGGCGCCGGCGACCTCGGCTACACCGGTCCCTGCCCTCCTGCAGGCAGCACGCACGACTATGCCGTCGCAGTGCACTATCTTGGTGCCGCAACTGGACTGGATGATGGCAGCACAGCCGAGGATTTGGTCGCAGCGATCGAAGCAGCCGAAACTGCCATCGCCGATGTGACTGGAACCTTTAGTCGCGTCTAGCGCTCACCGATAACTGAGATAGTCACTTCGACCTAGTAAGGATGGCGGACATCACCGAGTTGCTCCCTTCGTTGCCGGTGGGCCTGTTTCAGGCCAACCGAGATGGTCGCGTCACCGCGGCCAATGCAGCATTCGGCGCGCTGGTGCAGGTCTCCGCAGGGTCCCCTGTCGGTGCACCACCCTGGGCCAACGCCCATCCCGGCGATCGAGCGTCGGCCGAACTGATGTGGCGTCGAAGCGTCGAAGCAGATGTGAACGTGCAGTTGGAGTTCCGGGTATGGCACGGCGAAGGCCGAATGACCTGGGTGCGCATCGATGCCGAAGCACAGCGAGACAGCATCGGTATGGTCACCGGCTACGCCGGCACTGCCCTCGACCACACGGACAGTGTTGGCCAGCGGGCGCTGCTCGATCGCCTCTCCGGCGTCGTCGGCGCGACTGACGATGCCGTCATCATCCTCGATCGCAACGGCGCCCCGGTGTACACCAACGAGGCAGCTCGCCGGCTGTTCGGCGTAGAGCACGAACTCGATCTCATTCGTGATGCCGCTGCTCGTGGCTTACTACAGGCCATCCGCGACCAGGTGCCGCGTGAGGTCATGTCCAGCAGCCACAGCGCCAAATGGTCCGGTGAGGTTGGATTCCGCGGGCCCGACGGTCTGGAGCGCACGCTCGACATCGACCTGCTGCTCAACCGTTCAGCCGACGGTGTCATCGACTACTGGGGCGGTGTCGCCCGCGACATCACCGCCACCAAACATCTGCAGAGCGAGTTGACTCGCCAAGCAAACCACGACCCCCTCACAGGTCTGCCCAACCGTCTGCTGCTGCTACGCACAGCCGCGGATGCGCTCGACGGCATTCGTGGCAGCCGAAAAAATGTCGCCATTCTGTTCATGGACGTCGACCGGTTGAAGGACGTCAACGACACCGTTGGCCACGAAATCGGCGACGCGCTGCTCACTCAAGTTGCGCATCGCATCGCACATGCCACCCGGCCCTCCGACGTGGTCGCCCGCATCGGTGGCGATGAGTTCGTGGTGCTCTGCGACGGCGGAATCGACGAGCACAGTGCGCTCGATCTTGCCGAGCGCATCCGCAGTTCACTGAGCGGACGCATCATGGTGCACGGCGTCGAGGTCGAGCTGTCGGTCAGCGTCGGCGTCGCCGTCGGCCTGCCAACCCACGTCGATGGCATCAGCGGCCACGAGGCAGCCATCGAACTGCTGCGCAATGCCGACATCGCGATGTACCAGGCCAAGCGTCGCGGAAGGTCGCGCTGCGAGCTGTACACCGAGGTCATGCGTGCCGAGTCGCGGCAGCACAAAGTGCTGTCCACCGAGCTCGAGCAGGCGCTCGCCGGCGGTCAGCTGCGCCTGGCCTACCAGCCCATCATCTCCACGCACAGCGGCCGTGTCGCCGGCGCCGAGGCACTGCTGCGATGGGACCACCCTGAGCAGGGCGCCTTGCTGCCCGCACAGTTCTTGCACCTTGCCGAGGAATCGGGCGCCATCGTTCCCATCGGCGAGTGGGTGATTCGCCAGGCATGCCTCGACACCCGAGCATGGCTCGATGCTGGCTTGGTCGACCGTGGCTTCAGCGTGCACGTGAACATCGCTGCCCGCCAGATGGCGGAAGGCACCTTCGTGGAGCGCGTCCTGGCCACCGTGCGCCAGATGGAGCTGAACCCACATCAGCTGACACTCGACTTCGACGAGAACACACTCAACGATCGCCAGCCCGGCAACCTGCGCGCAATGCAGGCGCTGCGCCGCTTCGGTGTACAGCTGGCCCTCGACAGCTTCGGTACTGGCATCTCGTCGCTCACCGCGCTGCGCTCGTGTGAGGCCGATGTACTCAAGCTCGACGGCACGGTCGCTCGCATGTTGGGTACCAGCGGCGACGACGACCCCATCGTGCGGGCCATCATCCAACTGGCCCATGCACTCGACATGCAGGTCGTGGCCGAATGGGTCACCTCGGCCGACCAGCTGCGCCGCCTGCGCGTCTTGGGCTGCGACCTGGTGCAGGGTCACCTGTTGGGAGAGCCGACGGCCGCCGACGTGTTCGGCGCCCGTACCGCCCGCTCACTGTGAACGACCAATTGACGAACGTGCTGACGTTCGCAGTACTGGGTTTCATGGGCTTCCGGCTTGTCACCGGGCTGCGGCACTCACGCTCGATGGAGGGGCGCTCGATCGTCTCGCAGGTCTGGCAGCGCTTCGGCTGGCGACACGTGTGGCCGGTGCCGCTGGTGCTGACCGTCGTCGTTGCGGCCGCGACCGCGTTGATGCAGATACCCGGGCTGTCGTGGGGTTGGTGGTCGATGCTCGGCGGCACCGGCAATCCGGTCTTCGGCGAGTCGGATGCCACCGTCGGCACCGTCTGGGAGTGGATCATTCCGCTCACCTTCATGTGCCTGCTGCTGCCGGCGCTGCCGCTGTTCGCATACGCCGAGGAGCGGATTTTTCGCGCCGGCGCACAGGGTTGGTCGCGCCCGCGGCGGCTGTTGAAGGTGCTGCAGTTCGGCCTGATCCACGCCATCATCGGCATCCCTCTCGGTGCCGCCCTGGCGCTGTCGCTCGGCGGTGCGCACTTCATGTTGGTCTATCTGCGCGAGTTCCGGCACCACATGAACCAGCATGACGCAACGCTCGAATCCACTGCCGCGCACACGGTCTACAACGGGCTGATCGTGCTGCTGGTCATCATCGCCGTCGGGCTCGACGCAATCCTGTAAGGCACCCGCACCGCGGCCCGGCATGCAGGTCGCGTCGCTAGCCTGACCGCCGTGTCACTGCCCGTACCGCCCACCACGCCCCGCTGCTATCGCCACCCCGATCGCGAGGCGGGCCGCAGCTGCACTCGCTGCGGCAAGCCGGCCTGCAGCGACTGTCTGGTACAGGCCGCCGTGGGCTCGCACTGCGTGGACTGCGCGAAGGCTGCTCGCCCTGATGTGAAGACACGGGTGCAGCTGGCCAACTCGCGGGTGCTCACCCCCGCCACCTACGTGCTGGTTGGTATCAACGTTCTCGTCTTCCTGTGGATGGTGGTGAGCGACACCGGTGCGCTGGGCGGCAACATCACCGACAAGCACGCAGACCTGGCCCTCAACCGAACCATCGTGCACTACACGCACGAGTGGTATCGCGTGATCACCAGCGGTTTCATTCACTTCGGCCTCATCCACATTGGGTTCAACATGCTGCTGCTGGTGCAGTTGGGAAGGCTCATCGAACGGTCGCTGGGGCCGGTGAAGTTCACCATGCTCTACTTCGCCTGCCTGCTCGGTGGGTCGTTCGGTGTGGTCCTGATGGATGGCACGCGTGTCACCGCCACCGGCGGCGCCTCGGGCGCGGTGTTCGGTTTGATGGGCGCAGCCGCAGTGGGCCTGCACCGTCGCGGCATCAACGTGTTCAGTACCGGCATCGGTACCACGCTGCTGCTCAACCTGGTCTTCACGTTCACCATCAGCGGCGTATCCATCGGCGGCCACCTCGGTGGTGTGCTCACTGGCGCATTGTGCGGCTGGTTCATGCTGGCACCCACATGGACGCCGGCGCAGAAGTGGGTGGGCTACATGACACCCGCAGCGGTCGGCGTGGCGTGCGCGCTCGGGGCGTACTGGGCATGCACGTCGTTACCTGTCTTTACTGGCTGACGCCTCACCGGTTGACCCGCCGACTCGGCATGCGGAGTATGGCTGATGTGGCTCTCCTCCACATCCATGAACCATTCTTCCCGCCGCACGAACAGGTCGTCATCCGTTCGGTCCAGCAGGTTGATCCGCGCGTATCGCGTCAACAGTTCCGCAGGGGAGGGCGGCAGGCCAGCGCAGACTTCCAGCAGGCCGCGTGAGCCGCGATGCGTAACCGCGCGGCACCACGACGGTCTTGAGCGCCGAGAAGAGCGAGGCGACTACCAGCGCCACGCCGGTGATTCCAGCGAGAATGCGCAGCACGACCACCCTCATACTCTGCCACGGCATCGTCGCTGATTCGGGTTCGTCTCGCCCGGTGGCATGGGCCGTCCAATTTGGTGCATGATGGGACCGCAATTGGGAGCGCTGTCAGCGAGACGATCAGAGGGGATCACTGGTGAAGATTTCAGTCACCGTCAACGGAACGGTTCACGAGAGCGATGTCGAGCCACGCACGCTGCTGGTCCACTACATCCGCGAGGCACTTGCCCTCACCGGCACCAACATCGGCTGCGACACGTCGTCGTGCGGCGCATGCAGCATCCACCTCGACGGTGAGGCAGTGAAGAGCTGCACCGTCTTGGCTGTCCAGGCCGACGGCGCGCAGGTCACCACCATCGAGGGCATGGCCATCGATGGGGTGTTGCATCCGATGCAGCAGGCCTTCATGGAGAACCACGGTCTGCAGTGCGGCTACTGCACACCGGGCATGGTGATGGCCGCAACCAGCCTGCTCAAGGAGAACGCGCACCCCTCCGAGGAGGAAGTTCGCATTGGGCTGGAGGGCAACCTGTGCCGCTGCACCGGTTACCACAATATTGTGAAGTCCGTGCTGGCCTGCGCCGCCGGCGACTAGTTCATTCATCCGCATCGAGGTACTGGGGGTACCAAAATGACCGTCATCGACGATCGACCTGCAACCGTGCTGGGGAGCCGGATGCTGCGTCGTGAAGACCCGGCATTGCTCACCGGCGAAGCAAAGTACACGAACGACTTGCACCTGCCCGGTGCGCTGCACCTCGCATTGGCGCGTAGCCCATACGCGCACGCGCGCATCCTCAGCATCGATCTATCGATTGCGCTCGCTGCCCCGGGAGTGGTTGCCGCGTACACGGGAGCCGATCTGGCTGGTCTGTGGGCCGCGCCGATGCCGTGCGCGTGGCCGGTGACTGCGGACATGAAAAACCCTGCGCACTACCCGGTGGCCATTGGCAAGGCTGCCTATGTCGGCGACGCTGTCGCCGTCGTACTGGCCACCAGCGAGGTCGCCGCTCGCGACGCCATCGAGCTCATCGATGTGCAGTACCAGTCGCTACCGGCGGTGGTCGACCTGGAAGATGCACTCAGCGACCGCGTCGTCATTCACGACGAGCTGGGCACCAACAAGAGCTACCAGTGGGACCTCAAGATCGAGGGTCACGAGGGCGCTATCGACGAAGCGTTCGCCACTGCCGCGTACACGGTGAAGGATCGCTACATCCAGCAGCGGCTGCTGCCGATGGCGATGGAACCGCGCGCGGTCGCTGCAGTGCCGCAGCCATTCGGCGGCGACATCACGCTGTACTCCAGCACTCAGGTTCCGCACATTCTCAAGATCATGAGCGCCATCACGCTTGGCATTCCCGAGCACCAACTGCGCGTCACCACCCCCACAGTCGGCGGCGGCTTCGGCAGCAAGCTGAATGTCTACGCCGAAGAACTGCTCTGCCTGGCGCTGGCCCGCAAGCACAAGCTGCCCGTTCGTTGGAATGAGGAGCGCGGCGAGAACGCCGTTGCCACCATTCACGGTCGCGGCCAGATCCAAGACATGGAGCTGGCGGCCGATGCCGACGGCAAGATCATCGCTGTTCGCGTCCGCATCCTTGGCGACATGGGCGCGTACCTGCAGCTGGTCACGCCGGGTATCCCAATCCTCGGCGCGTTCCTGTACGCCGGTGTGTACGACATCCCGATGTACGACTTCAGCTGCACCAGTGTGTTCACCACACTCACGCCCACCGATGCGTATCGCGGCGCCGGCCGGCCGGAAGCCACGTACGCCATCGAGCGCGCTGTGGATTCGCTGGCGCACAAGATGGGTATCGACCCAATGGAGCTGCGTACGCGCAATTTCATCCGGAAGGACCAGTTTCCGTACACCGCGATGACTGGCCTCACCTACGACAGTGGCGATCACCTTGCGGCTGCGCAGATGGCTGCCGAGCTGGCCGACTACGACGGTGTCCGTGCCCGCCAGGCCACCCAGAACGTGCCCGGCGCTGTGAAGCGTCTGGGCATCGGCCAGGCCAGCTACTTCGAGATGTGCGGCCTCGCTCCGTCGCGAGTGTTGGCCTCCCTGAACTACTCGGCCGGCGGCTGGGAAGCAGCCACCGTGCGAGTGCTGCCCACCAACAAGATCCAGGTCGTCACCGGCACTGCACCGCACGGGCAGGGCCACGAGACGTCGTGGAGCATGATCGTCGCCGACAAGTTGGGCGTCGCCCCTGAGGACATCGACGTGTTGCACAGCGACACTGCCATCGCCCCGCTCGGTCTCGACACCTACGGCTCGCGTTCGCTCGCCGTTGGCGGTGTGGCAATTGCGATTGCGTGCGACAGGGTGATCGACAAGGCGAAGAAGATCGCAGCCCACCAGCTGGAAGCCAACGAGGACGACCTCGAGTTCGCCGGTGGCACGTTCACGGTGAAGGGTTCGCCCGACAAGTCGATGCCATTGGCCGCCATCGCCTTCGCGGCCTTCACTGCGCACGACCTACCCGATGGCCTCGAGCCGAACCTGGAAGCGCACGTCACCTACGACCCTCCGAACTTTTCGTGGCCGTTCGGTACGCACATCTGCACGGTCGAGGTTGATGTCGAGACCGGCCACGTGCAGGTGCTGCAGTACGTCGCCGTGGATGATTGCGGCAACCAGGTGAACCCGATGATCGTGGAGGGCCAAGTGCACGGCGGCGTCATCCAAGGGCTCGCTCAGGCGCTGTTCGAGGAAGCCGTGTACGACACCGACGGCAACCTGCGCAACGCGTCATTGGCCGAGTACCTGGTGCCTGCTGCCAGCGACGTACCCAGCCTCACACTGGGCCACACCGTCACGCTATCGCCCACCAACCAGTTGGGCGTCAAGGGCATTGGCGAGGCCGGAACCATCGGTGCCGCACCTGCGGTGATCAACGCGATCGTTGATGCGCTCAGTGGTCTCGGCGTCAATGATGTCCTCATGCCCGCCAGCCCACAGACTGTGTGGGCGACAATCCAAGCAGCAATCCCGAAGACCCCTTCGAATGGAGACAGCAAGTGATTCCCGCAGCGTTCGACTACGTCCGTGCCGGTTCGGCAGAAGAGGCCATCAGCCTCATTGGTCAGCACGGTGAGGACGCAAAGTTCCTCGCCGGTGGGCACAGCCTGCTGCCGCTGATGAAGCTGCGGCTGGCTTCCCCCAGCGTGCTGGTCGACATCGGTCGCGTCAGCGACCTCAGTTACATCCGTGACGCAGGCGACCACATTGCCATCGGTGCGCTCACGCGCCACATGGACGTGGAGACCAGCGCCGTGCTGAAGGAACACGTGCCGCTGTTGGCCCACGCCGCCGGCTACGTCGGCGACCCGCAGGTGCGCCACCGCGGCACGCTGGGCGGCACCATCGCGCACGCCGACCCGGCCAGCGACCTGCCGGCCACCACGCTCGCACTCGGTGCCACCTACGTGGTGCAGGGCCCCAATGGCACTCGCGAGATCGCAGCCGCCGACTTCTACCGGGGTTTCCTGGAGTCGGCGCTCGAGCCCGATGAGATGCTCACCGAGGTCCGCGTCCCCAAGATGGGCGGCGCCGGCTGGAGCTTTCAGAAGTTCAACCGTCGCGCGCAGGACTGGGCCATCGTCGGTGTCGCCGCGTGGCGCAGCAACGGCTCGTCAGGCGTTGCGCTGGTCAACATGGGCAGCACGCCCATCCTGGCCAGCAGCGTGTCGTCTGCACTCGCTGGTGGCGCATCAGTGGCCGATGCCGCACAGTTGGCGGCCCAGGACGCCGAGCCGCAGGCCGATCTCAACGCCAGCACCGAGTACCGCACCCACCTGGCCAAGGTGCTCGTCCGTCGCGCGTTGGAAGAAGCCAGTAAGTAGACCTGCCATCAACACGAGGTGAACGGTCGGTAGCGTTGGCGACCATGTCGACGACTTCAGAGGCACCCACATTCGTGGATCCTTCGACGAGTCTGCCCTTTGGTGGCGCCACTCGGCTGCAGTTGCGTTCGATCGTGCCCGACGATGAGTTCCGCGTCGTCCGCTTGGCGCTGATGTTTCAGTTCTTGTTCGTCTACCTGTGGTGGCTGCGGGTCCAAGGCCTACCCATCGATCGCATCTCGGTGGCCATCAGCGTCGCTCTCTTCCTGCTCTGCGCGTTCGTCGGCAAGACCTGGCGCACGTGGGGCATCCTGCTGCTCGACTGCGCGTTCTACTGCGTGATGTGGCTGGCGTACGAGCGCACCCGTGGCGCGGCCGACGAGGGCGTCACGGTCTTCGGGCTCTTTCAGATCCCCAAGCAACTGCAGGTCGAATCGGTGCGCAACATCGACCGTGTGATGTTCTTCGGCCACGACCCCAACGCTGTCCTGCAGGATGCGTTCTGGGAGAGGACCGTCCGCTGGTACGACGTCGTGGCATCCACCACGTACATGACGCACTTCGTTTTGCCGATCGTGGTGATGGCGGTGCTGTGGGCCATCAGCCACCGCCAATGGGTACGGTTCATGAAACGGTTTTCCATGCTTCTCGCCGTCGCCTGCCTGATGTTCGTGATCCTCCCGACCGTGCCACCGTGGATGGCCACCAGCCCCAAGGACGGGTACCAACTATTCGGCGAGCTGCACCGCGACGCCGGCCGCGGGTTCCGCCACATCGGCTTCTACGGCTTCGACAGCGACTACAAGATTCAGCTCAGCAACGGCAACGCCTACGCAGCACTGCCGTCGCTGCATTCATCGTTCGCGCTCATCGTGCCTGCGTTCTTCCTGCCCTGGATTCGCCCGAAGTGGCTCAAGGCGCTGGTACTGCTGTTCCCGGTGATGATGCTCACCGCACTGGTGTACCTCGGTGAACACTGGGTGATCGATGGTCTGGTCGGATGGGCCATCACCGGCGGCGCCTTTTGGTTCTGGAACCGCATGGAGCGCCGCACACGAGTTCGCCGCAGCAATCGGGCACGTGAGGCGCTGTCATGATGGACCCGCCCAAGGTGCTGCTCGAACAGTCATTTCTACAGGCGATCGCCGACCCAGCGAACGCCGACCACGAAGCCGCCGCTGCCGAGTATCTCGACTTGGTGGGGCGGTACGAGTCAGAGGAGATCCTGCTGGTCGCGGTACACACCCATCTCGGCGAGTTGGTCGGTCTCGACCGCAAGCACGTGTTCGCACCCGTGGATCGGCTGTGGGTTGGCCGACAGCATCGCCGAGCTGCCGCCCGTTCGCTGGTTGCCGACGACGCAGAGTTCGCGCTCACGCTGGTGATGGCGGAGCGACATCGGGTGCGCACGGTCGCCAGCTTCGACCCTCGCATTCGCGACTACGAGCTCACTGTCGTACCCGTAGCCACCGTTGACTAACCTGCAATCAATTCACACACCTCTCCGATAGCCGGTGCACCATGTCGTTCAGCCATGACGACGAGTCTTCCAATTTCGACGCGTACCACCTGGACGCGATTGCCGACGCCGACCCGTACCCGTACTGGTACGAGGATGCCGATGAGCCAGACAGCAACCCGACGTTGGTGCGCAGCGAGATCTGCGACCTGTGCGTGGTGGGCGGTGGCTACAACGGGCTATGGACGGCCATCATCGCCAAGGAGCGCGACCCAAGCCGCGACGTGATCCTGATCGACGCCCACGAGGTCGGTTCGGCCGCCAGTGGTCGCAACGGCGGCTTCATGGAGAGCAGCCTGACGCACGGCGTGGCCAACGGGCAGGAGCGCTTTCCCGACGAGCTGCCGTTGCTGGAGGAGCTGGGGTTGAAGAACCTCAATGACATCGAGTCAGCCATCGAGCGCTACAACATCGACTGCGATTACGAGCGCACGGGCGTCATCGACATCGCCACCGAGTTCCATTCGCCCAGCTACCTCGACGAGCTACGCGACGACTACACGCAGCTGCGCTCGCTCGGCCAGAAGGTCGAGTGGCTGGACAGGGAGGCGATGCGCGCGCAGGTCAATTCGCCCACCTACACGGGTGGCCTGTGGCGCAAGGATCGGGCGGCCATCGTCGACCCAGCCCGGCTGGCGTGGGGCTTGAAGAGCGCAGCGATGTCGCTGGGTGTGCGCATCTACGAAGACACCAAGGCCACGTCCATCGAAAAAGACGGTGTCGGCGTGCTGGTGACCACCCCGCTCGGTCGAATTCGGGCGGGCAAGGTAGCGCTGGCCACGAATGCTTCGAAACCGCTATTGAAGCGGGTCAGCCACTACATCGCTCCCGTGTACGACTACTGCATGGTCACCGAGCCACTGTCCAAGCAACAGCTCGACGACATCGGGTGGAAGGGCCGCCAAGGCCTCAGCGATATCAGCAACCAATTCCACTACTACCGCCTCACCGAAGACAACCGAATCCTGTGGGGTGGATACGACGTCATCTACTACTGGGGCGGCAAGGTGAACTCGGAGCTGGAGAGCCGGCCGGAAACCTGGGCCAAGTTGAGCAAGCACTTCTTCGACACCTTTCCGCAGCTGGAAGGCCTCAAGTTCACACACGCATGGGGCGGCGCGATCGATACATGCAGCCGGTTCTGCGTGTTCTGGGGCAGCGCCATGCAGGGCCGGGTCGCCTACTCGGTGGGCTACACCGGTTTGGGTGTGGCCTCCACCCGCTTCGGTGCCGAGGTGATGCTCGACATCATCGACGGCAAGCGCAGTAGGGCCACCGAGACCGAGTTCGTGAAGAGCAAGCCGCTCCCCTTCCCGCCCGAGCCCTTCCGCTTCATCGGTATCCAGACGACCCGATACTCGTTGAACCGAGAAGACAAGACCGGCAAGCGCAACCTGTGGCTGAAAGGCCTCGACCGCTTCGGCCTCGGCTTCGACAGCTGATCCGTCGACAACCACGACGCTGGCACGGAATGTTGCCCAGGCGTTGAGATTCCGTGCCAGCGTGCGGCTACGCCGCGAGCCGAAGCGCCTCGACGAGACGCGCAACAACCCACGCCGGCCGGTCGCGCACATCTGTGTAGGTGAACGTGATCCAGCGCACGCCACGCAATGTCAGCTCGGTCTGCCGCTGAGCGTCGCTTTGAATCTGGCGCCTCGACGAATGAGTGCCATGCCCAGCCACCTCGACCACCAACCCGCCGGGGAAGAATGCATCCACTCTGGCGATGGTGCGGGTGCCGTCGCGAAAGATCTTCTGCAGCATCGGCCTGGGCAGCCCGGCCTTGCGGACCAGTCGGAGAAACCAGCGTTCCAATCTGCTCTCGCCACCGGTATCCACCAGCGCATCGAGCAGTTGCCGCCCGCCGTTGAGACCCGAGGTGTGTCGCGCCACAACGCTGGTCCGCAGTCGCTGCTCGCTCACCAAACGAAGTCGAAGCGCCGAGTCGATGGCGTTCTCGGTCTCGGCTTGTGTGAATCCGAATCGTGGAGATTCAAGGATGAGCCGCTCCGCGCGGAGGACTCGGAGCCCGTCGATACGCACCATGTCCCCGCGGCTCAAGCCGACCGAAGTGCTGCGGACAACACCCGATGAGGCTCGATTTCGAAACTGCCGTTCGACCAACAGTTCGACATCGTCTCCGGTGAAGCCGTCGAGGCCGAGTAACCGCGCCCCGGACCTCCCCGCCAGAGCCCCGGCTCCACCGAGGTCGAACGACGCAGCGGCAAGCGCTCGCTTCCACGTCGGCTCTGAGCCGGCGATGACCAGGGAGCGCGGACCGGACCGCTCGAGAAGCCCAGCCTTTACCCACTTACTGCACAGCGCCGAGCTGACACCGATCTGCTGCACCTGGGCGAGTGAGACCGCAGAGTGTTGCGCGGCGGCGAGAGCGGCGAGTGCTGCGAATCGAGGGTCCATTCGTTGACTCTCGCAAAAGGGTGTGACAGACCGCGACGCTCCAACGCTGGCACCGAATCTTGCCGAGGCGTTGAGATTCCGTGCCAGCGTCAGGGCTTGGCGAGGATGACGATGCTTCTTGGAGGCACCATCACGCGGCGGCCGACTTGCTCCACACCTTCTGCGGTGGACAACTTCGGCTGCCAGTCGCCCTCCTGCTGCACCTCGAATCGCAGGGGCTGCCACCAGGCGTTGGCCATGACGTAAAGGCCGTTGGCGTGCCAGGCGATGGAGCGCGACTCGTGGCCATCGTCGACCTCTGCGCCCACGCCGTGGAACTCGAAGTCCTTCGGCGGATGGTCTCTCCGCAGACCGACCAGTGCCCTCACGAACTCGGTCAGCTTCGGCTGCGAACCTGCCAACGACCAGTCCATCCACGTCAGCTCGCTGTCCACGTTGTACGGGTTGTCGTCACCTCGCTGCGTGCGAGCGAACTCGTCGCCCATCACCCACATCGGCGTGCCCGCAGAGAGCAGCAGCATCGAGAAGTAGTTCTTCAACTGCTGCACCCGTAGCTCCGGCCCCGTGTCCCACGAGCGATGACGGTCGCCGGTGACCAGCGTGAGGTCGTTCAGCGTCAGCCCGTCATGGGCCGTGAGGAAGTTCAGGCTGCGCGCCGCCGCGTTGGGGCCGAACTGGTCGGGACTTCCCTGTACGCGTTGTCGAATCGCACCGACCAGACCGGGCTCGCCGCGCAGGAAACCACGAACCTCGTCGCGGAAGCGGTCGTTCCATTGCAACCAGTCATCGGGCCACACTGCAGACCCGACCTGATACGAACCCATGTCCCACGGCTCGGCAATCAACGCCACGCCTCGGGCGGCGGCCCACGTGCTGATCATCCGCACCAACTCGCCACCGTCACGCGTCAGGAGCGAGGCAAGGTCGAAGCGGAAGCCGTCGATGCCCAGATCTGCGTAGCGATCCAACGCCTCCAACACCAAGTTGCGCACGTTGTTGTCGGCGGGGTCGATGTCATTGCCGCATCCGCTGTCGTTGGTGTACTCACCGTTGGCCTGGTGTCGGTAGGCGTGCTCATCGTCGAGGCCACTCAAGCTGTACGTCGGCATGGCAGCATCGCCTTCACCCGTGTGGTTGAAGACGACATCCAGCCACACGTGCATGCCGCGGTCGTGGGCGGCGGCGACCAGTGCAGCCAACTCTTCTGCTGCCCGCTCGGGGTGTTGTGCGTACGGCCTGTGCACTGCGCCCCACACCAACGGCATGTAACCCCAGTAGTTGTCGGATGGGTCGAACGGATGCACCGGCATCAGCTCGATCACGTTGACACCGAGGCTGGCCACGTGGTCGAGGTGCTCGACGCAGCCGAGGAACGTGCGGCCGAACCCGCGCACATGCAGCTCGTAGACCACCGGCCCGCTGGCCAGCGGCGCACCCTGTGGCCGCCGCCGCCACGGGTCGCGCACAATGCTGCGTGGGCCCTCGGGCGTGACCTCCATGTCCAGGCACGACGGGTCGAGCAAGGGCGGGCCGCCATCGGCAACTATCCAGTACTGGTCTCCCACGGTCGCGGGCATCTCCGCCACCCACGAGCCATCGTCGTGACGCCGTGCGGCTGACGGAACAGCCACTGAAACGGCAGCTTCGGAAGAGCTGGGGCGCACGAATACGGTCACCTCGGTGGCGGCCGGTGCATGGATTCGGACTGGGCGAAGCGGTTCCATCAATCGCCAGCCTGCCATCCGGCTCTAGCCTGCACCGCAATGGCAACGCAGCCCAACACCCCTGCCGACGTCGCGCACGCGCTCAGCCTGCACGGCTACATCCCCGACGATGGCCTGGCAACGTCCGTGTTCCTCGCCATGACGCTCCGGCGGCCGCTGCTGCTGGAGGGCGAGGCCGGTGTCGGTAAGACCGAGGTGGCGAAGGTGCTCAGCCGGTGGACCGGCGGCGAGCTGATTCGCCTGCAGTGTTACGAGGGCATCGACGTCACCCAAGCCGTGTACGACTGGGACTACAGCCGCCAGCTGCTGCACCTGCGTGCCGCCGAAGCCACCGGCGAGTCGCTGGGCCTCACCACCAACGCTCTCGAGCAGCAGTTGTACAACGAGCGTTTCCTGCTGAAGCGGGCGCTGCTGCAAGCCATCGACCACGTCGGCGACACCCCGCCCATCTTGCTGATCGACGAGATCGACCGCGCCGACGACGAGTTCGAGGCGTACCTGCTGGAAGTGCTCTCCGAGTACCAGATCACGGTGCCCGAGATCGGCCGCTTCAGTGCTGTGCGACCGCCGCTGGTGATTCTCACCTCAAACCGCACGCGCGACGTGCACGACGCACTGAAGCGTCGATGCCTGTACCACTGGGTCGAGCATCCCGACTTCGAGCGCGAGGTGCGCATCGTGCGCATGCGCGTGCCGCAGGCGCTCGATCGCCTGGCCCGACAAGTGGCCGGTGCGGTGGAAGCCCTGCGCACACTCAACCTCTACAAGCCACCGGGCGTCGCGGAGACCATTGACTGGGCTCAGGCACTCGCCGCACTTGGCCGCACCGAACTGGACGAGGAGATCGTCGGCGCCACGCTGGGCGCGGTGCTCAAGTACCGTGAAGACCAGGACCGCACGCGCCAACACGGCATCGCCAACCTCGTCAAACAAGCCTTCGAACGCGGCTTCCAATCGTCGTGAGCGAACAACGCGTGAACGACGAACAGTGACTGACCACCGAGTGGAGTCGTCGACATCGGCCGACCGGATGGCCGTCACCTTCGGTCGCGTACTGCGTGGCGCAGGTTTGCGAGTGCCGACGGGCAGCGTGCTCGCGTTCGTCGACGCACTCGGACAGGTGGGCATCGACGACCGCAACAGCGTCTACTGGGCGGGCATGGCCACGCTGGTGCGTCGGCCGGAAGACTTCGATCTGTACGACCGTTCGTTCGCAGTCTTCTGGCTGTCCGCTGCCGGCACGGCAACGCAGCAGGATGCATCCGAGCCCCTCCACATCACGTTGGCCGTCGACGATGAAGGTGACGACAACGGTGGCGACGAGGGCATGGAAGCCAACGACGACCCGACGTTGGTCCTGCGTTTCAGCGCGGCCGAAGTATTGCGCAACAAGGATTTCGCCGCCTATACGAACGACGAGCTGCGGCTTGCGCAGGAGCTGATGTCGCAGCTGCGGTTCATCGGGCCGCCGCGACGTTCGTTCCGCTACAGCAGCTCGCGCCGTGGTCGACGACCCGACCTACCGGCGACGCTGCGGGCGTCGCTGCGAGCTGGAGGCGAACCAATCCGCCGTCAATGGCGCGAGCCTGGCCAGCGCTTGCGCCGGCTGGTTGTCTTGCTCGACATCTCCGGCTCGATGGAACCTTATGCACGCGCCATGCTGCGATTCGTCCATGCTGCCGTCTCAGGGCGTCAGCGAGTGGAGGCCTTCGCCATCGGCACACGGCTGACACGCATGACGAAGGAACTACACAGCCGCGACCCGGACAGTGCGCTGGCGGCCGCGAGTGCGCGCGTGCATGACTGGAGCGGCGGCACACGCCTGGGTGAGTGCCTGAAGGTGTTCAACGACCAGTGGGGCGTACGTGGGATGGCCCGTGGCGCGATCGTCGTGATCCTCAGCGATGGCTGGGACCGCGGCGACCCGGAGGTGCTGGCCAACCAGATGGAACGGCTGCAACGCATCACGTATCAAACAGTGTGGGTCAACCCGCTGAAGGTCACCCCCGGCTACGCACCCCTCGCGAGGGGAATGGCGGCCGCCTTGCCGTACGTTGATTCGTTCGTGGAAGGGCACAGCATGACTGCGATGCAGGAGTTGGCAACGGTGATCGCCTCGGCCCCGCCCCGCCGTCGACCACAGGCTGCACCGACGGGGGCACGATGAGAGAACTGCTCGACGACATCGACCGCTGGCGCGCCGCTGGTGTCAGGGTCGCGATCGCTCGTGTGGTCGATATCGAGGGCTCCGGTCCACGCCTGCCCGGTGCTGCGATGGCCGTCAACGAGACCGGTGAAGTCGCGGGCAGCGTCAGTGGCGGCTGTGTGGAGAGCGCAGTCGTCTCAGAGGCGCTGGCCATCCTTCTTGGCGAGGCGCCCGCTCGCGTCGTCACCTTCGGCTACAGCGACGACGATGCCTTCGCGGTCGGGCTCACCTGCGGCGGCACCATTCGCCTGTTCATCGAGCCGCTCGACTGGTGACGTGTCGATGAACCTCGGTATCTACGACCAGTTGCGCGAACACGTGCGAGCGGAGCAACCAGTTGCACTCGTCACTGTCATCGACGGCGCTGGCGTGGGCAGCAAACTCCTGGTGGCGCCCGGCAGTACACCGGTCGGCTCGTTGGGCAGCGCCGAGCTGGATCGCATCGCCGCCCGCGACGCACTGGGCGAGCTGGAGGCAGGGCGTAGCGGCGTTCGCCACTACGGCCCGAACGGCGAGACCACTCCCGAGGACCTTGTCGATACACCGATCGTCGTCGCGTTCATCGAGAGCTGGGCGCCTCCGCCGCAAATGTGGATCTTCGGCGCCGTCGACTTCACCGCCGCTCTCGCCAAGGTCGCCAAGGTGCTCGGCTATCGGGTGCTGGTCTGCGACGCCCGCGAGATCTTCGCCACCCGCCGACGGTTCCCGATGGCCGATGAAGTGGTGGTCTCCTGGCCCGCTCCGGTGTTCGCGGAACGCGGGCACACGCTCGCCGCGCGCGACGCCATCTGCATCCTCACCCACGACCCGAAGTTCGATGTGCCCGCCGTCGAGGGCGCGCTGGCGACCAGCGCGGGCTATATCGGCGTCATGGGCAGTCGCACCACACATGCCAAGCGGCTGGAACGGCTCGCCGACGTCGGCGTGGATCGGCCCGATCAGCTTGCTCGGCTGATGTCACCGGTCGGATTGGATCTTGGTGCGCGCACGCCTGAAGAGACAGCCATCTCGATCTGCGCGGAGATCATCGCTCGTCGCACCGGCCGAGCCACCCCGTCGCTGCGCGACGCAAGCGGCCCCATTCACGGCTGACGTGGGTCGTCTCAGGTGGTCGGATCGCCGAAGCGAACCGAGTTCACCCGCCGCTTGGCAACGGACGACAATTCGACATTACGGCCGCTGTTGGGCGAGTGGATGATGGCGTTGTCGATGCCGAGGTACATCATCACGTGACCCGGGTAGAAGACGAGGTCGCCCGCCTGAGCGGTCTCACGGGTGACTGCGCGTGCGTTGTTGATCTGCGAGCGACTCTGGCGGGCCAACGACACACCGGCTTGGGCCCAGGCCCAGGAAGTGAGGCCCGAGCAATCGAAACCGACGCCAGGGGTAGCGGTGTAACCCTTGTAAGGGGTACCCAGCTGCGTGAAGGCTGCCATCAGCGCCGTTTGGTGCTCGGTGTCTGCTTCGCTCCATGCGGCCTGCATCGCTGCCACATCGAGCCCGAGGCGAGTAGCTGCCTCAGCAGCAACGGCGTCGCGGATGCTGTCGAACTGATCGAGCGCTGGCCTGCTGCCCGTTCGCGAGTATGTGGCCCACAAGTCCAGCGCCGAGCTGGCATAGCCAGCCAGTGCGTCGTTACCGACGCCCGACGAGCGGGTGACACTGGGCGCCGGGCTCGACGGCGCGGCCGAAGCACCTGCTACGGAGACGGTGACGGCTCCGGCGGCGAGCGCTACCGAAAGGATTGTTGCGTGGAGTGTGTGACGAATCGTCATTGTGGGTGACGGTCCTCTCTCGTGGTCGCACTCACCGGGATGAGTGTCGTTCGGTCGTGAACGAGGAATTGTCCGCCCCTCTTTCACGGCGACGGCGCCAAACGAGAGCGCCACACGCGTCGTGTCCCGCCGACCGACGGCGCACGAATGCCACCGGTAGTTGCAACGAGTCGCAACGATAGCGACATCGAATTGCAACAATCAACATGTTTGAAAACTTTTCGTCATGAATTCGTCATGTGGAATCGGACGAACAGTGGTCGTGTGCTCACGTTCTCGTCGTCTAACGCGGACGCGTAGGCTCGCGACATGCCTCGCGTTGCTGCTCTGCTCGCCGCTGGCGCGGGCTCGCGGTTCGAAGGGAATCAGCACAAACTGCTCGCGCTGTTACACGGTCGCCCGGTGTGGGAGTGGGCCCTCCACCAGGTACAGGCCGCCGGTTTCGACCACGTGGTGGTCGTCACCGGGTCGGCCGAGCTCGCCTGGCCTGCCCACGCCGTGGTTCGCCACAACGATGCGTGGGCAAGTGGTCAGGCCAGCTCAGTACAGATTGCAGTCCAGGCGGCACGCGAGCTGGGAGCAGATGCCGTCACCGTCGGTCTCGCCGACCAACCGTTCGTCACTGCCGAGGCGTGGCGGGCCGTCGCCGACGCTCCCGCCGGCGTCCGTATCGCCATTGCCACCTACGACGGCGTGCCCGGCCCTCACCCCTTACGGCTCCATCACGACGTGTGGCCGCTGCTTCCCACCGACGGCGACTCGGGCGCCCGCGACCTGATCCGGGCTCATCCGGAGTGGGTCTACCCGGTGGCCTGCGTAGGATCGGTAGCCGACATCGACACGCTGGAGGATCTCGCCCGATGGAACCATTGATGAACGAGTTCACGGTCCACCGCTCTATCGAGCAGACATGGACGGTGCTCACCGACGTCGAGCGCATCGCCCCCTGCCTGAAAGGAGCCGAGCTGCAGGAGATCGAAGGCGAGATGTACCGCGGCGTCGTCAAGCTGAAGCTGGGCCCCATCTCCACACAGTTCAAGGGCCAGGCACAGTTCGTCTCGCGCGACGACGTCAACCATGTTGCGGTACTGAAGGGGGAGGGCCGCGACACCGGCGGCAAGGGCAACGCCGAAGCGATGATCACGGCCAGCCTTCACGAAGTGTCGCCCGAGGTCACCAAGGTGATGGTCACATCCGACATCAAACTCACCGGCAAGGTCGCGCAGTTCGGGCGTCTCGGCGTCATCCGCGACACCAGCGAGAAGCTGATGACCGACTTCGCCCACAACCTCAACACCATGCTCGACACCCAGGTCGCAGTTCCCGCCGAGGCAGCTGCAGCCCCGTCCGTCGCCGACGCCGGTACGGCCGACGCACCCAAGGCTGCCCCCACCGTCCGCAAGATCAATGGGCCGGCGGCAGAGCCGATCGAGCTCAGCGACGTCGCCAACACGGCGATGATCAAGAAGGCGCTGCCCTTCGTCGGCGGTTTGGTTCTGTTGCTGCTCATCCTGCGCCGTTTGACAAAGTAGTTCGTGGGCCACCGTGGCCACCAGTGCTGCATCCCCCGACGCTGCGCGCGTCGCTGAACTGCTCGGGCGCGAGCCGCAGAGCACGTTCGAGGTCGTCGTCCGCAATGTCGATGACGAGCCCGTCGTGCTGCGCAACCATCCGCTCATGTTCAACGGTCGACCAATGCCCACGCTCTACTGGCTGGCCGGCAAAGAGGCCCTCCGTCGCGTCAGCCGACTGGAGGCCGCCGGCGGTGTGCGCGCCGCGGAAGCCGAGATTCCAGCTGCAGACATTGCGGCCGTCCACGCCCGCTACGCCGCCGAACGCGACGCACTGATTCCTGCTGATCACATGGGTCCGCGGCCCTCGGGCGGCGTGGCCGGCACCCGCAAGGGTGTCAAGTGTCTCCACGCTCACTACGCCTATCTGCTGGCTGGCGGCGACGACCCTGTTGGCCGCTGGGTAGCACAGCGGCTTGCTGAGGAAGACAGCGAATGACCACGTTGCACATCGACCTCGGCCAGCAGCGCTGTGTGTTTCGCGACCACGAGTCGGGCGCCAGCTACACCGTTCCTGTCGGCACCGACACGCTGGCTGCCATGATCGCCGGCAACCCGCCGTTGCCCGAGGAACTGACCAACGCGATCGGCCTGTTCATGGACCATATCGAGGACGTCACCCGCGAGGTGCCCAGCTCCACCTTCGCTGACACCATCGAGGTGTGCGGCCCCGGCCTGCAGGCACTGGTGGACACCGAGGTCGGCCATCCAGAGGGGCTGCCCGTTGACATTTCTCGCGACGTCGCCGAGGAGATCTTCCGCACTCTCGCAACAGAGACCGAGCAGGACCGCTGCCTCAACCCCGGGCTACCGGCGGCCGAAGTGCACCACGTCCTGGGCGTCTGCTGCGCACTTGTCGCAACACTTCGCGGTCTCCAAGCTGGTGCTCTCTGCATCACCGGCGACGAGGTGGCCGCGTGAGCCTGCGCGGCCACGGCCATCCCTCGATGCCTTCAGGCGCTGCGGTGCGACTCTATGGGCGACGGGTGATGCTGCGCCCGCTCACCGCCGGCGACTGGCAGCAGTGGAGCGAAGTTCGCCAGCGCAACGAACAGTGGCTCACTCCGTGGGAACCGCTGCGCCCGGCAAACCTGATGGACCCCACACGCGATCGCGATGCATTCACCTCCCGTTGCAACGCGCGCGACCGCGACCGACAGGTCGGCATTGCCTACAGCTTCGGTGTCTTCGTCGGGGCCGACTTCGCCGGCGAGATCAACCTCAACGGCATCGTGCGCGGCGCCCAGCAGGGCGGCACCATCGGTTACTGGATCGACCGCGACAAGGCCGGGCAGCGCTACATCGCCGAGGGGGTCGCCACCTTGCTGCGCTTCTCCTTCGAGCAGCTGCACCTGCACCGTCTCGAAATCTGCATCGTGCCGCGCAACCGCAACAGCCGACGCGTCGTCGAGGTGCTGGGGTTGCGCGAGGAAGGTGTCGCACAACGATTCCTGGAGATCAACGGCACATGGGAAGACCACGTTCGCTACGGCGTCACTGCCGAGGAATGGACTGGGCGACGAGAGGAACTGTCGGCCGCCTGGTTGTAGGTCACAGGCGACCGAACGTTCGAAAGGCGATCTCTCCGGGTCGGCGGGTACTACCGGGTCAGGCTTGTTCAGCCGTGAGGCGCATCTGCTGCGCCTTCGCCTTACGCACCGCGGAGCGCCGCTTCCAATCCTTGACCTTCCAGTGGCGGAGCGGCTTGGCCATTGCGCTCTGCTTGCCGCGTTCGGCGTCATGGTGGTGCGGTGGAACCCAGGCTCTACCGGGTTCGTGCACTTCGTCGGGCTCGTAGCCCGCACTCACCTGGGCCGCAACTGCGTGCAGTTCGCTGTTGATGCGATGCCGCTCGTTGTGGGCGTGTGCCTGTGCATCCATTTTCGGCGGTGGGGCCGCCTCTTGGTTGCGATGGCGCTGGCTCATGGGTACCTCCGTGTTGTTCGGAACGTAC
>Ga0105044_10003082_pt1 | contig 22817 bp, 9 predicted proteins | sample MAT01_FD_78092 | JGI IMG/M metagenome (GOLD analysis project Ga0105044, IMG submission 78092) | Freshwater microbial communities from Lake Fryxell liftoff mats and glacier meltwater in Antarctica - MAT-01 | ecosystem: Environmental > Aquatic > Freshwater > Ice > Liftoff microbial mat | place...
ACTCCACACTCACCACGCACTGCGAGCGGGCATAGATCGAGGCCGCTTCGTCCGGCAGCCAGTACGTATCGCGCCAGACGACATTGCGGCGGATGTCTTCCGGCAGCGGATCGACAAGCACCGACTTGCCCATCTCCACCTGATAGGTCATCTCGGCACACACCATCACTTTGTTGCCGGTGCCCTTGATGTACCGGGTCATCATGTCGCGAAGGCGGGCGTGGTCCTTCTCGGTCGTGCGGTCGTTGATTGCGTCCTTGGCGCGGTCGATGGCCGTCGGCTCGGTCTTGCGGATCTTGTAGTAGGGTGTGTACCGCAGCCGTGGAATCACACAGATGAACTTGCCCGGCTCGAGGCCGTTCTTGGCGAGCCAGGCGTTGCCGGTCGCGTCGTCTCGCAGGCGCATGCCAAGCTGGGCGTCGGGTCCGAATTCGAGCACTGGCGCCTTCACGCCCTGGGTTTTCAGGTAGTCGCGTGAGATCGTGTCCCGGCAGAAGAAGAACGCGGCCCGATCCATGATGTATCGCAGGTTCTCGCTGAGATGCGTCGGCGGCAGCTTCATCGCCCGTTCGCGGAGGCTGGCCAGCGTACCGCCCTCAGGATCGAGGCCAAAGCCGAAGCCGGAGATCGGATCGTTACTGACGCCGAAGACACCGACGGGCTTGCCGGTGGCCTTGCGGAACGCAACGGCATGAGCCGCGGCGGGGAACCCGGAACCGGAGCCGTTCAGGTAGAGGTCGGTTTCCTCCCACGCCCTGGCGAGTTCCGGGGTGGTCGGTTTGCCATCCTTGCCGACGCTGCCCTGCACGATTCGGAATCGGGGAAAGCCCTTGGCGAGCATCGCTCGTGCTCCAAAGCCCAGAGGGTCGTTGGCGGTCCGACTGGTCTCGGTCCAGAGCGTGACCTCGGCTTCGGGAAAGTGCTTCTCCAATAACGTCAGGGCGCCTGGCGTGTGGCCGATGTCGCCAATGTTCACGCTCTGCCAGGAGCCTCGAAGCAAGACCTGCGGAGCACGCCCGCTCTTCGCCGGAGCCGCAAACAGCGACGGAGCCAGCGCGGCCCCCAGCGAGCCTGTGAGGAACGAACGGCGATTCGGACGGTGTCGATGATTCATGATGACCCTGGGTTTGAGGGGCGTCAGCACTGGGTGCGATTTTCGGTGACCAAGGTTTACGCGAGCGGTTCGATCTTACCATACGAAGGAATTGCCGCGCCCGGTTTAAACGTTCGAGGAGGCCGCCCCTGCCGTGACTGCGCGTCTTCGCCGAGATCGACAGGGACACTCTCTTCTGCCGTTTACCATCTCGCAATCGGGCTTGATTTCCTGCCGGGATCCAGGGTTACATGGGGCGGCACGGCGGCCGAAGCCGTGAGAAAATTGCCGATCCCCGAGAGACTGGCCATGCGAAGAATCACCCCGGCCCTTGTGTTGCTGGCACTAGCTTTCCATGGGGGAATCGCCCTGGGGGAGCCTGTCACGCCTTCCTCGATTGCCTCGATACCGACGCCGATCCTGGCGCCCGTCCATGGTACGGATGTTCCTGACGGCGGCTTTGTCACCGATCAGTATGTCAGTGCGGGTCTGAGCTTCCAGCGAGAAGCGATTGGTGTCGTCAACGGGCAACTCGCCTGGATCCCGACGGGGGACAATTATGGAATCCCCACTCCAAGCGAACCGAATCAGGTCAACTTCTACCCTGGATTTCATGGCGTGATCACCGGCAATTTTGTGACCCCGGCCGGGGAGCAGGGGATCGTCGACTGGGTTTCGATCGAGTTTGCGGGCATCCCCGAAAGCGGAGCGAACGTCGTGGCCACAAAACATGATAACGGTCCTTTCGCCGACCCCAGTTTGACCATCCCGGACGAGTACAGCACGGGCGTCGGCCCCAACGGCGGCTTCCTGGTGACGATCAAAAACGCTCAGGGGATCAAGCAGTTCGACGCCTACAAATATCTGACACCTTTTGAAACCGACTTCACAAAACCCTCTCCCTGGGGCATCGCGAGCATCGAGTTCGGACCCGTGCAGTGGGTGTTGGACAAGTTCCCGCAAGAAGTGGTGTCGGCGCCCAGCGTGCCGGAACCGACGACGCTGATGCTGGCCAGCGTCGGCCTGGGCCTGGGTTTGCTCCGACGAAGGGCCCGCAGTGCATCAACGAAGTGAACGTGCATTGACTCCGGGTGATCCCGCAAGGCAACAGCACGAGGATCTGCCGCATCCGATGGCAGTCGCAACCAGGATCAACGCGAGAAGCCCCGCGGTGTCTGCTGGGGCTTCGGATGGAGCACTTCTCGGGGCGGGGACTACCACTTCCCGCCGAACTTCTCGGCGAGTTTCATTCTCGCTTCATTCATCGTCGACTGGATCTGGCTCATCATCTCGTCCCGGCGTTTCTGATCGTCCGCGATCACACGCAGCATCCGCTCATTGACCTGCGGAAGATTCGTCCCCGTGGATCGGCCCGCGATGAACGGGACGCTGCCACGGCCCCAGCCGAGCCAACCGGGGAAGCCGCCGGAAACGTTGTAGAATGACCCGGCGTTGATCACGTTGAGGTCCACGGGCACGCCTCGCAGCGAGCCTGCAATCCCCTTGAGTCGCTTCGCGGAGTCGCGAGCCGCCTCCACGGCGACGGGATCGACATTCGCCCGGCTTAACTGGTCGATCTGCTGGGAGGCCTGCTCCGTCGCCAGGGCATACTTCGTGTACTCATTGGCCTGCTGCAAGGTCTGGGCTTCCTTCGGCGGCTTCACGCCCTGGAGGATGTTGTCCACCGCCGTGAGGAATCGACGTGTCTGATCCGGTGAGACGGCGGCCACATCTACACCCTGCGGCGTTGCGGGGGTGCCCACGGGCGGTTCGCCTTCCTGCGTCGAGGGGAACTGGAAAAGCCCAATGACTCGCTGCAAGTCCTGGGTCGTCATGGCGCCCGTGAGGGTCATCGAGGTGCCGTTGAAGACCGCGTTCCACTGCGAGATGCCAGGGATCTGGAGCCCGTGGGTGTCGAGGTTCTCGAGGAACAGGGCCTGCACCGATTCACGGAACGGCTGAGGATCCAGGTTGAAATCGACGCGGATGGTGCAGTTGATGCTGGAACCGATGGTGGCGGCGAAGACCAGGCCGTTCGCCGAGGCCAGCACGCGAGCCAGGGTATCGCGATTGACGTTCTTGCCACTGAGGGCAAGCGACTGGTTGATCCCATCACGAACGACGCCGGGATCAATGGCATCCGAAAGATCAAGGGCCACCACAACCTCTGCGCGATCGGCCCATTCATCCGCAGCCTTGCGAAGCACCGGCGTCAAGGCCGCCTGAAGGTTGGTCCGATTGCCGGTGACGTAACGCAGCCATCGTGCGAGGGCCTGGCGGTTAGCCGGGTAGACCGTCGCGAGTGTGCTGACGTTCAGAGGCGTGATGTAGGCGTCGCGGGGAGACAGCAGGACAAATCGCCCGGCGATTTCCGAGATGGCGCCGCCTTCGCGCCTCTGAAGTTCCTGGAGAGGAGAGGTTTGGCGAACGTTGGCCAGGGCGACCTGGAAGTCTCGCGTGAGGTTGTTGAAGTTCACATCGGTGGCGATCACCGCCTGCCGGGCGTCCGGAGGAAGCAGCGTGACACCGGCGCGATGGCGATCCCGGAATTGCTTCGTCCAGTCCTGCTGCTTCGCCAGGGCGCTGGCGTAGGCTCGCTGCGGGTTCAAGAGCACAAGGACGTTCGTCTCAAAGGGAACATCTCTCAGGAGATCTTCATAAGGGTTGGCCGCATGCACAGGCGCAGCCAGGAGTGCCATGAACAGGAGTGACGCACGTTGCAACATCTTCGAGACCTCGGGCCGACGGGAAGTGTATGTCTTGGTTGTGGCCCGCGAATGGGCGGATGTCAAGGGAAAGCCGCCCAAACTCGCCCACAGCTCCGGGTCAGAATGCAAGAGCGTCCCAGGTCCATCGCGGTCAACGGACAGCGTCTGTTGGGAGTGATGATCTTCTGACGCAGAGCACGTGCGGCTCGTGGAAGAGGGTAGGCTGGAAGTCCTCAGGCAAGTCGCTGTGATGCTTACGCTCGGGAGGACTGAAGTCCCCCGCTCGCCAGGTGATTGAATCACCTAACCGAAATTCCTCTTCCCCTCAGGTCTAGCTGTTCAGGTCCCCTTCGGTGAACAGCGTGAACCCCTGGGCTGTCAGGGCGTTCACGGCCACTTCGTGGTCGTCGACATGGAAAGCCAGGGCCGTGTTGCCCATCGGGCCGACCCCGATCATGAGTGGGTACGTATAGTGAACGTCCACCTCGGCCGCGAGCAGGGCCTTGCAGATCGTCAGCAGCGGTTGATCGTTGTCTGGCAGCTTCACCACCAGCAGATCGCTTTCGGTGAAGGGGAAGCGGTGATGCTTCAGGATTTCAAAGGCTCGCTCGGGATCGCTGGGCACTAGGCGGATGATGGCGCAGTCGGTCGTCTCGACGATCGTGAGCGAGACGATCTTCACATCGGTCGTTTCAAAGTGACGGACAAGGGCCAGGAGCGCCCCCATGCGGTTGTCGAGGAAGACATTGAACTGGCGGACGCTTGGCCAGTCGCGGCCGCGAGCGATGGCAAGATCGTTTCTATCTTCGTCGCCAAAGGTCATTGCTTCTTCCTGGTGGATGGGCTCGCCAAAGTTTACCCGATGTCGGGAGTGGAGTTCAAGTCGATCGTGAAACAGCGGGAGCGGGATCGGCCGGTTACATCGAAGAGTCTTGCGATAGCGATCCTGTCGACCGGGGCGTGCGGTGGGAGGATTGCCGAAGAGATTCCGAAGGAGTGGATCGGAATGATTACGTCCTTTGGGTATACTGAGGGCTCAAGGTATTTGCCCCGCGTTCACGTCACCTTGGGAATCGTCACTGCTTCGCCCGGTCGTTAAGTCTCGAGGATCGCCATGCCGGTCCGTGAGTGTCCACCCTCCGCGATGGCTGCACGACTCCTGGTCGTTGGCGTCCTGGCATTGGCGCTGATTCTGCTGGCGTCGGCCGACTCGCAGGGGCAGCCTACGGCGGAGGCGGCGAAGAAAGCCAACCCGGCCATTCGCCTGCCCGATGGCACCTATCTCTTCACAGGGAACGCGGAGAAGACGGAGCGAGTGGAACTCTCGGCTGAGGACTGGCGGAAACTGCTCGAGCAGCTCGATCAACTCAAAAAACAACAGGGAGCCCGCAAGCCGATGGCGCCGAGTGAGTGCCGTCTGAGTGCGAAGGTGGAGAAACGTGGCGATCTCAGTGTCGTCGCGATTCGAGCGATCTACGAGTTCCGCATCGTTCCCCCGCAAACGGCGATTGCCCTGGGCGGCCGAAGGGCCTTCCCCACGTCCGCCTCGCTTGACGGCCACAAGCTCCCTGTACTGGAGACCACGGAGGATGGTCTGCTCGCGGTTGTCGAAGCGCCGGGGGCTCACACGCTGACGCTGGACCTCGAGACACCGGTCACCACTCGGGGCCAGAAGGGCGAGATCGGCTTCGAGATCGGCCTGCCACGGGCGGCCATCACGAGGTTCACGCTCGATCTACTGCCGCCGGGTGTGAAGCGGGTGAACCTGACGACGCGAACTCCCGATCCGACCGATTCCGCCAAACCGATGGTCACGGCTCGTGAGCCGAATATGGATGTGAAGCTTCTGGCGTCGCGCACGGACGGTGGGCGGGCGCTGGGTGCAATCGAGTCCCTCGAAGTGACCTGGGACCCGCCGGCGGCCGCCGCTCCCACACAGGATGCGATTCGTGCCGCGGACTGGGAGATCACCGCGAACGTCACGGACACCAGCCTTGAAGCCTCGGCTCGCCTGAGGCTCCAGGGCTTCGCTCGCGAGTGGAAGTTCGTGGTGCCGACCAGCGCCAGCGTCAGCGTGGAACGCTCCGGGAATGGGACGGCTTCCGCCTCCGATCCCCTGCCGAGCCTGACGAGGTTCGAGAATAGCAAGAGTGTCTGGAAGGTCGATTTCGCGACGGGATCGTCGGCGGACTGGGTGATCGCGATCGAGACGAAGCAGACCCGGCCCAAGGCTGTGGATTCCAAGGGGCGAGCACCGTTTCCGCTGGGGCCGTTTACGACGTTGGATGTGTTCCGGCAGACGGGGTCCGTCAAGCTGATCGGCAGTGCCAACTCTCGCTTCGTCGTCAAACATGGAGCGGCCCTGCGGCAGATCGAAGCCCCGGTGACGACCGAGGAGAACGAGACCGCCATTCTGCATCGCCTCGCGACCGGGCCCACGGGATCGCAGGCACCGACGGCTCCGCTGCTTGAAGTGGAAACGAGGCCGCTCACCGGCCGGGTGATCATTCGACCGGCATATCGCCTCAAGCTCACCGAGGCCGGCTGGCGCGTGGCGATGGACCTTCGCGTCACACCGATCCGCAATGAGATCGACCAGATCACGATGGAACTACCTACCGGCTGGCCGACGCCGGACCCTGCGTCTCCGCTGGTGGATGTCGTACTGCCTTTGAAATCCGACAGTACGAAGAACACGGTGGTGGTGAAGCTCGCCAGTGGCCGTCGCAACCCGTTCGAGTTCACGCTGTCGGCGCTGCTGCCGGTGAGCGATCCCATCCGCGGGAGTGCGTCGCTGCTGCTGCCTCGCTTTCCGCAGACGCCAGAGGGCGACGCCCTGGTGACGGCCGAAGTGCCCGCGGGGAAGGAACTGCGTGGCACGGCCCACGAGTGGGAGGGGGACAAGCCTTCAGGCTGGGCGAACCCGCTGACGCCGGTGCCTGGCACGGATGGCAAGGTGCCGAAGACTGTGACGGCGATCACGGGTCGCTTCGATCAGGGGCTTGCTCGCATCGATCTTTCCTGGCAGCCGCACCGACCCGAGTTGCTGGCGGAGATCGTGGCGGACGTGGATGTGCAGGATCGACAAATCGTGATCGAGGGGGAACTCCGTTTGCGTTCGCCCGACGCGCTGGTGAGCCCGATCCATTGCCGTGGACCGGAGAAGGTGCTCTCGGTTCCACAGCGATCGCTGCCGTTCGCGGCTTCGAGGCAGAGCGCAGGCGAGTGGGATCTTTCCATTCCCGCCTCGGCAATGAGCAAGGATGGAACCTCGGCCGTGGTGCGATTCGCGTACGTGCTGCCTCTGCCGGTGCGAACGACGGGGGCCGAGATGAGTTCCGCCCGGACGATCCCCGTGGGGCTGTTCTGGCCTGCGGAAGCGACTCGTGTGGAGGCCACGCTGCGAATCTGGCCCACCTCGACCTCCGCCACGGGTCCCGTACTGCTGAGCGCTGCGAACGAGGGCTGGCGAACCTTGCCCCCCGAACCGGTGCCCGATCGCCTGATGCTGCCGGGGCTGACGCTGCACGGGAGCGGGAGCAGCCTGGACCTTGTGCTTCGCGTCCAATCGTCAGGCGACCTGGCACTTGCGTCAGGGCAGGTGGATCGGGCGCTGGTGGAGGTTTCGGGGCGAGAGGCGAGTGCTCCGCTCTATCGACGCGGCCTGTTCCGTGTGCGACGCTGGTTTTCGCCGACGCTGGATGTCGAGGTGCCCGGCTTGCTGCCGGAAGCGGGGTGGAGCGTCTTCGTCGACCAGCGGCAGGTCAGCGGTGCCCAGTTGATCGAGGGTGTGATTCGTGTGCCGCTGCCCTCGGACGCGGAGCGTGGCGGCCCGTTCGTGGTGGAGGTTCGCTATCGCAGCACGGGCCTCCGAGGGCTGTGGGAAGCGATCGCGTTCGAGCCGCCCCGCGTGCGCTCGGCGGCGTATGCCGGTCCGACGCGCTGGTTGATCGATCTGCCCGCGGATGGCACTCCACTGGTGGCGGAACTGTTAAGCCGATCCGAGCAGCGCTGGCAGTGGCACGGCGGCCTGCCGCGACCACTGGCCGCGGCGAGCTCCACGGATTTGACGCGCTGGGTTCGAGACGGCACGGAAACAGAAGCGACCAGCAGTGTGGACGAACGCGGCCCTGGCGGCGAGGCCGTGGTGCTGCGTCAGAGCATTCCCGAGCCGCTCCTGATTGTGCGTGTGCCTCGCCTGGCGTTCCAGGCGATCTGTTCTTTGCTGGCCTTTGCGATCGCGATTGTCCTGACGCGACTTCCGGGCACCGCCGCCGGCTCGCTCACGCTGGTGCTCGCGGGCTTGATCGGCACGGCCGCGGTGATGTTCCCCCAGCCAGCCTCGCAGGCGGCGGCCGCGGCGCTGCCGGGCTTGTTGGCGGTCGGCGCGGTCTTCGTGGTGCAGGGCGCACTCCGGATCTATCGGCAGTATCGAATCACGAATCTGCCCGGGTTCACTCGCGTACGGATCGACCCGCCGTCGGCGAGCACCAACGTGAATTCGCCCTACATCCCTCCTTCTGCCCGCGTGGGAGGAGCCTCGAAAGCCACGACAGGGCTCGTGCCTCAACTGGAAAGCGGGCCTCCCTCGGGAGCACGATGACAGCGCCTGATGCGAAGGATGACGGCGGACGGGAGCAGCAATCCGAGCCGCGCGGGGATGACTTGATCGTTCGCATTCCTTCAAAGCCGTGAGTCCGAAATGCCTCGATGTGTCTGGCTCTTCCTGATCGGCCTGACGGCCGCGACGCTGGTCGCGGGCGGCGGGCATGGCGCTGTCCCCACTGCGGGCTGGCCTGCGATCGTCGAGTCGGGCCATGCATCCCTGCCGGATCCGTTTCCACTGCGACGATTGCGTGTCACGGAAGCCCAACTGGCGGACCTTCGCAAGCCAGGCGAACCGCTCATGCGGATGGCTCGCGCGGAGTTCGAGAAGCGAGTGCGAACTGCCGCGGAGGCTGTGAGGGATCGTGGCACACCCGTGACACTGCTCGAAGCGAGATACTCGGCGAGCATGGTCGACAACGATCTGGCCGGCTCCGCGACGTGGATCTTCGAGAACCCGAACACCCAGGCGACGGCGTTCGCCCTGGAGCCGATGCGCTTCGCCATCTCCGCGGCTCGATGGGCCGAGGGGCCGCCCGCCGTGCTGGGGTCGCTGGGGCCCGGCTTTGCTGTGGGCCCATCGCTGTGGGTGCCACCGGGGCGGCAGGTGCTCACGCTCGAATGGTCCGCAATGGGCACCGCGGAGCCTGGGGAGCGTCGCTTCGAGTTGCGAGTGCCTCCGACTCTTTCGTCCTCGTTGGAACTCGATTTACCCGCTGATCGCGTCGCTGTGTCGACAGGGCGGGACGTGCTGCTCACAGGGCCGTTCACCGCGAAGACCGAGAACCGCCGCCTCTGGCGTTTCCGCTTCAGTGCGGCGTCACGCTTCGAGATCGCGGTGCGGGCCGCTGCGAATTCCCCCACCGCTCGCGATCCGGTGCGGGCCTCCCTTGTGGCACGTTACGACCTCGACGCGACGCAGACCCGGTGCTCGTTCGAGTACGACCTGGACCCTGTTCGCGGCAGCGTTACCGAATGGCTGTTCGATGTCGATCCTGGTGTTCGCATCCTGGATGCGATCGCGACCGACCGCGCGGGCTGGCTGATCGAACCGGGCACGCCCGGAGCGCCGTCCCTGCTTCGCGTGCGATTGCGTCAGACAGGCTCGGGGGGGAAGGTGCTGATCACGGCCATGGCGCCGCCGGTGGACGCCGCGAACGCGGACCTGCCGCTGCCAATGATTCGACCACGCAATGGACGAGTGGGCGAGGAGCACCTTACCGTGCGGTTCGCTCCTGATCTGAAGCCCGCAGGCTGGAACGCTGGCGATTATCGGGTCCTCGGAATGACAACCGAAGCCGACCGATCGTTGTCGCTGGCGTTCGCGGGCTCGCTCGTTCCGGTCAGCAACACGCGAGCGTTCCGTCGCCCTCCGGGGATCGCCGCGACCGGAGCCAGTGCGGTCTTTGACACGCGCGAAGCCCTGGAGTGGCGAGTCGAATCCGGGCGAGCCATCCTCGACGCGAGCGTGCGAATCCGCGTCCGCAGGGGTGCTCTTTTCACGCTACCCATCCAACTCGCCACGGGCTACACACTGTTTCGAGCGTCCTCCGTTCCCGAAGATGCGGTTGCCCTCGCGGCCCCTGTTGCCGGCACGCCGGGCACGATACTGGTGGAGTTTCAGAAGCCGGTTCTGGAAGGCCACGATGTCGATTTGCACCTGGAATTTCGTGGCCCGGTGATCCCCGCGACGGCTCGGCCGCTGTTGCCGGCGAAGTTGCCCCTGCCGCGGGTCGCGCCCCAGGGTGCGGCCGAGAGGCAGGGTGCGTTCGCCGTGCTACCCTCGCCGGGCTGGCAGGTCAGCGTGCGTGCGCCGGGCGTTGCAGCCGCCACGGATCAGGCCACGATCTCCTACCGCGGGACCGATCCCGAGGGCGCACTCTTTGTCGCCCCGTGGGCGCCCGACTGGAGTGCCTCGAGCCGGACGGTGCTCTCGCGAGTCGATGGCCAACTGACCGCGACGACGCGCGAAACGATCCGTGTGCCCACGGGGAGCGTGGCATCCGTCACAATGCTCGTTCCCGAGATGGACACGGGCGAGCGAACCTGGCAGTTGCTCTCGCCGGAGAATTCCCTCGCCAGCGTGCAGCCGGTTCCGCTCGCGAACCTCAATGCCTGGCTGCCGATGTTCGCTCCACTAAGCGGCGGCTGGAATCGGCTGCTCGTTGCACCACAGCATCCAGACGTTCCTCTCACCGCCTGGCGGCTGACCTTCGCGCAGCCGGTGGGCACGGAACTCGTGCTCGAAAGCTCAATGCCCTTGAAAGCGATCGACGACGAGGTCGCGGTGCCGCTCCTCACGCTCGCGGATTGCCCCACGCAGGGCGGAAGCACGACACTCGATGCCAGCGTGGCTCGGGAATATCGGCTGGAAACGCAGGGTCAGGACGCGAGCATGGTGCGTGACCTTCGCGCTCCCACTCGGCTGCACCTGCATCGCCTGGCGGTGAGTTCGGTGCTGGGCTCCTGGGGTTTCCACTCGCTCCAGCAGGTGTCGCGAGTCGAGGGAGCGGGTGATGTCCGCGTGAGTTTCGGAGGGCGGATTCGCTCCTCGGGTGGGCCGGTGTTGGATATCCAGCTACCGAGGGGTGCCATGGTCGAGTCGGCCTTCGTCGCGGGTCACTGGCTTTCGCCTCACTCGGCGGCGCTTGCGGAGGAACCCGACGGGCCCACGCTTCACCTGCCCGTCCCATCGGCGATCGACGTGCCCTTTGAAGTTCACTATCGGCTGCCGCCCTCGCTGCGCTTCGGCGTCGGACGGATCGTGAGCCCCCAACCGCGACTGCCTGGCAACCCCGACGAGTGCGAACGTGCGTGGGTGCTCGGTGCAAACGTTGCCGCCCTTGGTTCGCTCCAGGGCAAAGCCATCGGCTCCGAGAGGCCGCTCGAATTCTTGAAACAGGGGACGCACGGAAGCGACACCGTCACGATCCCTGCGGTCTCGAATTCTCTGCTCGCTGCTCACTCCTCGGTGCTCGCGGCCGCTCGATTTTTCGCCTCCGCGGCAATCCTCGCTCTCGGCTGGTGGCTCGCCCGTCGCTCCACACGGCCGTCGCCTCGGCTGCTTCTCGTCGCCTTCCTGGTCTTCGCCCTGGGCAGTTCCGCGGAAGTCGTGGTCGGGGTCTCACACTTCCGCTGGCCCGTGCTCGCGGCGGCGGCGGCTCTGGCGATGCTGCTCATCGCTCGGGGCCGCAAGCCCTCCACAAGCCTCATGGACGCTACTGCCACTCCCGGCGCGCTCCTCGCTCTCCTCGTCACACTCGCTGTCTCTACGACCACGTCCGCACAGCCCGTGGAACCGTCGGACGTTTACCTTCTCCCCGGCGATGAGGTTCTCGTCTCGCAAACGATCCTCGATCGATTGGAAAAGCTGAGTCGCCCCATGCGGCCCACGGTGGTCATCACTGCGGCGAAGTACGAGGGCAAAAGCGAGAACGGCCTCGCCCGCGTGACGGCAAGCTTCACGGTCGAGAATCTCTCGAACGAGCCTGCTCCGCTCACGCTGCCGCTGGGCGACGCTCGTCTCGAGGATGTGCGAATCGGTGGCGAGAAAGCCTTCCCGCTCGTGACATCGCCGGAGGTTTACCGCGTCACGATTCCGGCCTCGGGCTCGCACACGGTGATCACCACATTCACCGTCCCCGTGAAGAAGACGGGCGCCGATCGTGAGGTTCGCTTAGGAATCCCCGAGGTTCCGATGAGCCGTCTCACCTGGGCCGCTTCCGCCGAAGGCCGGCAACTCACGAGCATCGGCTGGCGAGGGCAACAGCATTCGGCCGGATCGCAACTCAGCGTCGATCTCGGCACCAGCCGCCAGGTCCAGCTTCGCTGGCGCGAAGGCCCCTCGCTGGGCACCATGGCTGCCATCAGTGCCAGGCAGGCTTGTGTCTGGTCGATCGACGAAAACGAAGCGGAACTGACAGCCGTCTTCCTCTTCAGCGTCAGCCAGGGATCTTCAAACAGCTTTCGCTTCGAGGTTCCCTTGGAGATCGATCTGACGCGCGTGGCCGTTCGATCGCTTGATCCTGGCACGTCCGTGGTGCTGCGTGACTGGACCGTCAGCCCTGAGCGCGACGGTGTTCGCTCCGTGCGGGTTCAGTTGCAATCCCCGCTGGAAGGACGAGCCCTGGTGATTCTCGAAGGCGTGCCGCGATCGCCACTCTCGAGCCGGCCTGTGTTGCGATTTCCTCGAGCGTTCGGCACCACAATCGAATCCCAGATCTTCGGCCTCCGAACGGACCGGGTGAACGTCGTGAATCTCCTGCATCCTGGCCTGGAGCTTTCGCAATCCGAATCGTTGACGAAGGACTTCCCCGGTGTGGCGGACCTGCAATTTTCCGGATCCGCACCCAAGTTGTTCCGCCCGCTCGCGGCCCCGGCTCCGGAGTTCCGTGCGACGCTTCAGCCGCCGTCGCGATCGACCGCCGGATCAGCCTCCGCTTCGCAGACGATCGTCTGGACGGTAACGACGAGTCGTCGTGCGGATGGCGTAGGCTCGCTGCGCTGGGCGGCGAAGCCGGAGCCGACCTCCGTGGTCGAGTTTGACCTGCCCGCCGTGGTGAAGGTTCAGGAAGTGCGAGCCCCCGAGCTTCAGGGCTGGACGGTGAACGCCGTCGGCCGGGTGCAGGCGTGGTTCAAGAGTCCGCAGTCCGAACCTTCGCTGGAGTGGGTGGGAACGCTGAGTTTAAGCCCGGCAGCGAAGGGGCTGGACCCCTTGCCCTTCGAGCCCCCGGTGGCCAAACTTGGGGGCTCCGCGCTCGTGGCCACAACCGTGGAGGTGCAGCCTCCGGAGGGGTGGGGCTGGCGCGTCGAGCGCGATCGGGGTTGGGCTGCCGTGCCCACACCGGGCCGTGCGTTGTCGTATCACTCCGAGGCTCCGCTGCCCGTGCCGCTGTGGAGTTTCTTCACTCCGAGAGCGAATGCTCCGGCGGCTGTGGGGTTCGGCCGTGTGGAGATCGGTGCCGAGGGAGTCGTGTATCGCGTGCATCACGTCCACCCTTTGCTTCGCGCCCGGCCCGCGCATCTGGTGCTTCGCGTCAGCCGGCTCACGTCCGGCGCGAGCGTGGAACCGACCGCTCCCGAAGGCGTTCGCATCACCCCGTTGACGACGACGGGGCCGATCCGCGAGTGGGACCTCGACGTGCCCGCCGGGACTGGCGAAGCGTTGCGGACCGAAGTGCTCGTGCGACTCCCGATGCTCAAGGGCGAGGCGGAACTGCCTGGCATCGTGCTGGAAATGGCAGGCGGGCCACCGATTCCCGCGGTCGGCGTGAACTGGCTTGGCCTGGTGGAACCCCCGAACGCCAAGTGGCGACTCCGCGGAGCGGCCCCGTCTCCAACGCGGTGGGACGCCGTTAAGGCCGAGTGGCCCAAGGAAATCGACGATCTCAGAAAGCGAGACGGGACGCTGTGGGCCCCCCGCAGCCCTTCCGCCATTCTGCGGCTTGACCCCATGGGCCGGGACCCCGTGTCTTCCATGGCCGCTGCGAATGGAGACTCCGCAAAGGCCTCCGTTCCTGCCATGGAGCCGAGCATCCTGGACTCAGCCCCACCGGACCCAGAGGCTCCCACGCGGCTTCTCCCCCTGGCGGCGTGGTGGATCGGTTTTGCGCTGTTGCTGCTTCTCGCTCTGCGTTTCCCACGAAGCACCTGGCCCGAGCAACTCGGACTGCTCGCAGCACTCGTGCTGTTGTTCCTGGGCGAACCGCCGGTGGTCGCGATCGCAGTGCCGGTCGCCCTCCGCATCGGCTTGCGAGTCCTGCGTCGCTACTCGACCCTGCTTCATGCGGCGTGAAGTTCCCGGCGGCTGTGCTACAACACTTTCATGACCTGTTACCTGGACCTTGCGGAAAGGATCTTCCCATGAGTGTGGCTTTTCGCGTCGCCCTGCTGGCGATGACGTTCGCTGTCCCTGCGGTGTTCGGCGCCGAACCCAAGCGAGCGATGACGCTCGATGACTTCTACAAACTGAAGCGAGTCGCGGATCCGCAGATCAGCCCGGATGGGCAGCAGGTGGCGTATCAGGTCGGTGAAGTCGACATGGAGAAGAACAAGGTCATCACGTCGATCTGGGTCGCTGCGACCGACGAAAAGACTCCGCCCCGGCAACTGACCACCTCCGGCAAGCGCGACGCCCACCCGCGCTGGAGCCCTGATGGCACCCGGCTGCTCTTCGAATCGAACCGGGGCGGCTCGCAGCAGCTTTACGTCCTGGACCTGAAGAACGGCGGCGACGCCAAACAGCTCACCTCCATCAGCACCGAGGCGAGCAACGGCATCTGGAGCCCGGACGGCACGCACATCGCCTTCGTCTCCGCGGTCTTCCCCGAGTTCAGCGAGATGCCGTTCGCAGAGAGCGACAAGAAGAATCAGGAAAGGCTCGACGCCGAGGAGAAGAACCCGGTGAAGGCCAAGGTGTTCACGAAACTCTTTTACCGCCACTGGGTCGAGTACGTCGGTGATCGTCGGCAACACCTGTTCGTGCTACGCCGAGGGCACAATGACAAACTCGACGGACCCCTGGCGCCGGGTGAAAGCCCGAAGTGGGACAACCGCCCGCCGCAGGACGTGACCCCTGGCGACCGCGACGCCTATCCCACCTCGAGCACCTTCAGCAGTGGCGAGGACTTCACCTTCACGCCGGACAGCAAGCATCTTGTCTTCACCGCGGTGCCGGCGAAGGAGGAAGCCTGGAGCACCAACTATGACCTGTGCCGGGTGAGCATCACGAACACGTCGCCGAAGTGGGAGACGCTGACGAGTGACAACAAAGCGGCGGATAGCGGGCCGCGCTTCAGCCCGGACGGCAAGAAACTCGCCTGGCGGAGTCAAAAGACGGCGGGATATGAAGCCGACAAATGGGACATTCTCGTGGCGAACTGCACGGCCGAGGGAACACTCACGGGGCCGCCACAAAACTGGACCGCCTCCAAGGACATAGCCGTTGGCGATTTCGCGTGGGGCCCGGAAGGCTGCGTCGCTTTCTTCGCCGACGATGGCGGCGCGAGCACCCTATTCTCCGCCCGTGGCGATGGCAGCGTGGTTGAGAATGTTCCCACGGGCCCTGGCAGCAGGGGAGGCCCCACGCCAAGAAGCGGGATGATGGCCGCACTCTCGTTTAGCCTCGATGGCGACCGCTGGGCGTTCCTCGAATCCGAGATGATCGCCCCGCCGCGAGTCAGAGGCTTTCGAGTCGAAAGAAACGGCGGCACCATCACTCTCCGAAACATGGGCCGCGTCAGCCCACAGAACGAACCTCTGCTGCGAAGCCTCGACTTACCCGAACCGGAATCCGTTTCAATTCCCGTCGAGGGCAACGTCAAAATGCAGATGTGGCTGCTCAAGCCGCCCGGCTTCGATCCCGCGAAGAAATGGCCCGTGGTTTACCTCGTCCACGGCGGCCCGCAAGGGGCGTGGGAAAACGGCTGGAGTTGGCGCTGGAACCCGTCGCTGTGGGCGGCTCAGGGCTACGTGATCGCGATGCCCAATCCGCGTGGGTCGACCGGCTTCGGCCAGAAGTACGTCGACGAGATCACCGGCGACTGGGGCGGCAAGTGCTACCGCGATCTCGTCGCCGGGCTCGATGCCGTGGCGAAACTGCCGTACGTCGACAAGGATCGCATCGCGACCGCGGGAGGGAGCTTTGGCGGGTACATGATGAACTGGTTCGCCGTCAACGACATCGCGCCTCGATTCAAGACGATGATCAACCACTGCTCGGTGTGGAACTTCGAGAGCATGTGGGGCACCACGGACGAACTCTGGTTCGACGAGTGGGAGCACGGCGGCCTGCCGTGGGAGAAGCCGGGGAAGTATGCCGAGTTCTCCCCGCACAAGAAGGCTGGCACCCTTGGCAAGCACAAGGTGCCGATGCTGGTGATCCACAACGATCTGGACTTCCGCTGCCCCATCGGCCAGGGCCACGAACTGTTCGCCTCGTTGCAGCGTCAGGGCGTGCCAAGCCGCTTCGTCAACTTCCCCGACGAGGGCCACTGGGTGCTGAAGCTCCGCAACAGCCGCTACTGGCACGAAGAAGTGTTCGCATGGCTGAACAAGTACGTTGCGCCAGGCGGGAAGTAAGGCACAGGTTGAGACGCAGAGAACGTGCCCGTCTGTCCGATCCGCGGGCCGAATCTGCATAAACACGTAACAGACCAAGAACTCGTACCCGGTTCCCACCATGCTTCGCTATCTTCTTCTCACGCTGGCCACGGTTTCGTTCGACTCCAATGCGGATGCACAACTGCAATTCGACCGTCGTTCGCGGGATGAACCCGAGATCGTCGTCGAAGCCGGCGGCCGTGTCGGCACCTGCGACGCTCTGCTGTGGAGCGCGGACGGGCAGTCTCTGCTCGCGGGTGGGGACGACAAGGTCGTGCGTGTGTGGCCTTACGGTCCCAACGGCCTGAACACGGAGCGAGGCAAGGCCCAGGTGCTTCGCTGGCGGGCCTGGCGCGAGCAGCGCGGCGGCGTGAAGGCGGTCGCGATCTCGCCCGATGGCAAGTTGGTCGCCGTCGGCGGGTATGGCATGAAGCCGAGCACGGTCGCCCTCATCGACCGCGAGACTGGCGACACGGTCGCCCTCACCTGGCCGCGATCCCGGCCGGGCGTCGACAACTTCAACACCGTCCACGCGGCGGCATTCCACCCGGACGGCAAGCGGATCGGCTTCGCCACGGCGGACGGCAGCCTGTGGTTCTGGACGCCGCAAAAGCTCGGCATCCCCGAGGCCGACGGTCGGCCCGCCACCGCGCCGAAGTGGGCCGGCAAGCACAGCCCGATGAAGAACGCCGACGGCACCATCGCCGAGTTCAACCTGCCCCGGCTCGTCTACTTCTCGGACGCGAACACGCTCGTTTCCGTGGCCCAGAGCGGCGAGGTGCTGGCCGCGGATGTGACGGGTGCGTTGCCGGAAGTCCCCGCGACAACGTCGAAGGCGAAGGTGCTCTTCAACGTCAACGACGGCCAGAAGGTGGCGTACGGCGTCTATCGCGCGATCCTGAGCCCGGATCGCCAATCGCTCGTGATCGGGTCCGCCGGGCCGCAGGTGCTGGTGCGTCCGCTCGATGGTACGCCCGGCTCGGTCATCCCCCTGCCGACGGACAGCTTCCCCCGCAGCCTTGCGTTGCAGGCGAAGACGAAAGTCCTCGCGATCGGCGTCGGTGCGGCTCTCCCGGCGGATGCGAACAAGGCTCGCTTCTTCGCCGAGGGCAACGATGGCATTCTCCTCCACACACTCGACGGCTCGAAACAGCAGCCGATTCTCCTGACCCACCGCGGCCCGGTCGAAGCGCTTGCCTTCCATCCAACGGAGAACAGGCTCGCGGTCGCCGGCGGCGAGGCCGATGAGGTCGAACTGCTCGATCTGTCGAAGCCGCAAACCCCGGTGTCCCTTGTTCGCGGGGCGGGCCGCAAGCCGTGGGCGGTGAACCTCACAGAGAACGGTCGCGTCTTCGGCATCCAGACGGGCCGTGACGCTGAGTCGAGAGACCCGAATCGCCGTGGGGCCGGGCCGTGGACGCGGTTCGACATCACTCGGCTCTCGCCGACGCTCGACGAATCGCAGAAATGGATGAACCCGATCACCGAGGCCGACGGCTGGACCATCGAGCCGGACGCAAACGACCGCTTCACCTGGCATGCCGTCTACAAAAAGGGCGGCATCGAGAAGCGTTTCGCCCTGCCGCTGGACCGCAGCCGGGATCAGGCACCGACGTGCTTCACCTTCCTCCCCGCCAGGGGGGACAAGCTCACCCGCGTCATCGTCGGCCACTACTACGGGGCCTCGCTCTTCGAACTTCTCCCCGTCGGTGTCAAGCGCACCCGCCTGTACACCGGCCATGGCGGCGAGGTGCTCTCCGTGGTCGCCGCGAAGGACCAAAGCTGGTTCCTCACCGGCGGCGCCGATCAGACCGTCGCCGCGTGGAGCCTGGCCGACTGGTCCAGCCAGCCGAGCCTCGGGGCGTCCTTCGTCAACAAGGACGGCACCATCGAAGTCACTGCCGTGGATATCGGCTCCCCCGCGTGGGAAGCGGGCCTTCGCACCGGCGACGCCTTCGACCTTATCGCGGTCGGTGGCAAGCTCGTCTTCGATCGCCGTCCGATGAAGAAGGGCGTCGGTGAAATCGACGAGGCCATGAAGGCCCTCAGCAATCCGGTGCCGGGCGTCGAGGTCTTCCTCGGCTGGGCTTCCAGGGGCAATCCGCAACGTCGAGAGTCGCTGACCACCGTGCGACAGCGGCCGATGTGGAAGTGCTTCTGTGCCTTCAACGACAAGGACCGCCTCACGGACTGGGTGTTGTGGATGTGGCAGGGTAGCATTTACCACACCAAGAGCGCCCACGGCGACCGGCTTGTCGGCTGGCACGTCAACCATCCGGAGCCAGGCGGCAAGCCGGAGTTCTACCAGCTTCAGCAGTACGAGAAGATCTTCCACAAGCCGGCCGTCATTGAGAAGCTCGTGAGCACACGCGACGTCGCCGCCGCCATGATCGACGCCCGGGGCGAGAACCCGGTGCCGATCACCTTCGGCGACTACGAACCCGCCCCGGTCCGCCTCGCGATGAAGCGTTCGATTGCCGGGCCCGCCGGGCTGGATGTCAACGTCAGCGTGAAGCCCCGGGGCAGCAACCCGGACCTGCTTCCCGAGCGCGTCGAACTCTGGGTGAACGATCACCGCTACAAGGTCTGGCCCGCGAACGACCGCAAGGCGATGGAGGAAGCCCTCACGATTCCGCCCGCAGCCCTGCGTGCCGGGGAGAACCAACTGGCGATCCTCACCTTCAACCCTGCGGGCGGCCGGGCCGAGGATTACCGTGTTATCACGAATCCCAAGGGCGTCGACGACACCAACCTGCTCGGGCTCGCCGTCGGCATCAACGATTACTCCGGCCACCGCAAGGTCAGCACTCGCGGGGCCCGGTCCTTCGGGGACCTCAGCAACGCCAAGACGGACGCCAACGATCTCACGAGCCAGTTGAAGCAGTATCACGGGGTTGGCAAGTTCTACCGCAGCGGCGACATCGCCCTGAAGATCGACGCGGACGCCCGGCGGAACAAGATCACCACGGCGCTCAGCGACATCGCTTTGAAGGCGAAGCCCGACGATCTGCTCATCGTCTTCTTCGCGGGCCACGGGGACCTGCTTCAGCCCGGCGGTGGCGAGAGCCCGACCAACGGCGCTCGCGGCGTGGTCGCCGGGGCTGGGCTCTTCGTCTTCTGCCTGCCGGACTACGCTCCGGAAAAGGCCAGCGACACGGCCCTCTCCGCGGACGAGTTGTTCAACACCCTGGCGAAGGTCAATTGCCGCAAGATCGTGCTCTTCGACGCCTGCCACTCCGGCCAGGCCGCGGAAGCGAACCTGCTCCGCCGCTTCATCCCGGATGGCCAGGGTCCGTTCGTGATCGCCGCCTGCGACCAGAGCGAACTGAGCTACGAGGATCCGAAGCTCGGCCACGGCCTCTTCACCTATGCGGTGCTCGAAGCCCTCGGCGACAGCTTCCGCCGGGCCGACGCCAATTCGGACGGCACCGTCTCGACGGAGGAACTCTTCGAGTACGTCTCCGCTCGCGTGCCCACGCTGATGAAAGAGATCGGCAAGCCCAGCGACACGCAGAACCCGATCTGCTTCCCACGCACCCCGCCCAAGTTCGCGGTGGTGAAGCGATAAAGCCGAGATCACCAACGCCATTCTGCTCCGAATTGGATGCCGTGAATCGCCAGGTCCGTCTCCGCGAACGTGGCCGCGGGTCGGGCGACATTCGAGAACGGCACAGCGTCAGGCGGGTTCGGCACGTTCGACAGATTCACCGTGCGATCGATCTCGCCGCCCGGTCGCAACACGTTCGACCAGTAGATGAAATTGTAGCCCAGGTAAAGCTTCAGATTCGGGGTCAGCCAGTAGCCCGCATTGAGAGTGATCTCGGGAACGGCGCTGAACGCCTCACGGGTGTGGGTGCCGATGTTCGTGGTGGTGCCCAGGAGTCCGCCGACGAACGAAGCGGTTGGCAGGCCGGGCTGCGTCACCTGCTGGAAAGCGTCGATCCGCACTTCTTGCCTCGTCACCCCCAGCGCGATCGATCCGCGAGCGTTCAGGTCGAAGCGGTTCCATCGCCGCATGTAACTGCCGCCGATCTGGCCGCCGTAAAAGTCGTTTCGAGTGCTGAAGCTATCCTGCACGAGGACCTGAGTTCCCGCGGGATCGCGGCTGCCGTCAAGTGCGGTGATGTTCTCGGTGATGGTGATCTTCTCGGAGAGATTGAGGTAGCGGAAGCCGGTGAACCACTCGATCTGGCGGTCGCATTGACGGCAGATCGCATTGCGGAAGTTCGCATCCGCACCCCAGAGGGAGCTTTCGTCCTGCACAATGAGAGTGCCTCGTGAGAGGCCTGGGAAGGAAACGATCTGCCCAAACTCGATATTGGCGTTGGGAACGAAGATCGGCCGTGTGATGACGCCGAACTGATCGGGCGTCATGGTGATGGTGTTAGATTGTTTCCCGAGGAAGAAGAAGCTGCCGTCGATGCCGCAGGTTCCGCAATCGTCGATCCAGGCCCCGGCCCGGGCGCGGAAACCGTTGCGTGTGGAGTCGCCATACTTGCCAGGGCCGATCACGTTGACGGTGCCCGACTGGCCGAGGTAGCCATCACCGCCGTTGGTGGAAGTGGTGCCAAGAACGGGGATGGTATCGCGGTTCATGAACCACAGCAGATACTCGACCTGGGCGAAGACGCGATCCGTCGCCGGCGCGGAAGCGGTGTCCTCTTCGCCCGTGACAACCTGGCTGTGCGAGTTTCGCAGCATATCCATCAGCGGGGGATAATCGCGCGAGATACGGATTGGTGCAGAGCCAAAAGTTCCCTTGTGCATCGGCACGATGGCCGGGCCCGACGGGGCTTGCAGCATCGCGAGAGGGGCCGTGGCGAGTTCCACCTGCGGAGGTTGTGTCGGTCGCGGTTCCGCAGCGCCCCACAGGTTCGGCTCGTCCTTCTCCTTCGGCTGGGGCAACGGCTCGGAGGCGGAGCGAGAGGGCGGGCTCATCGGCGTCGTGCGTGGCTTAGCGTCCATGGCGGGGCGTGGCTTCGGTGCGGCGGACGACTCCGGATCGATCGGCGAGGCTTGCGGAGTCGAGGGGGCTGTCGTCTCGGCCTGGGCCATCGGCATGCGAACTGGAGGCTCCACCGCCGCAGGGGGCGTCGCCGCGACCGGCAGCGCGAACACGGGGGCCTGGGGAATCGCGATGGGAACCGTCGGCAACTCCACGGAGGTCCGTGGTCCCACGGACTCAGGGAAAATGCTCACCTGCTGAGCCACGACCGCGGATTTCGCAGGTGAAGGAGCAGGTGCGAAGACGGTAGCAAGTGCAGAATTCGCACGAGCGCCACTCACGGGTGCCGGTGCCGGTGCCGGTTTGGGGGGGGATGCCGTCACCCAGACCGGGTCGGTCAGCGTACTCGGCACCGGCGCTGCGGGGCTGGAGCCCATGAAGTTCGGGGCCGAGAAGGCCGCGGGCAGCACGTCCGGATTGCGGACGGCGGCCGGCAGCAGCCCCGGGGGCAGCGAACCAGGAGCCCCCGGTTCCGCGGCACTCAACCCGCCCGACAGCAATGCCAGGCCCAAACTGACGGCTTTGGCGCGTTTCATCTCAGCACGTCCTCTGCCAACACCAGGACCGCCCGGCTGTATTCACTTCCTTTCCTACATCGGCTCGCCACCCCCACATCCCTCAAACTTTCTCGGAACAGAATAACCCTCACACCAATGGCAAGCCACGGAGCTTACCTGGATTGCCCAGGCGATTTCCCTTCTCGCGTCCAAATCCCTGTTGACATAAGAGGGGCAGTTTGGAATAGAGCGGCCCCGAAACAGGCTGGCCGTTGGGTCATGCGACGGAATTGGACGTTGGCTTGTTGAGGACCGGGAAGTTGGAGGTTTGATATGCCATCTCGAACTCGAGTTCTTCTCATAGCGATCGCGGTTATCGCGTTGACGTGCGCCCCAGCCCACGCCTTCTACTGGAGGGACTGGCCCGGCAGCCGAATCAAGCTGCCCGACACGCTGATTCCGGACGACCCCGGTTCCGGTGGCGGGCCTGGCGGCGATTTCGACCCGGGACCAGGCAACGGCGGCGGAAACGATCCGCATGTCCCCGAACCTGGAACACTCCTGGCCAGTGCCATGGGGCTCGCCCTTGTGGGGTTAAGGCAGTGGCGACGGCGATCACCCGAGGCCTAAGGGCCAAGGTATCAACAACTGTCCAAGCAATGAGCGAGCCGACCCGTCGCACACGTTTGATTCCAGCGCCGACCCTCCCACCCCTTGGTGGAATCATGTCGAAAGCTGGAATCACTTCCTTCTCGAGTCTAACATCATTACCACACTCGATTTCCGAATCGAGCGGTGACTGGAATCAC